>ERZ894188.8-NODE-8-length-171465-cov-225.461_pt1 | contig 171465 bp, 176 predicted proteins | sample MGYA00380281_ERZ894188 | MGnify/ENA primary metagenome ERZ894188 (study PRJEB32331, sample SAMN06328486) | human gut metagenome | biome: human gut microbiome; feature: stool | host: Homo sapiens | collected 2013-01-18 ...
GTACTGAGTAACGGTATTTTCTCCCCGCTTGTGCCGAGTTCTCGTAAACCGAGGTATTCGATAACGGCAGCAACGGTCGATTTCGCAAGAATATCCCGCCCGACTTTTGTCAGGGTTGCCAGGCTGGCGACATCATTCCCCGTAAAATACGGAAACTTGTCTGCCGCAGTAGCAAGCCCGGCCAGCGCCGTCAGGGTGGCATCTTTCGGTTGCTTACCCGCAAGCGCGTTAGTCATGGTGGTCGCAAAATTCGGGTCGTTTCCCAGCGCCGCCGCTAACTCGTTCAGCGTATTCAGTGCGTCAGGTGACGAATCTACAAGGGCGGCAATCGCAGCCATAACGAAAGCCGTGCTTGCGATTTGGGTATTATTCGTTCCCTGTCGCGCAGTTGGCGTTGTTGGCGTTCCGGTCAGCGCAGGACTGTTTAAGGGCGCTTTCTTGTTCGTTTCATCCATTACCGCCTTAACCGCTTTCGATGTCGCGGCCAGTGTTTCAGACGTGCTGTTGGTGGCACTACTGAGCTGGACTATCCCTTTTTGTGCCGTCGTGGCGTCCTGAGCGGTATATTTTGCGTTAGCAAGGTCATACGCGGCCTTTACTGCTTTCGGCGTTGCAGCCTGCGTTTCAGACGTGCTGTTGGTGGCGCTACTGAGCTGGACAAGGCCTTTTCGCGTCGTGCTGGCATCCTGCGCAGTATATTTACCGTTAGCAAGATCATACGCGGCCTTTACTGCTTTCGGCGTTGCAGCCTGCGTTTCAGACACGCTGTTAGTGGCGCTACTGAGTTGAACAAAGCCTTTTGCGGTCAGCGAGGCGTCCGGGTGACGTCGTGACTGTTCATGCTCTTTCAGTTTGTCATCCACGTAATCCACTGTGGCCATCACCATGGTGTTATCCACGGTAAGCGCCACGGTGGCAGTGCTGGATACGGTCAGAATGGTGCGAAATGTTTGTGCACGACCGGACCCTTCGGCAACGGCTGGCTTGTAACTTTCGGCAGTATTTCCCACCGCGATTAAATCGCCGTGCTCATCAAATACACCAATTTCCCGGATCCAGAATCCGCCCGTTTCAGGAGGAATAACCAGCTCCGCAATAATGCGGTTCTGATGTGTTGCGTCCAGGATGACGCGATTAACAGTATGTCGCCACACCTCATGCACCAGACGGGTCTGCTTACTGTCTGGTGTGGGCAACGTGCCGCCACCGTCGCCCACGGCCATATGAGTCAGGCGGACAGGCTTACCATCTGGCGCGGCTGCCTGAGCTAATTTTTTTGCACCCGTATCGGTGATAACGGTTTTAAATTTTCGTGTTGTGGTACTCATGCTTAATCGCCTGGATAAATGGTAATAACTTCACCGTCATAAGTTGCCGCCGCTGCGAAAATATCCCCCGGAATTTCCTGAATGATATTCAGCCCTGTCATGTGGCGGCTGACCGGGCGGGCATCAGCAATCAACCGCTCCATTTCCAGATACATTTCCTCCGTCACGCCACTGTCCAGCGTGCCGACTTCAACGGTAAATGTTCCCGGTTCTCCGCCGAACTCCCACCACTCAGACACGCGAATGAGGTATCCCAGCGGCTCAATGGCCCGGCGCAGTGCGCTGATGGTCCCTTTGTGTCGGTGTGTCAGCCATGCATCACGAATAACCTGTCGCTTTGTCTCTTCCGGCCAGTTGCGATCCCAGCGGTCAACGGAAAATGCCCAGGCGAGATAAGGCAGCAGATGCACCGGGCAGGTATCCGGCGACCACAGTGTGTTGAGGTCTACCGGGATGTCTGTAATGCGCGTTCCGACAGCTTCGGCACAACGCATGAAACTGCTGGCTGATGGTGGTAACAACGAATTACTCATTGCGACCACCTTCGCTGATGGTGAATGACTCACAGCGCGCCGCCTGTATGTCGCTGATGGCCATATTCTGTGTGGGTTCGATTATCTCCACGCGTTGCACACCGTGCACATGCAGTGCGGCAGCAATGGCGGACAACGCCACGTCCTGACCGATAAGCCCCTGCTCAGCCAGCCACTTCCTGAACGACGATTCAGCCGCGGCCAGAATAGGTTCGGATTCCGGGCCGGGGTAAAAGTACAGTTTTGCATTCAGCCGCCATGTCACGATTCTGGCACTCTGTACGGTCAGGCGGTCGGCCACCGGGCGGGTATCCTCTGCATTCAGAACGGCGCGAACGGTATTAAGCAACGCCTCCGTTGCTGTGCCGTCGCCCTCAGTGGACAGGATGGAAACCGTCACGTTGGCCGGAGACGGGCTGATGGCCCGCGCATCGCGTACCAGACCGCTGGCGCTGCGTGCAAAATACTCGTATGCACCTGACGGGCCAGCAACACTCAGACCGTCATATGCCCGTTGCGCCCGTAGTCTCAGCGAGGTGTCACTTTCCATCACTGCATCGGTGGTATCCGTTGCCGGAGTGATAACCAGGCGCTTTGTGTTCATATTGCCCGCGAGGTTGTCCAGGTCTGTCCCGGCGCTGTGACTTAGCATGCAGGCGCGTGCACCCTCATTGACCCGCTGGCGTAACAGCATTTCACGAAACGACATGGTTTGAGCGATAACGTTAAGGGGTTCCGATTCCAGCTCCAGCGCGGCGGAAACGGCTTCACGCTGTTCGGCGGGATAGGACGCAATCATCATGGCCTTTGTGTCAGCCAGAATTGCCTCAAAGTCAGGCTCCGCGATGATGGCGGGTTCCGGTAACTGTGAAAGGTCAACGGCAGGCATGATTTACTCCCTCAGCGTGATGGTTAATTCAACATTCTGCATGGTCTGCATGACAGTGCCCGACAGCGTCACCCCGGCGCGGCCTCCTGCCTTCCAGACAACGTCGATAGCGTCCAGGGCAATGCGGGGTTCCCATCGTGTCAGCGCAATCACGGCAGCACTCATGCATTGCAGACGCGTGGTGTTATTCATGGGTTCGTCAATCAAATCAGGCACAAGGCTGCCATATTCCCGTCGCATAACCCGGCTTGCCAGCGGGGTGGTCAGGATGTCCCTGACTGACTGTTTCAGGTGCTCCATATCGTTCAGGTTTCCCGTTCCGTCCGGGTTCATTCCTGTGTAGCGGGTTGTCACTGCGGGCCTCCTGTCGAATCGCTGCCACCTTTCACGCCACCGTGTTTATGCGTATGCACTGTGATGCCGTTTGAGGTGAAATTGCCGCCGCTGTGCGTGATATTGCCGCTCATCTTTCCCCCTTTTGTGACGTCAAGCGTCGCCGTTCTCAGAAGGTCTGTGCATTCCACGACGGGCGTATCCAGTGTCACGCTGACGGATGCCTGCAGGGTGGCTGTTTTCATGCCGCTGGCGCTCAGTGCGCCTGCGTCCGCGTCGTAGCTGAACACCGCGCCATCCGGCGCGCTGACCACGATTTCTTTCAGGCTTTTGCCGGGGGCCGGAATGGCATCACTCCACAGGCTGCCAATTATCATGGCGGTTTCCGGGTTGCCGCCAATGCAGGCAATTACCACCTGTTCGCCTGGTGATGGCGGCAGCCACACATTGAAGGCTCCCGCGCGCGTGGTGTTCCAGCGCAGCCAACCTGTTTCCAGTTCGCCGCTGCGAACGCGCACGCGCCAGGACTTCTCATCAACTTCAGAGATGATCCCGGTGCGGATGATATTGCTCAGTAGCCGCATGAGTTCTGCGCTCACCGTACAGCCTCCGCAATCCGGCCCAGCACCGTGTTATAAATCAGGCGCTCATCTGCCTGGCTGATACCCAGCAGCTCACGTACCGGGTAATCGGTGAAAATGCCCGGCGCAACCTGATCGCGCTCACCGAACTGATGAACGCGTGCAATACGTGCGGCCACGCCGCTGTAACCCACCGTCACACCGGAAGCATCTGCACGGGCTTTCAGGTAGCGGGCGGTGCGCAGTTTTACGAACATGGGGACGCGCTTTGTGCTGTCCTGGTTGATGCGCCGGGTGCGTATTTCCAGAAAGCGGTCGATGTCATCCCGGTAAAACGTGCGGATGCTGTTTTTATCCTCATCCCACCCGGTGATGGTTCGCCCGTATTTCCCCGTGTCGTGATGCCAGTTTTTCAGCGTGCGTGCTTCGTTATTCCAGATAAAGCGAATGCGCTCCTGTATCCGGGTTACGTGGCGTCTGCGTGGTGTCCATGCGGTCCCGTCCGGCGCTTTCTGTGACCGGATACGTGCCTGCTGGGCGCGGCGTAAATCCTGTGCCAGCTTTCTGGCGATGTTATTGATGGCCTGCTGATTCAGGCTGTCGCGGATGGCCTCAAAGGTTTCATCCACGCGAGTGAATGCCTTATCCATCGCTTTCACCCCACGTCACATCCTGGAATACATGCGACCAGTCGCCTTCGGAAGATGGCAGGCGGGGTTTTGGCTCCGGCAGATGTTCTGCCTGCGGTGTGCCCTGACTGCTGCGCGTGATGCGAACGCGTTCCCGCAGGGGGAGCGTAAACAGGAGATCGGCGCTGTCATCGTCATTGATAACGGCGGAGAATTTGATGTCCTGATTACGCTCAGGGTTGAGCAACAACTGTGGCTGATTTTCGGATAACCACGCCAGCAGCGGCAGCGTGAGGTCGTCCAGCTCCCCGGCGTAATCCATGACAAACATCACCATCTGATAGCGGTAAACAAACGATGGGGTTTCTCCGGTCGTTTCAATGTTGCCGCTCTCCACGAAAATGGTGAATTTTTCCGGGTTGGCCTGACACCATCGGCATGAACGGGTCATGGCTTCACGCAGGGAATCAGTTTTCAGCATGGTTGTTATCCTCGTTGTTCAGTCGTTGCAGCCTGCGCTGTTCCAGTAATTCAATGGCCCGTTTATCCGCGTTACAGGTTTCCAGTGCATCCAGAAGGCGGTCGCCCCATATACCGAGATTTCCCCATGTGGGAGTGTCAGGGAAGGGGGGAGGCGTTACCGGTATGGTCAGCGTCTGCGGTATAAGCCGGACTGACGGCGCTGGCAGTGGCGCGTTCTGCGTGCCTGCGCAGCCTGTCAGTAAAACGAGCGTCAGGCAAAGCGTGGGCGCATTCATCTTTTGCAATATCGTTGCGTAGCTGTTCACGTCTTACCTCTCCGTCCTGATTGCGTTGCTGATTTTCCACGCGGAGTTGCGCCAGCACCTGCTGCATATCCTGTACCCCGGCGCTGATGATATTCAGGGTGTCGGCGGTACTTTTCAGGGTGCTGGCCTGCGCTTCGTTTCTGGCGTTCTCCCGGCCCAGCGACCACGACAGACGCATGGATGTTCCCCATGCGGCAATCAGAAGGAAAGCGACGCCCAGCGTGGGCCAGAGCTTCATGCCGGATAGGCTCCGTGTGGTAACTGAAAATGCGGTCCGTCTTTCAGGGTCTTCCAGTCGCCGCCCCATTCCACCGGAATATTCAGTTCCCGGCTGGCCTGTCTGAATGCTGCTGCGATTTTTTCGTACAGCGGCCATTCCCATGACACCTGGCTGCCGATATAAGCCACAACATCCACGGCATGCCCCGTAAGGTGGCGGCTGTTCATGGTCTGGCTCTTACCTGTGGCCACAAGTTGCTTCTGGCGGTAACGGCTGCGCAACCCTTCGGTGATACCAAAATCCACTTCCGAGATTTCCAGTGCTCGTCGGGTCACTTTCACCAGATCAGGATTTACGCCCTGCAAATTCTTTTCGCTCCGGCTGCTGAATTTAAATGTGTTGCTCATTCGTCTTTCTCCTTCACCCTGCGATTAAAGGCCGCAATAACCTTGTCGCGTGCTTTCTCTGCCCCCATAAAACCGATTGATGCGCCGATAAACGTCACGGCATCTTCAGGAAAACCGAAGAAGCGCAACGACCCGGCCACGGCCATGGCAAGAACGCCGCACGCCAGCGATCCCGTTACGGTCTGAACCAGTGTTCGTCCGTCATAAAGACTCATCAGCGCGGAAATGCTGACCGCCGCGCCTACTGCATACACCGTTGGCAGGTGGTCAAAGAGCCACGCAATAACCTGCTCTGTGATCCCTGTTTGAATGGTGCTCACTGCTAATCCCCCCACAACTGAATCATTTCTCGTTTCTTCTTCTCCGGCTCCGGCATCTCCACTTCCTGCCCGGCGTCCAGAAATACCTGCTGACAGAGTCCGGGGTTGGCATCCAGCACCTTTTCGGTGACGCCCTGCGTCGTGCCGTAGTACCGAAAACAGAGCGAATCCACGGTGTCGCCTTCCAGTGCCTTCACTTTCATCAGCACAACTCCGCAAAGATTCGCGGGCGGCACAGAATGTCAGAGATGGCCCAGCTCACATCGCGCCACAAATCCGATGTCTGTATATCCAGTGCGTCCGCCCGGCGGTCGCCCTTGTCCGTTGTGTCCGCATCGCGGTAACGCTCCAGAATCAGGGCGCGTGTGGCGGTGTAAACCGCATTGCGCCAGTGCCAGAGATTGACGCTTTCTCCGTTAATTACGGGTGCCGGAACATCGGCCAGCGTCTGATGGCCAGCCGCCTGCTGTTCCTGCTGCCACGCTTCCAGCTCGCGGGTAACGTGTGCCACGGCCCCGGTGGCGGTATGCAGCAGGCGGGAGGTGGTCACACGGCCCGGCAGTCGTACCGCCAGACGCAGCTCACGCAGCACAATATCCGGCCAGAATGCACCTGCTGAAATACGGGTATCACCATCATCGGTATCGGTGATGTCGTCCTCTGCGGGTCTGGGTTCAGTTCTGGCAACCATACTCATGGGGTTCACTCCTGAAAAAAATCGGGCGGTGGGTGCGCGATGTAAACGGTCACGGAGTCAGACCGGAACACCGCGCACGCCGCCCGCTGACGGGGTCAGTCGTTAACCGCGCTTCGCCTTCTGCGTCGCGGTGGTTTTTCGTGTTGCAGGCTTCCGCGTTGTCTTTTTACTTTTGCTGCTTTCGTCCTGCGCCTGCGGTGTGCTGGCATCTTCTGGTGCGGCTGCGGAATCGGCTTTTTTCAGGGCGCGGGAAAGGGTTGCAATCTCGCGTTTCACACCTGCGTTCGGGTTCAGGTGCATCGCTTCGCGCAGCAGCTTCAGTGATGAGGCCATGCTGTCCGCATCGGTCAGGCCACGGCGGGCAAAGGCGCACGCTTTGCATAATTTGGCGCGCACTTCGTCCGGCATGTCCTGGTCGGTGACAATCTCCCGGAGGGTGTCCAGTGGTTCGATAAAGGCGGACAAATCCGCGTCGGCATCCGTCCCGGCCTGCGTCAGTACCGGATTACAGATTTCTTCGGTCAGTACCGTGGCAGCAGTACGTCCAAAGTTATCCGGCATGATGAGGTTGTGACGGACCACATATGCACCAATACGCAGCGCCAGCGGAAGATCGCCGCAGTCAATCGCCCACACCATCAGCGTGGCAATCACTTCATCCTGCTGCCCGCCGTCAGCCTCCAGCGTTCCCTCAATCCAGCCGGAAAAGTCCGGCAATAACTCTTTTTTGATGGCGGCTTTCGCGCTTCTGGCCTGTACGCCCTTAAGCCGGGCCTGTGCCAGACGCAGACGATACAGCACCTCTTCATGCGCGGTACGCGCGGCGTGGTCCACGCCTTCATTCGCCCGGCCTGCGCGCTGTGCCATCACGTTCTGCCAGTGTTGCTGTGCAGGAGTAATCATTTTTTCTCTCCGTTACAGGCGGGCATGATGCCCGCCGTGAGGTGATTAGCTGTCGGCGAACTTCAGGCCAGTGACCATCGCGCACTTGCCATAGTCTTCAACGACATAAGCGTCATTGATGGACTGGTAGGTGGCGATGCGGTTGTATTCCGGCTCGTCTTTCATCAGGCGACGCATTGTTCCTTTCTGCCAGTAAATTGACAGGTTGTTGAACGAGGTGATCAGCATCGTTGCATCCGGGAAGAACGGCGCAAGGAATACATCCAGCCCGCCAATGGCGCGCGATGACAGGATGAGCTGTCCGGCAAGTAATTCCGCATTGGGATTCTGGCCGCTGATGCTGTTCAGCACGGGCAGACGCAGCGAGTTAAACAGGTTGCGCCCCATAATCACCACGAGGTCGTCAGCTTCCTTGTGCCATTCATCCAGCAGGGATGAGCGCGCGTCCTGTACCAGTGCATCAGCGTTCGCATATTTACCCGCGTGCGCCACGGTGTTGTCCATGTTGCGGGAGGTCAGCGTTACATCATTCATAACGCGCTCGCTGGCGTCGGTTCTGATGTGCTCCAGCCATCCCACGTTAACGTCCTGAAGCAGCTTGTTAGTGCTGAAGTTGGACTCATCCGCGTGAGACGTGCCGTTGAAACCGATCATGATGCGGTCAAGCGCCACCTGCCGGGCAATCTGTGTGCTGACGCGGGACTGAAAATCAGGGTGTGCCGCCCAGGCATCAAGCTGCGGATACGAAATAAACGTGTCGTAGTTCACCTGTTCGCACTGGTATTTGCGTTTTTTCAGATCAACCACGTTATTCGGGTTACGGCGTTTTGTGCCGTCATAACTGGTATTCGTGCGCGCAATCGGCCCGGTGGTGTCCAGGAGGATTTTTTCGCCTTTCTGGTCAGTCACACCGAACACGTTAATTTTTTTTGTAAATTCAGTGCTCTCCTTTACTGCGTTTTCAAAACGCTGCTGCACCGAGGGTTCCACGGTAAATCGCGATACCAGTGCAGATACCGGGATATTGTTAAGCGACGCCTGCTGCGCCATATAGCAACCCAGCTTGTTGCGGGTAATATCTGACATCACCAGATTCATAAAAATTTGCTCCTTTGTCTTATCAGAAGTCAGCCAGCTGGTCGGAGGCTGCGCCCGTTGCGGTGAAGCGGTTCTGCGGATCGCCGTCATGCGTGCGCAGTTTTTCCTTCAGTGCTGCCAGCTCTGTGGTCAGTGACGTGATTTTCTGGCGGTCCTGCTGATGGCGGGTTTCCAGCACATTAAAACGGTCGATAATGTCGGCCTGTGACGTTGCGACGCCTTCCACCGCTTCCTGAATACGGGAGAAACTGGCGTCATCCGCTTTGCGGCCACGGCCAATAATCCCCATTACGCGGTTAAACCACTGGGTGCCTTCTTCCTGGCGTTGTTCTGCCATTTCGATGATTTCAGACTCGATGGCTTCGGAGATAAGCGGCGCTTCACCCTGGACACTGTTGAACGTCATTACCGCCTGACGTTGCTGTGCCGTGAATTTCAGGCGCTCAGTGCCCAGGCTTGCCGGGGTGTCGGTCATCGCCAGCCCGACCAGATAGGCGCGCCCGTTAACGGAGAACTGCGGGTGCAGTTCGATACTGGAATAGATTTTCTTGCCGTCCGCGACAAGCTGCTTCATGCGCTCGGTCGGTTCGATTTCTGCATACAGCGCAGTACGTCCGGCCAGCGGACCTTCCGTAATGTCTTCCGTACTCAGTGCGGTGACATCGCCCATTGCGGAAAATTCGCTTGACGGGCATGGCGAGAGATAGTGCTCAACGTTCACGCGGGCAGCGTAAACATCCGGGTTGAAGTTCTCGGCGGCTTCACGCAGATGCACCGGACTGATTTCACGGCCATCAACAGTTGATCCGGAGACAGCCACGCGAAACTTTTTGCGGGATGTCTTTTTTTCATTAGCCATAGTTTTTGCCCCTCTGACTGGTTCTTCAGTCATGATGGCAAAGCGTAACAGGCTGATACAAAGGGCTTTTGTTGTAAGAAAACGGCCAGAACAGGGGGTTAAGGAGAACGGTTTCGCGCGCGGGTAATCTTCCTGTAATTACTCAGGGGGAGCAATGATTCAGGACGCTTTTGTGCGCCAGCGTGCGCGGCAACTTTACTGGCAGGGTTATCCGCCCGCAGAAATATCACGTCTGATGGGAATAAACCCGAACACGATTTATGCGTGGAAAAAACGCGACCAGTGGGATGAAACGCCACCCGTGCAGCGTGTCACGCAGTCCATCGATGCGCGCCTCATCCAGCTTACTGAAAAACAGAATAAAACAGGCGGTGACTTTAAGGAAATAGACCTGCTGACCCGGCAGCTTAAAAAACTGCATGATGGCCAGCCGGATGCGACGGTCACAGGAAAGAAAGGCCGGACGAAAAAACTCAAAAATCATTTCACGCCGGAACAGATTGCCGCACTGCGGGAAAAAATCATCAGCAGGCTGGAGTGGCATCAGCGGGGCTGGTTTGACTCCCTGACCCTTTGCAGGGAAGCCGGGATACGTAACAGGATGATCCTGAAATCCCGACAGATTGGGGCGACCTGGTATTTTGCACAGGAAGCGCTGCTGATGGCGCTGCGTGACGATGTGGCGCAACCTTACCAGCGTAACCAGATTTTTTTGTCTGCGTCGCGTCGTCAGGCGTTCCAGTTTAAAAGCATTATTCAGAAGGCCGCGGCTGAAGTTGATGTGGAGCTGAAAGGGGGCGATAAAATCATCCTCTCCAACGGCGCAGAGCTGCATTTTCTCGGCACTTCTGCTGCGTCGGCACAGTCCTATACGGGCAATTTTTATTTTGATGAATTTTTCTGGGTCAGTCGCTTTGCTGAACTGCGCAAGGTGGCTGGCGCTATGGCAACCCTCAGCGGACTGCGGCGCACCTACTTCTCCACGCCATCCACCGAAACGCACGAGGCATACGCCTACTGGAACGGCGACCGCTGGAACGAGAAAAAGGCCACGCATAAACGCCAGCGTTTTTCTGTGGACTGGAAAACGCTGCATAACGGACTTATCTGCCCTGACCGGACGTGGCGGCAGATTGTCACGCTGGAAGATGTGGTTAATCACGGCTGGAAACACACCGATATTGACGAAATCCGCGATGAAAACACCGAAGACGAGTTCCTCAATCTCTACATGTGTGAGTTTGTCCGCGAAGGGGAATCGGCATTTAACCTGAATATCCTGATTGGCTGCGGCGTTGACGGATACGACGACTGGAAAGACTGGAAACCTTTTGCTCCCCGCCCGATGGGAAATCGTCCGGTATGGATTGGGTATGACGCAAACGGCAGCAGTGGCAACGGCGACAGCGGCGCTGTGTCCGTGGTGGTTCCTCCGGCTGTTCCTGGTGGCCGTTTTCGAACGGTGGAGACGCGACGCGTTCAGGGGCTGGAGTTTGAAGAACAGGCCAGAGTCATTGAAGAGTTCACGTGTCGCTACAACGTGGAACACATCGGTATTGATGTGACGGGCGGGAACGGGGAGGCTGTTTATCAGATAGTGAAACGGTTTTTCCCTGCTGCTATTCCGTACACCTTCACGCTGTCATCAAAACGGTCGCTGGTACTGAAAATGCTGCAAATAATGCGTGCCGGGCGGTGGGAATACGATCGCGCCGAACGCGAACTGGTCGCGGCCTTTAACGCCGTGCGTAAGGTGAAAACACCGGGCGGCTTTATCACTTACGAAACGGACCGCGCGAGGGGGATCAGCCACGGCGACCTTGCGTGGGCGACCATGCTTGCTGTCATTAACGAACCAATTGGCGGCGAAGGAGAAAACGAGCGTTTCACGGTTATGGAGTTCTGATGAGCAGAAAAAATAAAAAAGTGCGCATGAGTTCACGCATTGATCTCGCTGATGCGCTCAGGAAAGAATCATCGCTCAGTGCATTCACATTTGATGGTCCTTATCGCCTGACCGGGCATGACCTGCTGGACAATATGTACTGTGCTGATAACGGGCGGTGGTATGAAACCCCGGTGGACTGGTACGGTCTGGCAAGAGCGGCCCGGCAAACGTCCTGGCATCAGTCTGCGCTTTACTTTAAGCGCAATGTATTACTCGGTTGCTACATCCCGCACCCGCTGCTTTCCCGGCAGGATTTCTCGGCGCTGGCGCTGGACTGGTTTGTGTTCGGTAACGCATTCCTTGAGCTTCGAAGCAATATGCTCGGTGAACCGCTTAAATTACGGCACGCCCTGGCGAAATACATGCGACGCGGAAGCGATCTTGAATCATGGTGGTATGTGCAGGATGGCAAGGACGCGTTCCAGTTTCGCCCTGGCAAAGTGTGCCACCTGATGAATCCGGATATTAACCAGGAAATCTACGGCATGCCGGAATATCTCGGCGCATTACTCTCGGCCAGCCTGTCTCATTCGGCGGACATGTTCAGAAAACTGTATTACGACAACGGATCCCACGCCGGGTGCATCATCTACATCGGTGCAGCGCAGGTAAACCGCGAAAGCATGGACTCCCTGAAAGAAACGTTACAGGGTGCACGTGGTGGTGGTGCGTTTAAAAACGTGCTCATTCATGCGCCCAACGGGGGCAAAGAGGGGGTGCAAATTTTGCCGTTCCAGCAGATCACCGCAAAGGATGAGTTCATGAATGTTAAGGCGGCATCCCGTGATGATGTGCTGGCTGCGCACCGTGTCCCGCCGCAACTGATGGGGGCGATGCCGGGTGAAAAAAGTGCGTTTGGTGATGTGGAGAAGGCCGCGCGGGTTTACGCAATTAACGAGCTGATGCCCGTCATGGAGGCTATGAAGCACATCAATGACTGGCTTGGCGAAGAGGTGATCCGCTTTAACCCTTATGCACTGCTGGACATCCAGCCCACATCCTGACGCGCTTCGCTTGTCTGCTGCTTCGCCGGGGCATAAAAAATTTATGCCCCGGCTCTCCAGCTCCTGTATCAGTCAGATAATTTCACGACGCCTTCCAGCTTTTTGCCATCATCGACGGTCAGGCTCTTACGCAATCCCACCGCGTTGACTGCATGTTCTTCGCCGCCTCAGTGCGATTTTGACGGCCTTACCTTTCACCCCATCAAATCAAAAGCCCTCACATCTTTTTCACGCTCAGCGTGAGAAATATGGCCATTCTGTTGTGTCGCTGCGACATCGCTCAGGGAATGCTATTTACCCCCTGAAACGCGGGCTGTTCCCCCGTCACCTGCGCGTAGAAAAAACGCGTTTTTTTGTGCACGTACGGATCCTTGACGGATCCAGCCACCACGCGGGCCGGAAGTACAAAAAGTCGTTCAAAAAAATTGTGCAAACTTGTGCACTATCGTGCAAACAAAAAAAGCGCCTTATCGGCGCTTCAAAAGTATCAATTGTTGCTGTGTATTAATCGCCAACCACGAACATATGCTTCATAGGCATCTCTGTGCCTTACAGTTCCAGCCTGGCTAAACGGAATGTTAGCTAAAACTAAATCATTCTGAGCCATAGCGCGTCCTTCAAGCGCATCTTTTATGCCTAGCTCAAAAGCACAGGCAGCGCATTTGTGCCGACCTTCTTGTCCTTGATATTCAGGGAGAGACAGAAATGTTGGGTTATAACGATGAGGGTTCTTGCAAATACCTGTTTTAGCCCGCACTTTATTTACCTCATAGGAAAAATATGCGTGCCTTTACAGAGGTGCGTGTAAGCAATAAAATATACGACGCACATTTTGATTTACTTCGGAAGGCACGCATATCAGGTTAAGTGAGTCCGACCGAGTTTTACGCCCCAATAGTTGCTGCTATTGGGGCGTTTTGCATGGACAATGCCGCGCAATTATCTTGTCGCTCACAATGCGAACGATCTTACAAAAAGGCACATTACTGTCAAGATAATTGATCGTTTTAATCGATAGATAATAGACAATCTATTTGTTTAACAGATCGATTATTGAAGTAAGTGTGCCAAATGGAATGATACTGTTTCTATAAACGTGAGCATTTTTCGCGCAGATGCTTTTACTCAGGAAATAACGCCCGGATATTCCCAGCCATCTGGCTGGTTATTTTAGCCACTGGTGCAGACTGTGCTTCAAACTTTTTTGAGCTGATTTGTGTCACAGGTAACATCTCATCATCAGCCCATGCGGCCAGTCGGTAAGCCTCTGCCGGATTCGTCTTCAGAAGTGCCAGCCCGGCCAGAAAAGCCACGCGTTGGCCGCTTTTGCGGGCTTCTGGTGTAAGGCTGTCCAGCCAGGCGCATGCTTCTCCTTCGTTCTTGACGGCGGCGGGCTTCAGATAGAAACTTATCCGTCTGGTTGGTGTCGTCATTGGTTTACTCCTTGTTCATTGCGTACAGCCCATTAACCAGAGCAAACTGTGGCACCCCGTCCGCGATGAAAGTCGCATTAACTCCGCAGGCTTCGCGGATAGCGGGTGCCACAATCTCCGCTCCTCCACCGACAACCATCACCCGCCCGTAACCCGAAAAACCCGCCAGCGCGCGGATCACGCGTTGTTTCAGTGTTTCCTCCTTTTCACGAATAACTGCCATCAGGCTGGCGTAATGCGCGTCATTGTGGATGTGCTGGCGCAGCCAGGCTTCATCGTGGCGATGTTCGATAATGGTACTGGCGATGTGGTGACTGGTGCGCATACCGTTGGTGGCCATCACCGACAGCACGGCATCGGCCATCAGAGAAACGCCTACGTGTGGATCGCAAAACACCTGGCTGATACCTGCCAGTTGCCCCTGAACCTTTGCCACATCCAGCGTGGTTCCGCCCAAATCCACAATCAGCAGGGATTCAAACGGACTCATGCCAGCCAGTGCTTTAAAGCCAGCCGGAATAGATTCAGGCATAACCCGCACGTTACGGATAGTGAATGCCTCGCCGTTCTGGTACTCCACCGGGCGCATGACGTTCGCTTTTTTGCGGTTGATGTTGGCCATGTCCGGCTGTGCGTTTGTGTCGAAATACTCGCTCAGTGGCAGGGTGACAACCACATCCACCTCCTGTGGCGTGATGCCTGATTTGACCAGCGCGTGATGAATGGCAATGACATTCACATCGCTGTACTGGTATTGCGTGTCGGTCGTCTGGACAAAGCGATCGCTGACCGGATCAAAACCATAGCGCACGCCATCAAGCATGTAGTTCGCGGGCTGCGTGCCACCGAACGGCGCAGACCATTCCGACTTGAAGCTGTTTGGGCTGATGGCGTTGCGGCGTTCGCCGTTCTCAGTCCATGCCAGCTTGATGTTGGTGGAGCCGTCATCGATACAAATTTTCATGTCGCTTTTCCTTATGTTGATTAATTAATCGTTTACGGGATTCTGAAATCCCGTTTTTGCCTGTTTTTTGTTTCCACTGGTCAGGCCACCCCGCAGCAGGTCTGCTTTGCGGCGGGCGCGTTCAGTGGTTTCACTGATTCTCTGTGCGTGCTCTGCGTCGCGGATGGCGCGCAGCATGTCAGAAAGCACGGTAACGGGTGTTTTCATGGTGTTCTGGACCTGCTGAAGTGTGGATGCCAGGCGTGCGGCGGCTTCGGGGTCTGATGCCCCGAGCTGTGCCAGATAGCTGGAGACCGGGTTATGGCGGATCTCCATGCTGCTTACGCCGTGATTACGGCTCATGCGCTGCCAGAGCTGCGTGATTCGGCTGTCCGGGCGGGTATCCGGTTTGCGTACAATTTCAAATCCCTGCGGTGCAATGATGCTGCCGTCAACGTACAGACTGCCGCCCCGTAACAGGTGCTGCATCTGTTGTTCACCGATATGCAAGCCGAGAGATTCAGCAGACTCCCGCCATTCTTTAGCGAGTAATTCGTGGTTATCAGGCAAAGGCCGCTGCTGTTTGCGGCTCTGTGTCCAGCTCTGCATTTCATCGCTGCTGTTTTTTGCCTGTTTGTCACGAAGCGAACGCATCAGCGCCCGGCGTTCGTGCCGTTTCAGTGAGCGCATCCATTCGTTCACTTCAACGCCGTCAGGGAGCTGCGGCCACGGTGCTGGCCGTTCTTCCGGCTGTTCTGTCCCGTTGTTGTCCGTTTCCTGTACACGGGGACAGTTATTGCCACGAGTCCAAGGGGCGGCAGGGCCGCCCTGAAGGTCAAAACCATTTTCGCAGGCGCTGTCTTCCGCTTCCGGTTTACGTCTTACCAGCTTCCAGTTATCCGGGTGCGTGCACACGCGGGAAGACTCTCCGATGAGCGGCGACCAGATCCCGTAAATCTGTACACTCTGCTCGCCGTAATCGTTCAGCTCATCTGCGAGGTCGTAGGCGGTGCGAATCAGGTAGTCTTTACGTGGAACAAGTACGCCGCCCTGTTTTTCAATGTAGGAGGCAAAACACCCGGCATCGGCGGCAGCGAGTACCGCATCCATTGCGTCATCCTTCAGCCGTTGCGGGCCTTCCGGATTGCGTGCCATCTGGCTGGCAAGGCGGCGCAGTTCACGCCACACCTGACGGGAGGGGATGCCAAAGAACTGGAACTGGCGGACCCGATGAAGGCGCGCCCAGCCGATGGCGCGCTCCACGCTCTCGGCCATTGATTTTCCGGTTTCGTGGTCAACGCGTGGTTTGCCCGTTTTCGGGTCGATTCCATCCACGGCGCGGCTGTCCAGATTTTTTCCGATGTAGGTGGCGATGTAGCTGGTTGGCGTGCCTTTGGAGCCGTCGACATACTCCACCTTAAAGCGCGGAGTAATATCATTGCCCAGCTCGTGGCGGTCTTCCTGAATGGCAATATCGCGGGTGATGGCCACGATGCTGTCGATTTCTTCCGGATGAGCAAAGACCATCATATGCCAGTGCACGGTGCCGTCATGGTGAGGCTCCACCGTGCGGATGCCATACCAGCGCAGGCCGTCGCGGTTCAGTTTTTTGCGGACCGCCGCAAAAAACGTGTTAACCAGATAATCGCTGGAGTCGCGCATGGTGGCCCCGTTCCATTTGGGATTCGGATGACCGTTCTCTGTTGTGGCGTGGTATTTTGACGGGCAGGTGACAGTCAGAAACACCGCTTTGTCGCCACGGGCTTCGGCCAGAAGTTCCAGCCCCTTCATGGTGGCCATCATTTCTGCCTTACGGTGAACCGGGTTACTTACTCCCGCGTAATACACCGTCTCGAGATCAATCGTGAACCCGTCTTCATTTTCCAGCATGAAACTTTTCAGGAAATCGCGTGTTTTCTCGCGCTGTGCGCGAAACTCGCTTAACGCGTCCTGGCTCAGATAGGGCGATGTTTTTCTGGAAACCAGACAGGCGGCGCGGAGTTGTTCTTCTCTCCACTCGCAACGTAACAGCCACAGTTTGCGTTTCCACCATTCTGCACAGGTCAGGCGAAGGATTGCGCCCGGCAGCAGCTCCGTGTCCGGTTCGTTCCTCCGGTCTTTGTCTGTTGTCAGTGCGTCATAATGCGGAGGCATGGCGTGCAGGTGTAACGCCATGCGGGCCAGCATCTGATACGCCTTCAGCGTTACATCCATGGTCAGCTCGCCATCAGTCGCACCAAAGCCATCGCAGAGCTTTTCGAAGGTGCTGCTGAACATCGCCGCCGTCATGGTGGCCAGCGTCTGTATCTGGTGTTTGTTGAGCTGCGGCAGGTAAAGCAAATCGTCCAGGCGTTCGCGTCCGGCAATGGAGCGATAACCCGGTGTCAGCCAGCGGCTGTCGGTGCGGTCCAGACGTTCGAATATTTTGCGCAGGGTTCCGCGCGCGTAGCGTTCCGCCTGCCAGCTCTTTTTGCCTTTCTGACGATCGGCTTCCTGTTTTTTGCGCAGGAAAGAGAGGTGGCGGCTCAGAGGTTCACGCAGATAAACGGGAAGCACCTTCAGTGTGGCAAAAGCACGGGCCACCGGGTCTTGTTCTGTTGCCTGACGCTTGCTGATGATGCTTTGTGCCAGCTTTTCACGCTGTCCGGCTTCCTCAAGGGATGCCATGAGTTTTTTACCCACGGTGGATTGTGCGAAAAAGGCTTCCTCCTTCGCTTCCTGTTCTTCCAGAGCCTTTTTGTCTGCCTCAAGGTAGTAACGGATGGCGCGTTGCAGGTCGGTTTCAGTTTCCTGCCTGTGCTCCGTAAATCTGGCCGGATCAATGGCTGGCCGTGGCTCATTCCAGCTCCATGCAAACTCACTCATGGCTGGTATCCCGTCACGCGCTGCCACTCCTGCGAAAAGATGGCGGAAAGGCGGTTAAATTCAGCGGTGTATTCACTCAGCGAGGCACACCCGCCAGCAGTGCGATGCGCCAGCATTGCCGCAAATGCGGAGGCCGGGGAGTCGTAATACGCCAGCAGTGATTCGCCGTGTGGTGTCAGGCAGTGCAACGCCAGCCCGTGTGGTGTGAAGTCCACGCGGTAGCAGTCGTCTACTGTGAAATAAAGGGTGTCCGCGTTCTCCGGTTTTGTGGTGCGTGCTCTGTTGTCACGACCACGGATGTAAAGATCAAATAATCCCTGAAGAACGGGAGCCAGACGGGTGTCCTGTGTGCGCACCCATCCTGTGAAGTCATGAGCGTCAATCATGCTGCAATTCTCTTTACTACAGATGTGCGAAGGCCTCCCGCCGCAAGGTGCAGGAAAGGCCCGGAACAGGAATTAATGGAGTTTGTTTTGCTGCTGGATGAGCTGCTGAAGCTCGCGCAGATCATCCGCCAGATAGCTGAAAACAGCGGATGAATAGAGGTTTGAAAGTTCGCAGCTACGCTCATGCAGCATATTGATGTGCATGATTTTAGCGACGCGGAATGCGCGGGAAAGTCTGCGGTTGATTTCAGTCTGGATGTGACGACGCTCCGCGATAGCGCGGTGCTGTTTGCGGTTTGCCATGGTGTTTGGCCTCTTCGTTTGTGAGTTTTTGGATACTCACCAACCAGAGTTGAGAATCTCAGGGTGGCGAGACGTACGGGGTTCTCAACACCGGCAAACGAAGAAACCGGCCCGACCGAAGTCGGCCCCGTACGCCCCACCATAATTCGTGTGCGAAAAAGACGTGGCAATACAGTACGCACAAAAAAACCGCTGGCGCGGTTGTGCGCTTCGTTTGTCAGCAGGTTGAGAATCCCGGCACCCGTTTTATGAGGTGCAGCAGAAATGTAACCTGACTGATTGCGGCATGGCAAGCGGTTTTTTTGTGTGTGCATGATGATTACTCAGTTTGGTAATAGCTCGTACAGCACGGCGTCGGCGGCGGTTCGGCGGTTGTAAAGCCACCATACTGTGCTGTATGCCACCTGTATCCCTGTGATTTTGTGTATATGTCTGCTTATTTCCCTGAATGGCATGCCGTGCCCATCACGCAATTCAGTTACCAGATGAACAATATGATCGTCGTATTTAGCAGCATGATGTATGCCTCCACACTTCATTGCGCTGTAACCACGATCGCGGAGTATTTTTTGTATGGTGCATTTGCTACATTTCATTTCCCGCGCCATATCCCTCTTACTTTTTCGGTGGCGGTTGCTGATTATTTCTGCTATTGCCTTTTCATCCAGCCGCTGGCGTTTCCGCCCAATCAGCCCTCGCTTGCGCAAGGTGATAAGGCGCTGCCCCGTTGCATGAAATGAGCGATTAAGTCTGGATGTCATTTCCCTGATGCTGTGTTTCGGGTACATGCTTATCAGCAACGCATCTTCCTGTTTCGTCCATTGTTTAACGTGTCTTGGTGCCTGACCGGGGATGCCCATGGGTTTGAGTTTCATTGTGATTTGCTCCCTTACTGGTTAAGGAAAAAATCGAAAACGTTGTCGATGCGTTGTAATAGCTCGCGCTGTATTGCTTCCGGTGTTTCCGGTTCACCAGGTGCCCCCAGTGTTGCGCAGAAATCAGTGATTTCATGATGGAGCGTCAGGCGAATGGCAGGCGCCGTAGTTCTGGCGTGCTCCAGCTCATCCAGCAGTGCCAGCACAGCAGATGGTGAGAGCATTGCGCGAAACGCCAGTAATTTTTGATGTGTTGCCATTCGTTGCAGGTCAGTCGCCAGTTCGCGTAATTCCTGGTGGTTGATGGTGCTCATGCTCTGGCTTCCTTCAGTAGCTGGTTAAACATGTGGGTTAGTGGGTTACCACACCCGAACGGCATCGGGTTTACCTGGTAAGAGAACCGACCACCTGTTTTGCGCTCTTTTCTTACGACTGAACCGCTGCGCCAGAGTCGGCGTAACTCCGCATTAATGGCTGTAGTTGGGGTATTCAGTGCTGCGGCGATTTCTCCACCGCTACAGCCCGGATTGGCTGTGATGTAGTCCAGAATGGTCATCTGCGTGACTCCTGTACCTGTCGGATAAGGTTCACCTGCACCACGTTGGTGGCGCAGAAGTAAGTGTCGTCGGTGAGATAAATGTGATGCGCGTCAGGTTGCGAACGGTGACGGTCGAGCGTTTTAATCAGCCGTTCGTCAACTTCGTATTCACGTCCTCTGGAAGTGAAACGAACGACGGTAAATCGCTTAATTGCCATTACGCCTCCTTGGCGTGTGCGAATACCTCCGCGAATGCGGATTGTTTTTACATTTTCTTATTTAACCAGTGGTTTTATTTGCTCTGTTATTCGCCAGTGAAAAAGCGTTCAATCTTTTTTACTGAATGAATAATTCGCATAATCCCAATGGCGCAGGCCACCGAAATAATCAGAACAAGCCATGAGATAAATATACTCATGCAATATTCCCCAGTTTATATGGCTCAATATGGTCCCCGTTTTCTGCGGCGCAGACGAGTATGGAAAGCTCGTCGAGCGCGTCCGGGTCGTCAATGTAAAAAGCTGTGTCGTATATACTCTTGATGGCCCTGGTCAATGACTCTCGGGCTGCGAGTTCAGCATGAGTGCCTGATGCGCTTATGCGAAAATGAAAGCGCTCAAGTGCTTTATTGACGAGAGTTTTATATTCTTTATCCATCGCAACGCCCTTTAATCTGCCTTTTGAATTTCAGCTTCTGAATCCATGCAGATAATTTCGATATAGGGTTCATCGCCATTAACCTGACGTGCTTTTTCAGCTTCGCTAATAATTTCGCGCACGGTCTGGTACGGAAGTTCCACAAACAATCGCGTGCCGTTCAGATAAAGGTAAGTAGCCACATCTTTTGCTGCCGGGACTACAGCATCAATAGCCGATGCGCGTAATAACAGTTCACCGCGAAAATCAATAAAACGGATAAATACACCTTGTGCATGCTCTTTGGTCATAAAGCACCTGTTATAAATCAGCCTGTTTAATAAAACTTTGCCCGCGAAGCAGACGATCAACCGTGCGTAGTGCTTCGTATAATGTGAAATCCTGCCCGAACTGATTGTCGCCGCAGCTCAATGCAAAAATGCGGTTTCCGGTAAACGGATTGCGTGGGCATTTGTGAACCACGATTCCAGCTTTCTCAATCAGCCAGGCATGCTCGCCGATTTGTTTTACTGGGTAGCCATCCGGCGTTGCGTGTGTATCACTCAGGCTGTAGCGGATGTTGCTGCGTGATGCACTGGTAGCGAAACGGTTAGCGTGGCGTTCAGCACCATTACGAAAGCGTGAATTACGTTGCTGTTTCATATCAAAACTCCCTGCATCTCATGCAGCAAAATTAAGGAAGCCTAATCCCAAATCTTCCGCCAGCTTCTTGGCTTTATTAAGCCAGTGGTTGCGCCAATCTTTACGCTCAGGAGGAAGCTGTTTCGTTGCGTCATAGACCATTTCGAGCCACTCGTTCCATAGGATGAGAAGGCGGCGTGAACTTCCTTCCTCGCCTAAAACTTCACGCTCAGTGGCCAGAGGGATGAGCCGACGTTCCACCAACTTTCTTACGGCTGATTCGGTCTTGCCCGTGCGGCGGGCAAATTCATCGACGGTGATGGGGTCTGGGATCTTAAACAATGCCCTCAATAGTTCTTCATTCATGTGATAATCTCCCTGTTTGGGGTATAGGTGAGATATTTACCCCATAGTTCAACTCATTGTTTGCATAATGCACTACATATTTGGAGAATGCAATATGATTTTGGAGATTGGTGAAAAACTAAAACTAATGCGTGAAAGTGAGCGCATTACAAGTCGCAATGAGGCTGCGGAGTTAATAGGTATTCCGCATAACGCGCTATGGCGTTATGAGACTGGCGAATCCATACCCAAAGGGGATGTAATGATGAAAATCTTAAATTGCCCGCGGTTCGAAAAATATGCCTTGTGGTTTATGACTGGGAAAATTGCGCCTGAATCCGGGCAGATAGCTCCGGCTCTCGCACACTATGGGCAAGAGCCAACGGATTTACCCCCATCCGAAAGGAAAATTGGTTAACCCTTTATTATTCTTACGTTTTACAAACTGGAAATGTCTTTCCTCGTTTCACCGGAGGGCTTGCCAATGGCAATTAAAGCACTCGATGGTGGACGGTATAAAGTGGATGTTAGACCGCGTGGCCGAAGTGGACGTCGGATTCAGCGGATTTTTAAGAAAAAGGCAGATGCAGTGGCCTTTGAGCGTTATGTTCTCAGCCACATGCACGATAAGGAATGGCTTGAAAAGCCAACAGAGCAACGTCATCTCTCAGATCTGCTTCCGTTATGGTGGGAATTGGGTGGACGCAATAAGCCATATGCTAACGGCGTTCTAACCAGGTTGAAAAAAATCATCAAAGAAATGAATGATCCAAGGGTTAGCCAGATTAATGCTCGTTTCATGGCTGCTTATCGAAGCTCCCGTTTATCTTTGGGAGTAAAAGAGTCTACTGTTCGGCGTGATGAGTCGGATCTCGGAGGAATGTTTACACTCCTGGCAAATGCCGGGGAATTTCACGGAGAAAATCCGCTCCGCGCCCTCCCCTCTTTGAAACGAAAATCACCCGAAATGACGTATCTCACCACGGAAGAAATCGCCAAATTACTGGATGCAGTAAGCGGTGATGCCCGGCGGATTACGCTACTTTGTCTCAGTACTGGTGCGAGATGGGGAGAAGCGAAAAATCTGCGCGCGGAACACATCATCAATAATCGCGTGACGTTTAACAAAACTAAAAACGGAAAAGTTCGAATTATTCCTGTCTCTGATGAAGTTGTTAGTGAGATCAAAACAAAGAAATCCGGCCTTTTGTTTGACGTCAATTATGAGGAATATCGCAAGGTGCTTCGCAGTGTTAAGCCAGACCTACCAAAAGGACAGGCTGTACATGTTCTACGCCATACCTTTGCTGCTCACTTTATGATTAATGGAGGAAATATACTTACGCTCCAGCGAATTATGGGGCACGCCACGATCCAGCAAACTATGACCTATGCGCACCTCGCTCCTGATTTCCTCCAGGATGCAATTTCACTTAATCCGTTAAAAGGAGGCATCCACATTTCATCCACATAAGTGGGTTTTATAGGGTAATCAGTACCCCCCCCACCAATAACAAAACCCGCTGAAAACAAAGGGAAAACATTGAATTCAGTGGGTTTTACAACGCACCTTCGGGCGCGTTTTTTGTTGACAGCGTGAAAACAGTACGGGTACTGTACTAAAGTCACTTAAGGAAACAAACATGAAACACACACCGTTTTTCTTCGCATTCTTTTTTACCTTCCCCTGAATGGGAGGCGTTTCGTCGTGTGAAACAGAATGCGAAGACGAACAATAAGGCCTCCCAAATCGGGGGGCCTTTTTTATTGATAACAAAAAGGCAACACTATGACATCGGAAAACCCGTTACTGGCGCTGCGAGAAAAAATCAGCGCGCTGGATGAAAAATTATTAGCATTACTGGCAGAGCGGCGCGAACTGGCCGTCGAGGTGGGAAAAGCCAAATTGCTCTCGCATCGCCCGGTACGTGATATTGATCGTGAACGCGATTTACTGGAAAGATTAATTACGCTCGGTAAAGCGCACCATCTGGACGCCCATTACATTACTCGCCTGTTCCAGCTCATCATTGAAGATTCCGTATTAACTCAGCAGGCTTTGCTCCAGCAACATCTCAATAAAATTAATCCGCACTCAGCACGCATCGCTTTTCTCGGCCCCAAAGGTTCTTATTCCCATCTTGCGGCGCGCCAGTATGCTGCCCGTCACTTTGAGCAATTCATTGAAAGTGGCTGCGCCAAATTTGCCGATATTTTTAATCAGGTGGAAACCGGCCAGGCCGACTATGCCGTCGTACCGATTGAAAATACCAGCTCCGGTGCCATAAACGACGTTTACGATCTGCTGCAACATACCAGTTTGTCGATTGTTGGCGAGATGACGTTAACTATCGATCATTGTTTGTTGGTCTCCGGCACTACTGATTTATCCACCATCAATACGGTCTACAGCCATCCGCAGCCGTTCCAGCAATGCAGCAAATTCCTTAATCGTTATTCGCACTGGAAGATTGAATATACCGAAAGTACGTCTGCGGCAATGGAAAAGGTTGCACAGGCAAAATCACCGCATGTTGCTGCGTTGGGAAGCGAAGCTGGCGGCACTTTGTACGGTTTGCAGGTACTGGAGCGTATTGAAGCGAATCAGCGACAAAACTTCACCCGATTTGTGGTGTTGGCACGTAAAGCCATTAACGTTTCTGACCAGGTTCCGGCGAAAACGACGTTGTTAATGGCGACCGGACAACAAGCTGGTGCACTGGTTGAAGCGTTGCTGGTACTGCGCAACCACAGTCTGATTATGACCCGTCTGGAATCACGTCCGATTCACGGTAATCCGTGGGAAGAGATGTTTTATCTGGATATTCAGGCCAATCTTGAATCAGCGGAAATGCAAAAAGCATTGAAAGAGTTAGGGGAAATCACCCGTTCGATGAAGGTATTGGGCTGTTACCCAAGTGAGAACGTAGTGCCTGTTGATCCAACCTGATGAAAAAGTGCCGGATGATGTGAATCATCCGGCACTGGATTATTACTGGCGATTGTCATTCGCCTGACGCAATAACACGCGGCTTTCACTCTGAAAACGCTGTGCGTAATCGCCGAACCAGTGCTCCACCTTGCGGAAACTGTCAATAAACGCCTGCTTATCGCCCTGCTCCAGCAACTCAATCGCCTCGCCGAAACGCTTATAGTAACGTTTGATTAACGCCAGATTACGCTCTGACGACATAATAATGTCGGCATAAAGCTGCGGATCCTGAGCAAACAGTCGCCCGACCATCGCCAGCTCAAGGCGGTAAATCGGCGAAGAGAGCGCCAGTAGTTGCTCAAGCTGAACATTTTCTTCTGCCAGGTGCAACCCATAAGCAAAAGTAGCAAAGTGGCGCAAAGCCTGAATAAACGCCATATTCTGATCGTGCTCGACAGCGCTAATACGATGCAACCGAGCGCCCCAGACCTGAATTTGCTCCAGAAACCATTGGTATGCTTCCGGCTTACGTCCATCACACCAGACCACAACTTGCTTTGCCAGGCTACCGCTGTCCGGGCCGAACATCGGGTGTAACCCCAGCACCGGGCCATCGTGCGCCGCCAGCATGGCCTGTAATGGTCCATTTTTCACCGATGCCAGATCAACCAGAATACAATCTTTCGGTAAAGGCGGTAATTTGCCGATAACTTGCTCAGTAACGTGGATGGGCACACTAACAATCACCATTCCGGCATCGGCAACAATATCAGCCGCTCGATCCCAGTCATGTTGCTCCAGAATCCGCACCTGATAACCCGAGAGTGTTAGCATCTTCTCGAACAGACGTCCCATCTGACCGCCACCACCGACGATAACCACCGGGCGCAGTGACGGACAAAGCGTTTTAAATCCTTTGTCGTTTTCACTGGAGTAAGATTCACGCATCACCCGACGCAAAACATCCTCAATCAGATCTGGCGGTACACCCAGAGCTTCCGCCTCTGCACGACGCGAGGCCAACATAGATGCCTCGCGCTCCGGAACATAAATAGGCAGTCCAAAGCGGCTTTTCACCTCGCCCACTTCAGCAACCAGTTCCAGACGCTTCGCTAATAAATTCAGCAGCGCTTTATCGACTTCATCAATTTGATCGCGTAATGCGGTCAATTCAGCAACCATAATAAACCTCTTAAGCCACGCGAGCCGTCAGCTGCCCGTTCAGATCCTGATGAATTTCACGCAGCAAGGCATCGGTCATTTCCCAGCTAATGCAGGCATCGGTTACGGATACACCGTATTTCATTTCACTGCGCGGTTGCTCGGAAGACTGATTGCCCTCGTGGATATTACTTTCGATCATCAGACCAATAATTGAGCGATTGCCATCTTTGATTTGAGCAACCACGGATTCTGCCACCGCAGGCTGACGGCGATAATCTTTATTGGAATTACCGTGGCTGCAATCTACCATCAGAGACGGGCGCAGTCCCGCCTGTTCCATCTCTTTTTCACATTGCGCAACATCCGCAGGGCTATAGTTTGGCGCTTTACCACCGCGCAGGATCACATGCCCGTCCGGATTCCCCTGAGTTTGTAGCAACGCAACCTGCCCTGCCTGGTTAATGCCAACAAAACGGTGCGGCTGGGCGGCGGCGCGCATAGCGTTAATTGCCGTTGCCAGACTGCCATCGGTGCCGTTTTTAAAACCAACCGGCATGGAAAGCCCGGAGGCCATTTCACGGTGAGTTTGCGATTCCGTTGTACGAGCACCAATTGCTGACCAGCTAAACAGATCGCCCAGGTATTGCGGGCTATTCGGATCTAACGCTTCCGTCGCCAGTGGCAGTCCCATATTCACCAGCTCAAGCAGCAATTTACGCGCGATCTGCAGCCCGGCTTCTACATCAAAAGAGCCATCCATATGGGGATCGTTAATTAACCCTTTCCAGCCGACAGTGGTACGGGGTTTTTCAAAATAGACGCGCATTACCAGATAGAGGCTATCGCTGACCTCTGCGGCAAGGGCTTTAAATCGACGAGCATATTCCAGAGCAGTTTCCGGATCATGAATGGAACAAGGACCACATACTACCAGCAGACGAGGATCGCGCCCGGCGATAATATCTGAAATGGTTTTACGCGAGTCAGCAATCTGGGCTTCTTGTTGCAGGCTTAATGGAAAAGCGGCCTTCAGTTGTTCCGGAGTCATTAAAACCTGTTCGTCGGTAATATGTACGTTATTCAGCGCGTCTTTTTGCATGATGGCGATCCTGTTTATGCTCGTTTGCGATAGTTGATCCTCAGCGAGGATGACGTAACGATAACACATAAAGTAAAGTTTTCAATCCATATTTCGTACACATTTCTTTACGTAAGCAATTTATTCGCGCTTTTTACCCTTATCTCTGTATATATAAATTTACACCATCTTTAAAAACAATCCGCTATGCTTTGAAAAAGGAGAAAGAAATGATGAAAAAATTTATCGCCCCCTTGTTGGCTTTACTGGTTAGCGGATGTCAGATTGATCCTTATACTCACGCGCCAACCTTGACCAGCACCGACTGGTATGATGTTGGTATGGAAGATGCGATATCGGGCAGCGCCATTAAAGATGACGATGCATTTAGCGATTCACAGGCGGATCGCGGTCTATACCTTAAAGGATATGCCGAAGGGCAAAAGAAAACTTGCCAGACCGATTTTACTTATGCCCGGGGGCTTTCTGGTAAAAGCTTTCCTGCCAGCTGCAATAATGTTGAAAATGCCAGCCAACTGCATGAAGTATGGCGAAAAGGGGCTGATGAAAATGCCAGCACAATACGATTAAATTAATTACCCCCAAAATAAATTAAGCATGAGATTTTACTCATTATGTTTTATTTCTCACATTGATGACGACCGCATGAAAGGATGATATTTTAATGAGCATTCTGAAAAAATATCGATGCATTTCGAGCGAAGATGGTGAGGATCCCTGAATGCGTTTTTCTCACCGACTGTTCTTACTGCTGATTCTCCTGCTGACGGGAGCACCAATACTCGCTCAGGAACCTTCTGACGTTGCGAAAAACGTGCGTATGATGGTTTCCGGTATTGTCAGTTACACCCGCTGGCCTGGGCTATCAGGGCCACCAAAGTTATGTATCTTTTCATCTTCACGTTTTAGTACCGCCTTACAAGAAAATGCTGCTACATCTTTACCTTATCTGCCTGTCATCATTCATACTCAACAAGAGGCGATAATTTCAGGCTGCAATGGTTTTTATTTTGGCAACGAGTCACCGACATTCCAGATGGAATTAACCGAACAATATCCGTCAAAGGCGTTATTATTAATTGCCGAACAAAATACCGAGTGCATTATTGGTAGCGCCTTTTGTCTGATCATCCACAATAATGACGTCAGATTTGCCGTAAACCTGGATGCCTTATCGCGTAGCGGTGTAAAGGTCAACCCGGATGTCTTAATGCTCGCACGGAAGAAAAATGATGGATAACGATAATTCTCTTCATAAGCGCCCCACGTTTAAAAGAGCATTACGCAACATCAGCATGACCAGCATATTTATCACTATGACGCTGATCTGGCTGCTGCTTTCCGTGACGTCAGTGCTAACCCTGAAACAATACGCGCAAAAAAACCTGGCACTGACAGCAGCAACAATGACTTACAGTCTGGAAGCAGCTGTCGTTTTTGCCGATGGCCCTGCAGCAACTGAAACACTGGCAGCGCTGGGCCAGCAAGGCCAATTTTCAACTGCAGAAGTGCGTGATAAGCAGCAAAATATTCTGGCATCCTGGCATTACACCCATAAGGAACCAGGCGATACTTTCAGCAATTTCATAAGCCACTGGCTCTTCCCTGCCCCCATCATTCAGCCGATTCGTCACAATAGTGAAACCATTGGCGAAGTACGCTTAACTGCTCGCGACAGTTCAATCAGCCATTTTATCTGGTTTTCGCTCGCTGTCCTGACCGGTTGTATTCTGCTGGCATCAGGCATCGCAATTACCCTCACCCGCCATTTGCACAATGGCCTGGTGGAAGCGCTGAAAAATATCACCGATGTCGTACATGATGTGCGTTCTAACCGCAATTTTTCCCGACGAGTTTCGGAAGAACGTATCGCTGAGTTTCACCGCTTCGCTCTCGACTTCAACAGTCTGCTGGATGAAATGGAAGAGTGGCAGCTTCGTTTACAGGCCAAAAATGCGCAGCTTCTACGTACCGCGCTACATGACCCATTAACCGGGCTGGCTAACCGCGCAGCGTTTCGTAGCGGCATCAACACGTTGATGAACAATTCCGATGCCCGAAAAACGTCGGCGTTACTATTTCTTGATGGCGATAATTTCAAATATATCAATGATACCTGGGGTCATGCGACGGGCGATAGAGTCTTGATTGAAATAGCAAAACGGTTAGCTGAATTTGGCGGGCTGCGACATAAAGCATACCGCCTGGGCGGCGATGAATTCGCTATGGTGCTCTATGATGTACAGTCGGAATCTGAAGTGCAGCAGATATGCTCAGCACTGACACAAATTTTTAATCTCCCGTTTGATCTTCATAATGGCCATCAAACTACCATGACATTAAGCATTGGTTACGCGATGACCATTGAGCACGCCTCTGCGGAAAATTTACAAGAGCTTGCCGATCACAATATGTATCAGGCCAAACACCAGCGTGCCGAAAAGCTGGTGAGATAACAAGGATATATCGATATGATAAAGCACCTGCTAGCCCCCCTGATTTTCACCTCGCTAATACTTACTGGCTGCCAGTCCCCTCAGGGAAAGTTTACTCCTGAGCAAGTCGCCGCTATGCAATCTTATGGATTTACTGAATCCGCCGGCGACTGGTCGCTGGGCTTATCAGATGCCATTCTGTTCGCAAAAAATGACTACAAATTGCTCCCGGAAAGCCAGCAACAAATCCAAACCATGGCAGCCAAATTGGCCTCGACAGGGCTAACACATGCCCGTATGGATGGACACACCGACAACTATGGTGAAGACAGTTACAACGAAGTCTTATCATTAAAACGGGCGAATGTCGTGGCCGATGCATGGGCTATGGGTGGACAAATTCCGCGCAGCAATCTCATCACACAGGGTTTAGGAAAAAAATATCCCATAGCCAGTAACAAGACCGCCCAGGGCCGCGCCGAAAACCGCCGCGTCGCAGTGGTGATTACAACCCCTTAAAACACGAGCAAACAGACAAAAAAAGGGCCAGCCAATTGGCCAGCCCTTCTTAACAGGATGTCGCTTAAGCGAAATCTTAGTTAAGACGCTCTTTGATACGAGCAGCCTTACCAGTACGCTCACGCAGGTAGTACAGTTTAGCTTTACGAACAGCACCACGACGTTTGACAGAAATGCTGTCAACTACCGGAGAGTGAGTCTGGAAGACACGCTCAACGCCTTCGCCGTTGGAAATTTTACGAACAGTGAATGCAGAGTGCAGACCGCGGTTACGAATTGCGATAACCACGCCCTCGAATGCCTGCAGACGTTTTTTGGAACCTTCAACAACCCATACTTTCACTTCCACGGTATCACCCGGACGGAAGGAAGGTACGTCCTGCTTCATCTGCTCTTGTTCAAGTTGCTTAATAATGTTGCTCATAATTTAATCTCTTATCCTGGGTAAACTGATATCTCGGGGGCTTACGCCATCCCATCATGTTTATGTTGCTGTTGTGCGTGTTCCGTTTTGAACTCCGCCAGCAACCTTGCTTGCTCTTCAGTCAGAGCCAGGTTTTCCAGAAGTTCAGGTCTTCTAAGCCAGGTACGGCCCAGCGACTGTTTCAAACGCCAGCGACGTATCTCGGCATGGTTGCCCGACAGTAACACTGGCGGAACTTCCATCCCTTCTAACACCTCAGGCCGCGTATAGTGCGGGCAATCCAGCAATCCTTCAGCAAAGGAGTCTTCCGTTGCCGAGGCCTCATGTCCCAGTACTCCCGGAATAAACCGGGAAACGGAGTCAATCAGCGTCATTGCTGGTAACTCACCACCACTGAGAACGTAATCGCCGATTGACCATTCTTCGTCAATTTCGGTTTGGATCACGCGCTCATCTATACCTTCGTAGCGACCACACACCAGAATCAATTTTTGATTCGTTGCCAGTTCGCTGACGCCCGCTTGATCAAGCTTGCGTCCCTGTGGTGACAGATAAATCACCTTTGCGCCTTCACCCGCCGCGGCTTTTGCTGCATGAATGGCGTCCCGCAAGGGTTGCACCATCATTAACATCCCCGGTCCGCCGCCGTAAGGACGATCGTCCACGGTACGGTGCCGGTCATGCGTGAAGTCGCGAGGACTCCAGCTCTGGATGCTCAGCAGGCCATTTTTAACTGCCCGGCCAGTTACCCCGTAATCGGTAATTGCGCGGAACATTTCAGGAAACAGGCTAATTATGCCAATCCACATAGCGCCGTCTTTTACCGTTTATCCGGTGGTTTAAAAACCAGGATCCCAATCTACTTCGATTGAACGAGTAGTGAGATCGACTTTCTTGATAACCTGCCCATCGAGGAACGGTACGAGACGTTCCTTGATACCAAACGCATCTTTCAGGTTTGCCTTAATGACGAGAACGTCATTAGATCCGGTTTCCATCATATCTACGACTTTACCGAGATCGTAGCCTTCAGTGGTTACTACCTGGCAGCCCATCAGGTCTTTCCAGTAGTAGTCACCCTCTTCAAGCTGAGGCAACTGCGATGAATCCACGACAATTTCACAATTCGTCAGCAGGTTCGCCGCATCACGATCGTCAACGCCTTTCAGCTTGATGATCATGTCCTGATTGTGGTGCTTCCAGCTTTCCAGCTGGACTTGCTGCCACTGACCCGCCTTCTGGATAAACCAGGGCTGATAGTCAAAAATGCTTTCGGCGTCTTCGGTGGAAGAAAACACTCTGAGCCACCCACGAATACCGTAAGACGAACCCATTTTTCCCAAAACGATGGGATCAACAGGTGCTTGCGCGGTGAGTTGTTTGCTCATCATGACCACCGTGACAGATTAAGCTGCTTTGTTTACTTCTTTGATCAGCGCAGCAACGCGATCAGAAATAGTTGCGCCCTGGCCAACCCAGTGAGCGATGCGATCCAGATCCAGGCGAGTGCCTTCTTCTTTTTCGCTAGCGATTGGGTTGAAGAAACCAACGCGCTCGATGAAGCGACCGTTGCGTGCATTACGGCTGTCAGCGACAACAACCTGGTAGAACGGACGCTTTTTAGCGCCGTGACGTGCTAAACGAATAGTTACCATAACATCCTCTTGTGTGAATAAAACAACCGGACCCCATCGAGGAACGGAGTCCGGTGTCATATTAAAAGCCCGAAAATTTTACTGATTTCTGGAGAAAATGCAATCAGCAGTTAATAACTCTGTCGCATAAGGTCATTTAGCGACCAGGAAATCCCGGCGGCATCATCCCTTTCATGCTTCTCATCATCTTCGCCATCCCGCCCTTCTTCATTTTCTTCATCATGCGCTGCATGTCGTCGAACTGCTTCAGAAGACGGTTAACGTCCTGCACCTGCATACCGCAACCGGCAGCGATACGGCGCTTACGCGAACCTTTGATGATTTCTGGCTTAGCGCGCTCTTTCATCGTCATCGAGTTGATGATGGCTTCCATACGCACCAGCACTTTATCGTCCATCTGCGACTTGACGTTATCCGGGATCTGCCCCATGCCCGGCAGCTTGCCCATCAGGCTAGCCATGCCGCCCATATTTTTCATCTGGCGCAGCTGCTCAAGAAAGTCGTTGAGATCGAAGCCGTCGCCTTTTTTCAGCTTGCTGGCTAATTTCTCTGCCTGCGCGCGGTCAACTTTGCTTTCGATATCTTCGATCAGCGACAGCACGTCGCCCATGCCAAGAATACGGGAGGCAATACGGTCCGGATGGAACGGCTCCAGCGCCTCGGTTTTCTCGCCAACACCGAGGAACTTGATCGGTTTGCCAGTGATGTGACGAATAGAGAGCGCCGCACCGCCGCGGGCATCGCCGTCCACTTTGGTCAACACTACACCGGTAAGCGGTAACGCTTCATTGAATGCTTTTGCCGTATTGGCCGCATCCTGACCGGTCATGGCATCAACCACAAACAGGGTTTCAACCGGGTTAATCGACGCATGGACTTGTTTGATCTCGTCCATCATCGCTTCGTCAACGTGCAGACGACCGGCAGTATCCACCAGCAGCACGTCGTAGAATTTCAGTTTGGCTTCTTTCAGCGCCGCGTTAACGATATCTACCGGCTTCTGACCAACATCAGAAGGGAAGAAATCAACGCCCACCTGCTCTGCCAGCGTCTCAAGCTGTTTGATTGCCGCCGGGCGATAGACGTCGGCAGAAACCACCAGCACTTTCTTCTTGTGCTTCTCGCGCAGGAACTTACCGAGTTTACCAACGCTGGTTGTTTTACCGGCACCTTGCAGGCCCGCCATCAGCACGACCGCAGGCGGTTGCGCAGCCAGGTTCAGGGTCTGGTTCTCTTCGCCCATCGCCGCAACCAGTTCGTTACGGACAATTTTGACGAACTCCTGCCCCGGCGTCAGGCTCTTATTAACTTCATGACCAACCGCTTTCTCTTTTACGCGATTGATAAACTCACGCACTACCGGCAGAGCGACGTCCGCCTCCAGCAGCGCCATGCGCACTTCGCGCAGCGTATCTTTTACGTTGTCTTCAGTGAGGCGTCCACGGCCACTGATATTGCGCAGCGTGCGCGACAAACGATCGGTTAAATTATCAAACATTGTCTCTCGCCTGGGGTGGAAACGGTTGGCCGCAATCGCGACACATCATCAGTATTTTGCCGCAGTATAACATGAAGGCGTCTTTGTTGTTATGCAACGGTTGGAGCAGCGTTCACCTGACGCTATACTGCTTCTCTTTCTTATTGCTCAAACTGTCGACATTACTATGCCCGTTTTTGCTCTGCTCGCGCTTGTCGCCTACTCCGTCAGTCTTGCGCTGATTGTTCCCGGTCTGCTGCAAAAAAACGGCGGCTGGCGGCGCATGGCTATTATTTCTGCGGTCATCGCGCTGGTCTGCCACGCAATCGCTCTGGAAGCCCGCATCCTGCCCGACGGTGATAGCGGACAAAACCTCAGCCTGCTGAACGTTGGTTCATTGGTCAGTTTGATGATCTGTACGGTAATGACCATTGTGGCTTCTCGCAATCGTGGCTGGTTGCTGCTACCCATTGTCTATGCCTTTGCGCTTATCAACCTGGCGCTGGCGACCTTCATGCCCAATGAATACATCACCCATCTGGAAGCAACGCCGGGGATGCTGGTGCACATTGGCTTATCGCTTTTTTCCTATGCCACGCTAATTATCGCTGCCCTGTACGCGCTGCAACTGGCGTGGATTGATTACCAACTGAAGAACAAGAAGCTGGCGTTTAACCAGGAAATGCCTCCATTGATGAGTATCGAGCGTAAAATGTTCCATATCACGCAGATTGGCGTGGTGCTGCTAACGCTCACTCTTTGCACTGGCCTGTTCTACATGCACAACTTATTTAGCATGGAAAATATCGACAAGGCCGTGCTCTCTATCGTGGCGTGGTTTGTCTATATTGTGCTGCTGTGGGGACATTATCATGAAGGATGGCGTGGACGCCGCGTCGTCTGGTTTAACGTTGCGGGTGCAGTCATTCTGACACTGGCCTACTTCGGCAGCCGAATTGTCCAGCAGTTAATCAGCTAAACCCAGAAAAGGAGTTTCCCCTGGAACACATTTCTACTACTACGTTGATCATTATTCTGATCATCATGGTGGTCATTTCAGCCTATTTTTCCGGGTCCGAAACCGGAATGATGACCCTCAACCGCTATCGTCTTCGACATATGGCGAAACAGGGCAATCGCTCGGCCAAACGCGTCGAAAAATTACTGCGTAAGCCAGACCGCCTGATAAGTCTGGTGTTAATCGGCAATAACCTGGTCAATATTCTTGCCTCCGCGCTCGGCACTATTGTTGGAATGCGTTTGTACGGCGATGCGGGCGTGGCAATTGCGACTGGTGTGCTGACTTTTGTCGTGCTGGTTTTTGCTGAGGTATTGCCAAAAACCATTGCCGCGCTGTACCCGGAAAAAGTCGCTTATCCGAGTAGTTTTCTGCTGGCTCCGCTGCAAATTTTGATGATGCCGCTGGTCTGGTTGCTGAATGCTATTACCCGCATGTTAATGCGCATGATGGGCATCAAAACCGATATCGTGGTTAGCGGCTCTTTAAGCAAAGAAGAGTTGCGTACCATCGTGCACGAATCACGCTCACAAATTTCCCGTCGCAATCAGGATATGCTGCTGTCGGTGCTCGATCTGGAAAAGATGACCGTCGATGACATCATGGTGCCGCGCAGTGAAATTATCGGTATTGATATTAACGATGACTGGAAATCGATTCTGCGCCAACTCTCCCACTCACCTCACGGGCGCATCGTGCTCTACCGTGATTCGCTGGACGACGCCATCAGTATGCTGCGTGTGCGTGAAGCCTGGCGACTCATGTCGGAGAAAAAAGAGTTCACCAAAGAAACCATGCTACGCGCAGCGGACGAGATCTATTTTGTCCCGGAGGGTACGCCGCTCAGCACACAGTTGGTGAAGTTTCAGCGCAACAAAAAGAAAGTCGGACTGGTCGTCAACGAGTATGGAGACATTCAGGGACTGGTGACGGTCGAAGATATTCTCGAAGAGATTGTCGGCGATTTCACCACGTCGATGTCGCCAACACTTGCCGAAGAGGTCACGCCGCAAAACGACGGTTCGGTGATTATTGATGGCACTGCCAACGTGCGGGAAATCAACAAAGCCTTTAACTGGCATCTACCTGAAGACGATGCCCGCACGGTTAATGGCGTCATTCTTGAGGCACTGGAAGAGATCCCGGTTGCAGGTACTCGCGTGCGTATTGGCGAGTACGATATCGATATTCTCGACGTACAGGACAATATGATTAAGCAGGTAAAAGTTTTTCCTGTAAAACCGCTGCGCGAGAGTGTGGCGGAGTAACGAAAACGGCCCGGCATTCGCATGCTGGGCCGTGATTTATTACGAAAGCAGAAATTAAGCTTTTGCTTTCGCTACAGTAACCATCGCCGCACGAATCGTACGACCGTTCAGCGTATAACCTTTCTGCATAATGCCCAGTACGTTACCTGGCGCAACGTCATCAGATTCCACCATTGCGATGGCCTGATGCACATTTGGGTCCAGTGGGACGTTGGTTTCGGCGATCACTTCAACGCCAAACTTACGCACAACATCCAGCATCGACTTCAGCGTCAGCTCAATACCTTCAACCATCGCGGACATATCCGGGTTAGCTTTATCAGCCACTTCCAGCGCACGATCCAGGCTATCAATCACCGGCAGCAATTCGTTGATGAATTTCTCCAGCGCAAATTTGTGGGCTTTTTCGATATCCAGTTCAGTACGACGACGCAGGTTTTCCATTTCGGCTTTTACGCGCAAAATGCCGTCACGTTCACGGGTCTGGGCTTCAGCCAGCTGAGCTTCGAGATTCGCAATTTTTTCATCGCGCGGATCCACCTGCTCAGCAGAAGCTTCTGGCTCAACTGCCTCAATCTCTTCGTGCTGATCCATGATAATTTCTTCCGGGGCTTGCCCCTCAGGCGTTTTCTGTTCTTTACTACTCATGAATTTCTCCGCGTTTTTTTCGCATTCATCTCGCTAACTTCGCTTATTATGGGGATCAGTTTCAGGGTTTCAAGGGAAGCACTCACATTGTCATCAATATTCGCAACAAGGACCTCGGAAAAATGAATAATCATTTCAAGTGTATTGGCATTGTGGGACACCCACGGCACCCCACTGCACTGACAACACATGAAATGCTCTACCGCTGGCTGTGCACAAAAGGTTACGAGGTCATCGTTGAGCAACAAATCGCTCACGAACTGCAACTGAAGAATGTGAAAACTGGCACGCTCGCGGAGATTGGGCAACAGGCTGATCTCGCGGTTGTCGTTGGCGGCGACGGTAATATGCTGGGCGCGGCGCGCACGCTCGCCCGCTACGATATTAAAGTTATTGGAATCAACCGTGGCAACCTGGGTTTCCTGACTGACCTTGATCCCGATAACGCCCAGCAACAATTAGCCGATGTGCTGGAAGGCCACTACATCAGCGAGAAACGTTTTTTGCTGGAAGCGCAAGTCTGTCAGCAAGATTGCCAGAAACGCATCAGCACGGCGATTAACGAAGTGGTACTTCATCCTGGCAAAGTGGCGCATATGATTGAGTTCGAAGTGTATATCGACGAGATCTTTGCGTTTTCGCAGCGTTCCGATGGACTGATTATTTCGACGCCAACAGGCTCCACCGCATATTCCCTCTCTGCGGGCGGTCCTATTCTGACACCCTCTCTGGATGCGATTACCCTGGTGCCCATGTTCCCGCATACGTTGTCAGCACGACCACTGGTCATAAACAGCAGCAGCACGATCCGTCTGCGTTTTTCGCATCGCCGTAACGACCTGGAAATCAGTTGCGACAGCCAGATAGCACTGCCGATTCAGGAAGGTGAAGATGTCCTGATTCGTCGCTGTGATTACCATCTGAATCTGATTCATCCGAAAGATTACAGTTATTTCAATACATTAAGCACCAAGCTCGGCTGGTCAAAAAAATTATTCTAATTTTACGCCAGCCTCTTTACTGTATATAAAACCAGTTTATACTGTACACAATAACAGTAATGGTTTTTCATACAGGAAAACAACTATGTTGGCACAACTGACCATCAGCAACTTTGCTATCGTTCGTGAGCTTGAGATTGATTTTCATAGCGGCATGACCGTAATAACTGGCGAGACCGGCGCGGGTAAATCTATTGCAATAGATGCCCTCGGCCTTTGTCTCGGTGGTCGCGCTGAAGCCGACATGGTGCGTACCGGCGCTGCTCGTGCCGACCTGTGCGCCCGTTTTTCTCTGAAAGATACGCCAGCGGCCCTGCGTTGGCTGGAAGAAAACCAGCTTGAAGACGGGCATGAATGTTTGCTTCGTCGCGTAATCAGCAGCGATGGTCGCTCCCGTGGTTTCATCAACGGTACGGCTGTTCCTCTGTCACAACTGCGCGAACTGGGTCAGTTGCTGATTCAGATCCATGGTCAGCACGCTCATCAGTTACTCACCAAACCCGAGCACCAAAAATTCCTGCTTGATGGCTATGCCAATGAAACCTCTCTGCTCCAGGAAATGACCGCACGTTATCAGTTGTGGCATCAAAGCTGCCGTGACCTCGCGCATCATCAACAGTTAAGTCAGGAACGCGCCGCCCGTGCGGAGCTGCTGCAATACCAATTAAAAGAACTTAACGAATTTAATCCGCAGCCAGGAGAGTTTGAGCAAATCGACGAAGAGTACAAACGTCTGGCGAACAGCGGTCAATTGCTGACCACCAGCCAGAATGCATTGGCATTAATGGCTGACGGTGAAGACGCAAATCTGCAAAGTCAACTTTACACGGCTAAACAACTGGTGAGCGAATTGATTGGCATGGACAGCAAACTGTCCGGCGTACTTGATATGCTGGAAGAGGCTACCATCCAGATTGCTGAAGCCAGTGATGAACTACGCCACTACTGCGAACGTCTGGATCTCGATCCCAACCGACTGTTTGAACTTGAACAGCGTATCTCAAAACAGATTTCGCTGGCACGTAAACATCACGTCAGCCCTGAGGCATTGCCACAGTATTACCAGTCGCTACTGGAAGAACAGCAGCAACTGGACGATCAGGCCGACTCACAAGAAACGCTCGCGCTGGCGGTAACGAAACATCATCAGCAGGCACTGGAAACGGCGCGCGCGTTACACCAGCAACGCCAGCATTATGCAAATGAGTTGGCACAGCTGATCACCGATAGTATGCATGCACTCTCTATGCCACATGGGCAGTTTACGATCGATGTTAAATTTGACGAGCATCACCTGGGCGCTGACGGCGCTGATCGTATTGAGTTTCGGGTAACCACCAACCCAGGTCAGCCAATGCAGCCTATTGCCAAAGTCGCATCCGGTGGTGAGTTGTCCCGCATCGCATTGGCAATCCAGGTCATTACCGCGCGTAAAATGGAAACCCCGGCACTGATTTTTGATGAAGTGGATGTAGGGATTAGCGGCCCAACAGCGGCAGTTGTCGGCAAACTGCTACGTCAACTTGGCGAATCAACTCAGGTGATGTGTGTTACCCACCTGCCACAAGTCGCGGGATGTGGTCATCAACACTATTTTGTCAGCAAAGAAACCGATGGTGCGATGACAGAAACGCATATGCAATCCCTGGATAAAAAAGCGCGGTTACAAGAGTTGGCGCGCCTGCTTGGTGGCAGTGAAGTCACACGTAACACACTGGCGAATGCGAAAGAACTGCTTGCGGCGTAAACTTTTTTCCTGCTTCACGGTCAGAGTAAACAGCAAAACGCCGTAAGACCGGAAAGCAAAAGGTTTTAAAGTGATGAAAGGTCTATTATCATCGGCATATTACAGATGAGCCACGTACTGCTCGGGCCCGAAAAGGAATCAAATCACTATGCGCTGTAAAACGCTGACTGCTGCAGCAGCAGTACTATTGATGTTGACCGCAGGCTGTTCCACTCTGGAGCGAGTGGTTTACCGTCCTGACATCAACCAGGGGAACTATCTGACCGCTAACGACGTATCCAAAATACGTGTTGGCATGACGCAACAACAAGTTGCGTACGCATTGGGTACACCGCTGATGTCCGATCCATTTGGTACAAATACCTGGTTCTATGTCTTCCGCCAGCAACCTGGTCATGAAGGTGTAACGCAGCAAACGCTGACGCTGACCTTTAACAGTAGCGGTGTGTTGACCAACATTGATAACAAACCTGCGCTGAGTGGTAACTAATAATAAAGTTGCTCTCAAAGACGTTAAAAAAGGTGCTCAATGAGCACCTTTTTTCTGTCTGTTATTTATTCGCTGATTTTTCTGCTCGTTGCCTGCGAAGCTCTTTCGGATCGGCAATGAGAGGACGATAAATCTCCACCCGATCGCCATCATGCACAATATCGCTGAGTTTTGCCGGACGGCTGTAAATGCCGACTTTGTTTTTAGTTAAATCGATATCGGTACGCAATTCCAGCAAACCACTGGCGCGAATAGCTTCTTCAACCGTCGCGCCCTCCTGCAACGTCACGCGCTGCAGGTACTGCTTCTCAGGTAGCGCATAAGCCACCTCAACGGCAATTTTACCTGGCACTGTAGACCTCTTTTGCACGAACAGTAAAAGCCTGCACCATATTAGCTGCCAGCTCTTTAAACACACGACCAAAGGCGAGTTCAATCAACTTATTGGTAAACTCAAAGTCGAGATGAAACTCAATACGGCACGCGTCCTGGCTCAACGGCGTAAACTTCCAACCGCCTATCAATTTCTTAAACGGTCCATCAACCAGACTCATGAGAATACTTTGATTACTGGTCAACTGGTTGCGGGTTGTAAACGTTTTGCTGATCCCAGCCTTAGACACATCTACCGCAGCGGTCATCTGCCCAGGAGTGGACTCCAGAATCCGGCTTCCAGTGCACCCTGGTAAAAACTGAGGATAAGACTGAACGTCATTCACTAACTGATACATTTGCTCCGCGCTGTAGGGTACCAGTGCGGTCCGGCTAATCTGAGGCATAACAATTTCCATCAACAAAAATCCAACAAATAATATCATTTATCCTGCTGTAAAAAAAACGCTATCCCGGCGCTGGGTAACATCGGGATCATGCTAAGATAGAGCCTTGTCCCCCGCAGGATTGATATGGGGTGTTTTCGATTTCAGATTACCGATGATTCACGACGCTTATGACGAAGAAAAAAGCACATAAACCTGGTTCAGCGACCATCGCGCTTAACAAGCGCGCCCGTCACGAATACTTTATCGAAGAAGAGTTCGAAGCGGGACTTGCCCTGCAAGGCTGGGAGGTTAAATCCCTGCGTGCAGGAAAAGCCAATATCAGCGACAGCTACGTCCTTCTGCGTGACGGAGAGGCATTTCTGTTTGGCGCTAACATCACGCCAATGGCTGTGGCCTCCACGCATGTGGTGTGCGATCCTACCCGTACCCGCAAGTTACTTCTCAACCAGCGCGAACTGGACTCATTGTACGGTCGCGTCAATCGAGAAGGCTATACCGTAGTGGCGCTCTCCCTGTACTGGAAAAATGCCTGGTGCAAAGTGAAAATCGGCGTCGCCAAAGGTAAGAAACAGCACGATAAACGTTCAGATATCAAAGAACGCGAATGGCAGGTGGATAAAGCGCGTATCATGAAAAACGCCCACCGTTAAACCTATATAAGCGATACTAATCAAATCCTCACCGCGCCTCCCTATCCGGTGGCGCGAATGAACATCTTGTCGACTGTCAAATCTGACACAGATGTAGCCATCCCATTGCTTAATCGAAAAAAAATCATACTATGCAGGCGCTAATTCCAGGATGATAACGCCTTTTGGGCTAGTCATGCTGCTCATAAATCTGGTATACTTACCGTTACACATTGGGGCTGATTCTGGATTCGACGGGATTTGCGAAACCCAAGGTGCATGCCGAGGGGCGGTTGGCCTCGTAAAAAGCCGCAAAAAATAGTCGCAAACGACGAAAACTACGCTTTAGCAGCTTAATAACCTGCTTAGAGCCCTCTCTCCCTAGCCTCCGCTCTTAGGACGGGGATCAAGAGAGGTCAAACCCAAAAGAGATCGCGTGGAAGCCCTGCCTGGGGTTGAAGCGTTAAAACTTAATCAGGCTAGTTTGTTAGTGGCGTGTCCGTCCGCAGCTGGCAAGCGAATGTAAAGACTGACTAAGCATGTAGTACCGAGGATGTAGGAATTTCGGACGCGGGTTCAACTCCCGCCAGCTCCACCAAATCATGATCCGGATACGTCCGGTGAAGTGCAAAAAGCCCGCATGGCACAAGCCCTGCGGGCTTTTTTGTGTCTGTCGTTGTCCGAGAATATCCGGCTAAATCCGGTGATTATTGGTATACGTTTAGGTATACGGTAGGATGTATACCTAAAAGCGTATACCAATTCATGAAGGAGCGGCCACAGTGGCACGGACAACACGCCCCCTGACCAACACCGAAGTTCTGCGCGCTAAAGCGATGGAGAAGGATCTAACGCTGCATGATGGCGATGGCCTTTTCCTAATAGTGAAAACCAGCGGGAAAAAGCTCTGGCGCTTCCGTTATCAACGTCCAGTGACAAAACAGCGGACAATGATGGGACTAGGTGCTTTCCCCGCTCTTTCACTTGCTGACGCCCGAGGGTTAAGAGCAGATTACCTTGCCTTGTTAGCCAACGGAATTGACCCACAAATTCAGGCCGAAGTTGCAAAGGAACAGCAGCAAATCGCTCTGGACAGTATTTTTTCAACGGTTGCCGCTAACTGGTTCCAGCTCAAAAGTAAAAGCGTTACCCCTGATTACGCAAAAGACATTTGGCGTTCACTGGAGAAAGATGTATTCCCTGTCATTGGTGAGATCCCCGTTCAGCAAATCAAAGCACGAACTTTGGTTGAAGCCCTTGAGCCAATCAAAGCTCGTGGGGCGCTTGAGACTGTACGTCGACTTGTGCAGCGCATCAACGAGATAATGATTTATGCCGTAAACACTGGTCTGATTGATGCCAATCCAGCATCAGGTATTGGAATGGCCTTTGAGAAGCCCAAAAAACAAAACATGCCGACGCTGCGGCCAGAAGAATTGCCGAAGCTGATGCGTTCTTTGGTTATGTCTAATCTGTCTGTTCCGACGCGTTGTCTTATTGAGTGGCAACTTCTCACGCTTGTGCGCCCTTCTGAAGCATCCGGCACTCGATGGGCAGAAATCGATCTCGATGCCAAGCTCTGGACGATCCCAGCCGAACGGATGAAGGCCAAGCGTGAACATATTGTTCCTCTATCTCCTCAGGCATTAGAGATTCTGGAAGTAATGAGGCCAATCAGTGCTCACCGTGAGCATGTTTTTCCAAGCAGAAATGATCCAAAGCAAGCGATGAATAGTCAGACTGCAAATGCCGCGTTAAAACGAATTGGATATGGAGGTAAATTAGTAGCTCATGGTTTGCGCTCAATAGCGAGTACTGCTATGAATGAAGCTGGTTTTAATTCAGATGTGATTGAAGCAGCACTCGCTCATAGTGATAAAAATGAAGTGCGAAAAGCTTATAATCGCGCGACATATATCAATGCTAGAAAAGAAATTATGAATTGGTGGGGAAATTGCATCAATAAAAGTAAGATCTAAAATTAGATCTTACTTTCATCAATTAGATCATGGTTGCTATGCGTTCTTTTAAATAACCAAATTGCGTGTAGCCTTCATTCTTTTTAATTAAACTTGCTATTTGAGACTCGTTATAGCTACCTTCAAATCCATAAAGACAGAGCTCATCATTCCCACTGTAACAAAACTGACATTTATCTACCTCATCATGCAGACATTTTGTTTTCAACCCTTTAATTTCACCAATTAACATTCGGCAGAATTCGCCAATTAACCACTTACCTTTACATATATTAAGTAAACCTGCTAAGTCTTTGCTTACCCCCATCTGAATAGCAAATTCATCAAGTTCTTTTTCTCGCTCAACAATTTTTTCAAAAGCGCCTATATTTTTCAAGTGTTGAACGCTCATCTTATATGATGCTAGAGATTCATAATCTTTCACGCAAGCTTTTTTCAAGCACTCTAAAGACATATAATACAACGACATTAGAGCCTCTGCTAAATTTTCATAGAGCATCTCAATTAACTCACTGGTTAGCAATTTTGGCTGTATTCTTGTACATTGTTCAATAACACATTTTATTGCCTGCCGTGTGATAAAATGGCTTTCCATCGAGTACCATCTCAGCACAAAAACGGCTGAATTATTAACAACTTCACCTCGGTAGTAGCGAGCATCTCGATCTATAATGCCTAAAATGTAGTGCCCTAAATCCCCCTCATACTCAAGTTCAAGTAATGCCTCAATAAAGTCAATTACACCTCTATTACCTTCACTCATATCCTTGAAATTCTGAACAGCAACCACCTCGAAATATTTATCAAGCTGTTGACAAATGCCTTCATAAATTGAAATGTCATCGACGCCTTCAACGACTAACATTGGCGTTTCAGACATAATTGCCTCATTCAATATTTCATCATACTCCATACTCAGCCAATCGTTCATTTCGAATTATTCTCAATTTTAACCGGTGCAAGTTTAACCAGACTGTTGGGTGACTTCTTAGATATGATAGGGCTATGAGAGGCCACGATTATTTGTGTTTCTGGCACTAATTCCTGTAGAAGACTCAGCAATGTACGTTGCCATTTGATATTAAGAGAAATTTCTGGCTCATCAATAAGTAGAATATCTCTTCCACGACCTGCAATTATAACTATTGATAGAAAGGTAAGAATATGCCTTTCACCACTTGATAATGCTCCGATGGATAAATGAGAGTCTTCAGTTTCAACATATATCTCATGCTTATTAATAATTAACTTTTTATCTCCAACCAAGAAGGAGTTAAAGACATCAACCAAGATGTTAATGGAACTTAAAAGTTGTTTCTCAACCTTTAATTCACGAGTCATATTCATGACTAACTTTCTCAACAGTTGGTTTTCAAGTATTTTATTAACATCAGATTCACTTTGTATTGATGATAAAATATTAACAACATGATTTTTAAAATTATTCTCAAAACCATCATCCAACGCTTCAATAATCCTCTCTTTATTTTTATATACATCACTCTCAAAATTCGAAGGCATCACGATATCTTCAGAAGTTTTCTTTGCATCCACTGCTATGGCCAACGTATCAAACAACGCATTTTGAATTCTTTCAGTAGCTATATTCCTTGCTAATAGATAACGTTCAACAAGCATATTCTCGATATTACTCATTTTTATATTTTGAAGAAAAACATGTTTTGCATCTAAATCCATATCATCTTTTTTATTTCTCCTCCTGTTGTTTTGATATCTCTTTAGAAACATTGCCATCCTTTCACTAAACAAATGAATATCTGTCTTCGCAAATAAAGAGCGATATTCTGGATGACCAAGAAATCTCAAAATATCCACTGGTTCAACTTTCAATGACTCTGATGTTACGCCCCTCTCCACACCAAGAGATAATGATGTACAATCAGCTAATTCAGAATCGACAAGATCGCTCCAGTCGTATGAGTCTTTAATAATCCCCTCTTCTACCTCCTCTTGAATCTGTCTTACTGGTACAAACTCTCTTTCTCCATTATTTTTCTCATAATAGATTTCAACATACATTACATTTTCGCTTGCAAGCGACTCATCATCACGTTTAAGGATAGAATGTATTAATTTCAAAAATGTAGTTTTACCGCAACCATTATCACCATAAATAACAGATATGTCACCATCAGCAAATTCAACATAAGCTGCTCTGTTAATTGATTGGAAGCCTGCAATGTATATAGATAATAGCTTCATTACATCTCCATTATTGCATCAAGGGTTTAGTTTTAAGAAAATGCCCGAGAAGTTTATTACAACTAACCATATGATTCTACAACCATAAAGACTTTAACTTTTTTCTCATCAATCACAAGTCCTTGAAGTGAAAATTTATAATTATAAATTCTTTGCCTACGCGCAGTGCTTTCCCCGCCTCGCCCGCCCGCTTTGCGGGGCGGTTTCAATGCAGTTGCACTGACACGCTCAGGCCGCGCCGGGAATGGCGCGGTCTGCAGAAAATGAGGCAGGAAAACGCATGCAAAGCCATGCACCTTATCGATGCATGGCTTTTTTCAGTAAAAACGGGCGGATTTTCGGGGAATTTTACACAGACTGATGTGATGCCAGTTGCGCACTTTTACGCGAAAAAATCATGTTCTGCGCAGGAGTGAATTTTTCACGGCTGTCATCCACCGAAGCCGCGTCAGGCCTGAATCCGATGGTCGTTAAAATGTCGCTATCCTGTGCGGAATAATTAATTTTTTCACCCTTCGCAAGCCAGGACAGGAGGGCTTCACGCAGGGCATCTGTGGCACGCTGTATGGCACAGTTTCGGGCAATGGCCGTCAGCTCACTGTAGCCCATCAGCTCCGGTGCCAGTGCCGCCGCCAGTGCTGTGCCGTGCTGCTGCATAAAATCATTCAGCCGGTCGCGGATGCTGATGTGCTGAACGGCTTCATGCGAACGAATATAACGACCGGCGGCCTGATTCACCTGCCATTTTCTGACTTCGATAATATTGCGTAATTCGTCCAGGCGACTGACGTTTCTGCCTTCTCCTGACAGAAGCCGCAGGTATTCCTGTTCGGCCGCTGCCAGCTCATTTTTGCGTTGCAGCCATGCTGCTTTGTTATTCTGACAGGTGTCAAAGGCCTGCTGTAAGGCTGTGCTCTCCATCGTTATCTCTTTCTCATCATGCTGAAGAATAAAAATACGGTGTGCGGCGACGGCCGGGGTTAACCGGCAGCCCTCATTCCAGACGCAGCGAATATGATTGTGTTTTTAACCGTACTGGCGGCAGTTCCTGTTTTTCATGCAGGCTTTCTGCCAGTTCGTCCGGTGTGACCGGGCGGACAATGAAGCGGTTGATGGTCTGAAGCGTTTTAAACACCAGACCACAGCCCGGATCCGTGCACACATAAAAACGCTCGGTGACTTCCTGAGACAGACGCCGCGATGTTCTTGACAGCGCAAGGCCTTTACATCTCCGACAACAATATCCGGTAACAAGCATTCTTTTCTGGCGTTTCATACTGCCGGAGGCTGACGTCAGTGAATCGCGGTATCTCTGTTTGCCTGAAATGTATTCCATTCCTGAATCTTTACAGTCAGAGAAAAAGCTTTCACTCGCTTCAAATGTCGCAGAGCAATAAATATTCCGGCACTGTGCAATCATTATCTTGGTACCATCGTCCATGAAATGTGCGCGACGGGTGTGAGCAACATGTCCACACGAAGGGCAGTAAATCATGACAGCAGCCCTCTGGCCTTAAGCTCTGCTCCCTGCTGGTCTATTTTGTCCTGCCACACCTTGCGCTGTGCCGGTGTGCCTGCCACCTCATAATCCATGTGCGGGAGTGTTGCCGCTGACAGTCCGGTCAGCCGGAGAACCGGCTCGCCGGTGAGGCTGATTTGCATCTGTTTAATTTTCTGTTCCAGCGATGATTTCACCTGCTGCATGACAGCCTTTTCCGGTGCGACGTAGCCCTGATGGCCGGTGGTGTTGGCGAGCGGATTTTCCTGTACCAGGATACTCAGATGCATTGCCCGGACAAGCGCCTCACAGGTTTCATTCAGGGCGTGTTCCAGCTCATGCTCTGCATACAGACTCAGAAGGTGATGATGTGCCTTCCGGTAGGCGGTGGCCGTGCTGTCACACGCCCCTTTCAGGCGTTCGCGTTCAAAATTCAGCACCACAGCCAGATTGTCATATTCCTGTACCAGCTCCCGGCGTGCCACGCGCTCAATGTGGCGCTGTTTCAGCTCGTCGCTCAGGACACCACCGGCTGCACGAAAGGCCGTGCGCCAGTCGTCAGCATCGTTTCCGTCGGCCTGCGCCAGCGCATTTTTTTCCTGCTCTGCCCGTTCAATGGCCGTGACGGTCTCATCCATCAGGCGAGCGTTCTCAAGATGGGCGGCTCTGGCCTTTTCCAGTTGTGCCAGCGCGGGTTGCAGATATTCAGGGATGGTGTTGTCAGACATTTTCCGGCTCCTCGTCACTTCAGGTTAAGAAAATTGTGACGTACACCGGACAACAACACGACGCATTGCAGATGTGCCAGCCCTGACACAGGAGACTCATCCTCAGACCGGCAAGCCAGGAAAAGGTCGCAGGAAAAACCGGCTTACTGTTTGTTTTTTTATATTTTACTGTTCACCTCTGTTCACCATAAGAAAAAAGATAAGTAATACAGTAAGTTAAAGGGTGAACAATCGCAGTAATGACTGTTCACCGTCTGTTCACCACTGTTCACCCGTTGATGGGCTTTTTATGCTGTTTATTACTGTTTATTTTTATTAATTAACTAAAATAAATAAGAAAAAACAATTTGCATTTCACTATAAAAAATCCCAGGTCCTTCAGAACCCTTTGAGACCCTTCCAGTCCGGATGGATAAAAAACACACAGCCATTGTAAGGTTGCCGGAACAAATTCCCCCTGTTGCGTCTGCTGAAAATATTCACAAAATAAAGCGCTACCCGAAGCCGGACGGACTTATCCGGTGCTGTATGGACATTAACGAGGTAGCCCGATGCAAGCTGTTTTTTCTTCCCCGTCTCCCGCCCCTGTGACGCCACTGATGCCGCTGCCGGACATCACACAGGAGCGTTTTTTACGTCTGCCGGAAGTGATGCACCTGTGCGGCCTGTCACGCTCGACCATCTATGAACTCATCCGTAAGGGGGAATTTCCGCCGCAGGTGAGTCTTGGCGGTAAAAATGTGGCCTGGCTGCACTCTGAAGTCACCGCATGGATGGCCGGGCGCATTGCCGGACGCAAACGGGGGTACGACGCATGATGATGCCTGTTCTGCAAAAAGTCCCTTTTTCTGGCTTGCCTTTTTCCGGCATTTGCGGATATAGTTTTTCCGCTGTCGCAAAATCGGCAGCCGGGCGTGGAAACCCGAGCAATCTAACGGCGACATATGACGCGCCATGCGTCTTTTTTTGTGTCGCAATCAACGCCACAGAGCGCCAGATTATGGTGTGGTGTGTGGTCAGTCGAGCAGATGGCACTCCGTGCATCCTGCCCGCGTCCGCTCATTATGCCGCAGAGTCAATGGTAGCTCAGGCGGGGCAGCCTCCGGGCTGGCCGGTATCCGTTAGAGCCGGTATTTCCACCCCCGTCTGGGCTATCGCCATCGAGCGTGGAAACTCCGGCGATAGCGTAACCTGCTATCTAACGGAGGCTGCCATCATGGCTACAACCCTTACCCCCTCACACCCTGAATTTGTCTTTGTGTTTGCGGCTGTCCGTCGCGCAGACCGTCATCCCCGTATCTGCATGCTTCGCACCGTCGCCGGTGATGAACGCAGCGCCCGCCGTTCCCTTGTCCGTGACTATGTGCTCTCCCTTGCTGCCCGCCTGCCGGTGGTGGAGGTGTCCCGTGCGTAATAAAAAAGCCCCTCAGACCGTCTCAGCGCGTCATGACGCCCGTGAACACCTCAGCATTGAGGCTTACCATAAGCTCAACCGCGCCAGCGCCGTATCCCAGTTTGTTGGGGGTGATTTGATTCACCGTGAACTCTCCGGCCTGCATCAGCTCTACATTCCGCATATTTTCAGCTACCTGAATGAAGATATTGATTTTGTGCTGAATGAGCTGAAAGCCAAAGGCCTGTGCCGCGATTTTCTCGCCCAGCAGAAAGACCGGGGAGACAGGACGCATGTTTGATTTTCCCCAGCCCGGTGAGATTTACCGTTCTGCCGGTTTTCCCGATGTGGCCGTGGTCGGCATTCTGGAAGACGGTATTCCGTGGGAAATGCCGTACCGCTGCCCGGAAATTGTCTGGAACCCGTACCGCCGTAAATTCAGTATCCTTGTGCGTATCCTCGCCGACGGGCGCACCACAGACATCCCGCTGGGGCGTTTTCTGCGGGAATTTACCTGTGACCGTCCTGACCTGTTTAAACGCAGCCCCGTAAACCGGCATGCGGTACTGAAAGAAATGGCCGGAGACCCGGAATTACAGAAATGGCGGGAGAAATATCTGGATATTTACCCGCAGGACCCTGTTCCGGTCAGCCGGGCAGCACCGGTGGCGCGGGAATGGCGGGAAATTCCCCGCACGGAGCCTGACCCGGAAATCACCCCGGATAACAGTTACCGCAATTATCTGTAATTAAAAAACGACACCCGAAAAATTAAATGTGCGTATTCGCGCAGGGATACGCACGTCTTCAGGAGACGCAGATATGCCTTATCAGTTAATGCAACCGGCACGGAATGCAGTCATCTGTCACAGGGAGGAAAACAAATGAAAACACCCTTACCGCCCGTCTTACGCGCTGCCCTTTACCGTCGCGCTGTCGCCTGTGCCTGGCTGACCGTGTGCGAACGTCAGCACCGCTACCCGCATCTCACCCTTGAATCACTGGAGGCGGCCATCGCCGCTGAGCTGGAGGGCTTTTATCTGCGCCAGCACGGTGAGGAAAAAGGGCGTCAGATAGCCTGTGCCCTGCTGGAAGATTTAATGGAATCCGGCCCCCTGAAGGCCGCGCCGTCGCTGTCCTTTCTCGGGCTGGTTGTGATGGATGAACTCTGTGCCCGTCACATAAAAGCGCCGGTACTGCACTGAAGGAGAACAACACCATGAAAATGAACGTAACCGCCACCGTCAGCCATGCGCTCGGCCACTGGCCGCGTATTCTCCCGGCTCTGGGGATTCAGGTGCTGAAAAACCGTCATCAGCCCTGTCCGGTCTGTGGCGGGAGTGACCGCTTCCGTTTTGATGACAGGGAGGGGCGCGGCACCTGGTACTGCAATCAGTGTGGTGCCGGTGACGGCCTGAAACTGGTTGAAAAGGTGTTTGGTGTCTCCCCGTCCGACGCGGCCACAAAGGTGGCTGCCGTGACCGGCAGCCTGCCCCCGGCTGACCCGGCAGTGACGGCCGCCGCCGGTGCTGAAACAGACGCTGCCCGGAAGAACGCCGCCGCACTGGCACAAACCCTGATGGCGAAAACCCGTCCCGGAACCGGTAACGCCTACCTGACCCGCAAGGGCTTTCCCGGCCGGGAATGCCGGATGCTGACCGGCACACACAGAGCCGGTGGCGTGAGCTGGCGCGTCGGTGACCTTGTGGTGCCACTGTATGACGACAGCGGCGAACTGGTTAACCTTCAGTTAATCAGTGCTGACGGCCGTAAGCGCACCCTGAAAGGCGGACAGGTCAGGGGCACCTGTCACACCCTTGAAGGACAGAATCAGGCAGGAAAACGTCTGTGGATAGCGGAGGGATACGCGACCGCACTTACCGTGCATCACCTGACCGGTGAAACGGTGATGGTGGCACTTTCTTCCGTGAACCTCCTTTCTCTGGCCAGCCTTGCCCGACAGAAGTATCCGGCCTGTCAGATTGTCCTTGCCGCAGACCGTGACCTCAGCGGTGACGGCCAGAAAAAAGCCGCCGCAGCCGCAGATGCGTGTGAAGGTGTTGTTGCCCTGCCGCCGGTCTTCGGTGACTGGAATGATGCCTTCACGCAGTACGGCGGGGAAGCCACCCGTAAGGCCATTTATGATGCCATCCGGCCACCGGCTGAAAGCCCGTTCGACACCATGAGCGAAGCGGAGTTTTCCGCCATGAGTACCAGCGAAAAGGCCATGCGTATCTATGAGCATTACGGCGAGGCGCTCGCGGTCGATGCCAACGGCCAGCTTCTGTCCCGCTATGAAAATGGTGTCTGGAAGGTACTGCCACCACAGGACTTTGCCCGGGATGTGGCCGGGCTGTTTCAGCGTCTGCGCGCGCCGTTCTCCTCCGGGAAAGTGGCCTCCGTGGTGGACACCCTGAAGCTGATTATTCCGCAGCAGGAAGCCCCCTCCCGCCGCCTGATTGGCTTTCGTAACGGCGTGCTCGACACGCAGAACGGCACGTTCCACCCGCACAGTCCGTCACACTGGATGCGCACCCTGTGCGATGTGGATTTCACCCCGCCGGTGGACGGTGAAACGCTGGAAACCCACGCCCCCGCCTTCTGGCGCTGGCTTGACCGTGCCGCCGGTGGTCGTGCGGAAAAACGCGACGTGATTCTGGCCGCACTGTTTATGGTGCTGGCAAACCGCTACGACTGGCAGCTCTTTCTGGAGGTGACCGGTCCCGGCGGCAGCGGCAAAAGTATCATGGCCGAAATAGCCACCCTGCTGGCCGGTGAGGATAACGCCACGTCGGCCACCATCGAGACGCTGGAATCCCCGCGTGAACGTGCCGCGTTAACTGGCTTCTCACTGATACGCCTGCCGGACCAGGAAAAATGGAGCGGCGACGGTGCCGGACTCAAGGCCATCACCGGCGGCGATGCGGTGTCCGTGGACCCGAAATACCGGGATGCGTACTCCACGCATATCCCGGCGGTAATTCTGGCCGTGAACAATAACCCGATGCGCTTCACCGACCGCAGCGGCGGCGTGTCACGCCGGCGGGTGATTATTCACTTCCCGGAACAGATAGCCCCGCAGGAGCGCGACCCGCAGCTTAAGGACAAAATCACCCGCGAGCTGGCGGTCATCGTGCGTCACCTGATGCAGAAGTTCAGCGACCCGATGCTCGCCCGGTCACTGCTTCAGTCCCAGCAGAACTCAGACGAGGCACTGAACATCAAACGGGATGCCGACCCGACGTTTGATTTTATCGGCTATCTGGAAACCCTGCCGCAGACCAGCGGCATGTATATGGGGAACGCCAGTATCATCCCGCGTAATTACCGTAAATACCTCTATCACGCCTATCTGGCCTACATGGAGGCAAACGGCTACCGGAATGTACTCAGCCTGAAAATGTTCGGGCTGGGGCTGCCGGTGATGCTGAAGGAATACGGACTGAATTACGAGAAGCGCCATACCAAACAGGGGATACAGACCAACCTGACGCTGAAAGAGGAAAGCTACGGCGACTGGCTGCCAAAATGTGACGACCCAGCAACAGCCTGACCCACCTGACCGGCATCTGCCGGTCTTTTTTTATCCCTGAATCCCCCGAAGGTGAACAATCCAGTGTTCACCCTTCACCGTATATTCACCCGTTATCACACTGAAATTAAAAGAGAAAAACGAAAGGTGAACAGTGTGAACAATCAAATCAAAAAAAACTTTTTTCTCACTGTGTGATTTCAGTACGGAGGATTAATCACCGGTATGAGTCACACCGGCAGAATGCCGGAGGTGAAGAATCGAATGTTCACCCTTCACCCATTATTCACCACCTATCACTCTGAAATAAAAGGAGAAAACAGAAAGGTGAACAGTGTGAACAGTTCTTTCGAAAAAAAATTTTTTTCCTGTGCGATATAGCATCAATCCAAGTAAAAATGCGCTTTCATTTCACATTAACTTCCAGCCATTGGTATACGATTAGGTATACGCACAAAAAATGAATTAAACAAAATCATTAAAAATCAAAGCAATACAATGTTTATTCAAACTCCGCCAGCCCCCAATCATGATTGGACGGTGTAAGGACTACACCAACAAAAACAGGAAGTTATAAGTCTCAGCAGGACACCGACCAGACGGTGAGGAGACAAAAAGAATACGCAACGGAGTCGCGACTCCCTATGACATTAAAGCCCGCTGATGCGGGCTTTTTTATTGGTCCTGACCCGCCCTGAATAAAATTCATCCAATTACAGTCCAGACATATACAGTATCCCTCAGCTCAGTATCAGCTTCTCGACAAATGGTCACTGTTATTTACCCGTTGCCAGAAAGAGAATAATTTGCCCCCATAGCCAGCCTTCCCGGAATCTGTATATTCATTAATATTGTTATCGATTCCATCAAGTAACATAGGTTGGATGCGATTGATCTTACTCACATTAGTCGACACGGAACTCAGTAAGTTGAACTCTGAAAAAGCAGTTTAAATAGCATTTAAACAAATGCCACCAGTTCGAAAAAGAGTATAAGCACACTTAATATATTGTTTTAATTATTCATTTCCTTTCAACCCAATTCTTATCCCTCACATTATTTGTTATTAATTTGTTGTTTTTGATCACAATAAGAAAACAATATGTAACTTTTATGCGCATTTTTCAGAAATGTAGATATTTTTAGATTATGGCTACGAAATGAGCATCGCCATGTCACCCTACATCTCATAAGAGGATCGCTTCTGATGAATGCACTGACCGCCGTACAAAATAACGCTGTCGATTCAGGCCAGGACTATAGCGGATTCACTCTCATCCCGTCGGCGCAATCCCCGCGTCTGCTGGAACTTACCTTCACCGAACAGACGACCAATCGGTTCCTCGAACAGGTTGCCGAGTGGCCCGTGCAGGCGCTGGAGTACAAATCGTTTCTGCGTTTTCGGGTAGGCAAAATTCTCGACGATCTGTGTGCGAATCAGCTGCAACCGCTGCTGTTGAAGACCCTGTTAAACCGCGCTGAAGGTGCGCTGTTGATCAATGCGGTGGGTATCGATGATGTCGCGCAGGCGGATGAGATGGTGAAGCTGGCGACGGCGGTGGCGCATCTGATTGGCCGTTCCAATTTCGATGCCATGAGCGGTCAGTATTACGCGCGTTTCGTGGTGAAAAATGTTGATAACTCAGACAGCTATCTTCGTCAGCCGCACCGCGTAATGGAGCTGCACAACGACGGCACTTACGTCGAAGAGATCACTGATTACGTGCTGATGATGAAAATCGACGAGCAAAACATACAGGGCGGTAACTCGCTGCTGCTGCATCTCGATGACTGGGAACATCTGGACCTCTTTTTCCGCCATCCGCTGGCGCGCCGTCCGATGCGCTTTGCCGCGCCGCCGAGCAAAAACGTCAGCAAAGATGTCTTCCATCCGGTGTTCGATGTCGATCAGCAGGGCCGCCCAGTGATGCGCTATATCGACCAGTTTGTCCAGCCGAAAGACTTCGAAGAAGGCGTGTGGTTGAGCGAGCTTTCGGACGCCATTGAAACCAGTAAAGGCATTCTTTCTGTACCCGTTCCCGTTGGCAAATTCCTGTTGATTAACAACCTGTTCTGGCTGCACGGTCGCGACCGCTTTACTCCGCACCCGGATCTGCGCCGTGAACTGATGCGTCAGCGTGGCTATTTCGCTTACGCCACTCACCACTACCAGACGCATCAGTAAGCGCAAAGGAATTGAGCGGATGTATGATTTTGTGATTATTGGCGGCGGCATCATCGGCATGTCGACCGCCATGCAACTGATTGATGTTTATCCGGATGCCCGCATTGCGTTGCTGGAAAAAGAGTCCGGCCCTGCCTGTCACCAGACGGGCCACAACAGCGGCGTGATCCATGCCGGAGTCTATTACACGCCCGGTAGCCTGAAGACGCAGTTTTGCTTGGCGGGGAACCGCGCCACTAAAGTCTTTTGCGATCAAAACGGCATTCGCTACGACAACTGCGGCAAGATGCTGGTCGCCACGTCTGAACTCGAAATGGAACGGATGAATGCGTTATGGAAACGCACGGCGGCAAACGGTATCGAGCGCGAGTGGTTAAACGCCGAAGAGCTGCGCGAGCGCGAACCAAATATCACCGGGCTGGGCGGTATTTTTGTGCCGTCCAGCGGCATTGTCAGCTACCGCGAAGTGACGGCGGCAATGGCAAAAATTTTCCAGGCCAGAGGTGGTGAGATTATTTATAACGCCGAAGTCAGCGCCCTCAGTGAGCATAAAAACGGCGTGGTGATACGTACCCGTCAGGGCGGTGAATATGAAGCATCGACGCTGATTAGTTGTTCCGGGCTGATGGCTGACCGGCTGGTGAAAATGCTCGGCCTCGAACCGGGCTTTATTATCTGCCCGTTCCGCGGCGAGTATTTCCGCCTTGCGCCAGAGCATAACCAGATTGTTAACCACCTGATTTACCCCATTCCCGACCCGGCAATGCCGTTTTTGGGCGTGCATCTCACCCGCATGATCGACGGCAGCGTGACCGTCGGGCCAAACGCGGTGCTGGCTTTCAAACGCGAAGGCTATCGTAAGCGCGACTTCTCATTTAGCGACACGCTGGAGATTTTAGGCTCGTCGGGGATTCGCCGAGTGCTGCAAAACCATCTACGCTCAGGACTGGGCGAGATAAAAAACTCGCTGTGCAAAAGCGGCTATCTGCGGCTGGTGCAAAAGTATTGTCCCCGGCTTTCGTTAAGCGATCTCCAGCCCTGGCCCCCCGGTGTGCGGGCACAGGCGGTATCGCCGGACGGCAAACTGATTGACGATTTTCTGTTTGTCACCACCCCGCGCACGATCCACACCTGTAATGCGCCCTCCCCGGCAGCGACATCAGCAATTCCTATTGGTGCGCATATTGTCAGCAAGGTACAAACGCTGTTGGCAAGCCAGAGTAACCCCGGACGCACGCTGCAAGCGGCACGTAGTGTGGATGCCTTACACGCCGCATTTAATCAATAACCTTTGAAAACAGGATGTAGCGATGAAACTTAACGACAGTAACTTATTCCGCCAGCAGGCGTTGATTAACGGGGAATGGCTGGACGCCAACAATGGCGAGGTCATCGACGTCACCAATCCGGCGAACGGCGACAAGCTGGGTAGCGTGCCGAAAATGGGCGCTGATGAAACCCGCGCCGCTATCGACGCCGCCAACCGCGCCCTGCCCGCCTGGCGTGCGCTCACGGCTAAAGAACGCGCCAACATTCTGCGCAACTGGTTCAATTTAATGATGGAGCATCAGGACGATTTAGCGCGCCTGATGACCCTCGAACAGGGCAAACCGCTGGCTGAAGCGAAAGGCGAAATCAGCTACGCCGCCTCCTTTATTGAGTGGTTTGCCGAAGAAGGCAAACGTATTTATGGCGACACCATTCCCGGTCATCAGGCCGATAAACGCCTGATTGTGATCAAGCAGCCGATTGGCGTTACCGCGGCTATCACGCCGTGGAACTTCCCGGCGGCGATGATTACCCGTAAAGCCGGTCCGGCGCTGGCGGCAGGCTGCACGATGGTGCTGAAGCCCGCCAGTCAGACGCCGTTCTCTGCGCTGGCGCTGGCAGAACTGGCGATTCGCGCGGGCGTTCCGGCTGGCGTGTTTAACGTGGTCACCGGTTCGGCGGGCGCGGTCGGTAACGAACTGACCAGCAACCCGCTGGTGCGCAAGCTGTCGTTTACCGGCTCGACCGAAATTGGCCGTCAGTTAATGGAACAGTGCGCGAAAGACATCAAAAAAGTGTCGCTGGAGCTGGGCGGCAACGCACCGTTTATTGTCTTTGACGATGCCGATCTCGATAAAGCCGTGGAAGGCGCGCTGGCCTCGAAATTCCGTAACGCCGGGCAAACCTGCGTCTGCGCCAACCGCCTGTATGTGCAGGACAGCGTGTATGACCGCTTTGCCGAAAAATTGCAGCAGGCGGTGAGCAAACTGCACATCGGCGACGGGCTGGAGAAAGGCGTCACCATCGGGCCGTTGATCGATGAAAAAGCGGTAGCAAAAGTGGAAGAGCATATTGCTGATGCGCTGGAGAAAGGCGCGCGCGTGGTTTGCGGCGGTAAAGCACATGAACGCGGCGGTAACTTCTTCCAGCCGACCATTCTGGTAGACGTTCCGGCTAACGCCAAAATGTCGAAAGAAGAGACGTTTGGCCCCCTCGCCCCGCTGTTCCGTTTTAAAGATGAAGCCGATGTGATTGCGCAAGCCAATGACACCGAATTTGGACTTGCAGCCTATTTCTACGCCCGTGATTTAAGCCGCGTCTTCCGCGTGGGCGAAGCACTGGAGTACGGCATCATCGGCATCAACACCGGCATTATTTCCAATGAAGTGGCCCCGTTCGGCGGCATTAAAGCCTCGGGTCTGGGTCGTGAAGGTTCGAAGTATGGCATCGAAGATTACTTAGAAATCAAATATATGTGCATCGGTCTTTAACTGGAGAATGCGAATGAGCAGCAATAAAGAGTTAATGCAGCGCCGCAGTCAGGCGATTCCCCGTGGCGTTGGGCAAATTCACCCGATTTTCGCTGACCGCGCGGAAAACTGCCGGGTGTGGGACGTTGAAGGCCGTGAGTATCTTGATTTCGCGGGCGGGATTGCGGTGCTCAATACCGGGCACCTGCATCCGAAAGTGGTTGCGGCGGTGGAAGCGCAATTGAAAAAACTGTCGCACACCTGCTTCCAGGTGCTGGCCTACGAGCCGTATCTGGAGCTGTGCGAGATTATGAATCAGAAGGTGCCGGGCGATTTTGCCAAGAAAACTCTGCTGGTTACGACCGGTTCCGAAGCGGTGGAAAATGCGGTGAAAATCGCCCGCGCCGCCACTAAACGTAGCGGTACTATCGCCTTTAGCGGTGCGTATCACGGGCGCACGCATTACACGCTGGCGCTGACCGGCAAGGTGAATCCGTACTCTGCGGGCATGGGGCTGATGCCGGGTCATGTTTATCGCGCGCTTTATCCTTGCCCGCTGCACGGCATAAGCGAGGATGACGCTATCGCCAGCATCCACCGGATCTTCAAAAATGACGCCGCGCCGGAAGATATCGCCGCCATCGTGATTGAGCCCGTTCAGGGCGAAGGCGGTTTCTACGCCGCGACGCCAGCCTTTATGCAGCGTTTACGCGCGCTGTGTGACGAGCACGGGATCATGCTGATTGCCGATGAAGTGCAGAGCGGCGCAGGGCGTACCGGCACGCTGTTTGCGATGGAGCAAATGGGCGTGGCACCAGATCTCACCACCTTTGCGAAATCGATCGCAGGCGGTTTCCCGCTGGCGGGCGTCACCGGGCGCGCGGAAGTGATGGACGCCGTCGCACCGGGCGGACTGGGTGGCACCTATGCCGGTAACCCGATTGCCTGCGTAGCGGCGCTGGAAGTGTTGAAGGTGTTCGAGCAGGAAAATCTGCTGCAAAAAGCCAACGTTCTGGGGCAGAAGCTGAAAGACGGATTGCTGGCGATAGCCGAAAAACACCCGAAGATCGGCGACGTACGCGGTCTGGGGGCGATGATCGCCATCGAGCTGTTTGAAGATGGCGATCACAGCAAACCGGACGCAAAACTCACCGCCGAGATCGTGGCACGCGCCCGCGATAAGGGTCTGATTCTTCTCTCCTGCGGCCCGTATTACAACGTGCTGCGCATCCTTGTACCGCTCACCATTGAAGACGCTCAGATCCGTCAGGGTCTGGAGATCATCAGCCAGTGTTTTGCTGAGGCGAAGCTGTAGCACCGCACCATGCCGGAGGCGACGCTGCGCGTCTTGTCCGGCCTACGAGAATCCAGGTCGGATAAGGCGTTTACGCCGCATCCGACAATCTGTACGTGAACAGGAATAAATCTATGTCGGCCGGATAAGGCGGAGCCGCTCTCCGGCAAAAAGAACCAATAACAATTAAACGCGTGACCCGACGCGGGAAATGTCGGGGCGCTCTCCCAAGTGACACACTTTCGAGAGGATTCAGGATGGGGCAATCATCGCAACCACATGAGTTAGGCGGCGGGCTGAAGTCACGCCACGTCACCATGTTGTCTATTGCCGGTGTTATCGGCGCAAGTCTGTTTGTCGGTTCCAGCGTCGCCATCGCCGAAGCGGGCCCGGCGGTATTACTGGCCTATCTGTTCGCCGGATTACTGGTGGTTATGATTATGCGGATGTTGGCGGAAATGGCGGTTGCCACGCCCGATACCGGTTCGTTTTCCACCTATGCCGATAAAGCCATTGGCCGCTGGGCGGGCTATACCATCGGCTGGTTGTACTGGTGGTTTTGGGTACTGGTTATCCCACTTGAAGCCAACATCGCCGCCATGATCCTGCACTCGTGGGTTCCAGGCATTCCCATCTGGTTATTTTCCCTCGTCATTACCCTCGCCTTAACCGGCAGTAATTTATTAAGCGTTAAAAACTACGGCGAATTTGAGTTCTGGCTGGCGCTGTGTAAAGTCATCGCTATCCTGGCCTTTATTTTCCTTGGTGCAGTCGCAATTAGCGGTTTTTACCCTTATGCCGAAGTGAGCGGGATCTCAAGATTGTGGGATAGCGGCGGCTTTATGCCCAACGGCTTCGGTGCGGTATTAAGCGCGATGTTGATCACCATGTTCTCGTTTATGGGCGCAGAAATTGTCACCATTGCCGCCGCGGAATCCGACACGCCGGAAAAACATATTGTCCGCGCCACCAACTCGGTTATCTGGCGTATCTCTATTTTCTATTTGTGTTCTATTTTTGTCGTTGTGGCATTAATCCCGTGGAATATGCCGGGGCTGAAAGCCGTTGGTTCTTATCGCTCGGTTCTGGAATTGCTCAATATTCCTCATGCGAAATTAATCATGGACTGCGTGATATTACTTTCCGTAACCAGTTGCCTGAACTCGGCGCTGTATACCGCTTCCAGGATGCTCTACTCCTTAAGCCGTCGCGGTGATGCTCCCGCGGTAATGGGTAAAATCAACCGCAGTAAAACCCCGTACGTAGCGGTGTTACTCTCCACCAGCGCGGCATTCTTAACGGTGGTGGTGAACTATTACGCGCCTGCGAAGGTGTTTAAATTTCTGATCGACAGCTCCGGCGCTATCGCCCTGCTGGTTTATTTAGTCATCGCCGTTTCACAATTGCGGATGCGCAAAATTCTGCGAGCAGAAGGAAGCGAAATTCGCCTGCGGATGTGGCTTTATCCGTGGCTCACCTGGCTGGTCATCGGCTTTATTACCTTTGTGTTGGTAGTGATGCTATTCCGCCCGGCGCAACAGTTAGAAGTGATCTCCACCGGCTTATTAGCGATTGGGATTATCTGTACCGTGCCAATTATGGCTCGCTGGAAAAAGCTGATAATGTGGCAAAAAACACCCATTCATAATACGCGCTGATAATGATCAGGAGTCACACCATGACCATTACCTCTCTGGATGGCTATCGCTGGCTGAAGAACGATATTATTCGCGGCAATTTTCAGCCGGATGAAAAATTACGGATGAGTTTGCTGACATCGCGTTATGCACTTGGCGTTGGGCCGTTGCGGGAAGCACTTTCGCAACTGGTGGCAGAACGACTGGTCACGGTGGTGAATCAAAAAGGGTATCGGGTGGCGTCTATGTCAGAGCAGGAGCTGCTCGATATTTTCGACGCCCGCGCCAATATGGAAGCGATGCTGGTGAGTCTGGCGATTGCCCGCGGTGGCGATGAATGGGAGGCAGACGTTCTCGCAAAAGCGCATCTGCTCAGTAAGCTTGAGGCCTGTGACGCCAGTGAGAAAATGCTTGATGAGTGGGATCTGCGTCATCAGGCGTTTCATACTGCAATTGTGGCGGGCTGTGGTTCTTACTATTTGCTGCAAATGCGTGAACGGTTGTTTGATCTGGCAGCGCGTTATCGATTTATCTGGCTGCGGCGAACAGTGCTTTCGGTGGAAATGCTGGAAGATAAACACGATCAGCACCAGACCCTGACTGCGGCGGTACTGGCGCGAGATACCGCGCGCGCCAGTGAGTTAATGCGCCAGCATTTACTGACGCCAATTCCCATTATCCAGCAGGCGATGGCTGGCAATTAACTACTCTTCAGGAATACGCAACACTTGCCCCGGGTAAATTTTATCCGGGCTTTTTAGCATCGGTTTATTCGCTTCGAAGATTTTATTGTACAGATTAGCGTTACCGTAGACCTGTTTGGAAATGGCACTCAGAGTGTCGCCAGACTTAACGGTATAAAACTGGCTGGCAGTGGCTGGTGTCGCCGTTTTCACCTGATCATCGACACTGGCAATACCGGAAATATTCCCCACCGCAACAAGGATTTTCTCCTTCGCCTCCTGACTTAAGCCGTCACCAGTGACCGTCGCTTTGCCGTCGGCAATTTGAATGTTCACTTTATCGGCATCAGGTATACCGGTTTTGTTCAGATGCTCCTGCACCTTCTTCGCCTGATCGTCTTTATCGTGCTGACCTGTAACCGCGTCCCAGAGTTTTTCTCCGGCATCTTTCACAAAATTGAACAGACCCATAGCTACCTCATTCGTTAACGGAAACACTCAGAAAGTGTAGCAGAGGAACGCGGCGCGTTAACGCCGCGGGGGTGAGCACAGGTTTAATCGCAGGTTTGCACCCAGAACGCGTGAATCAAACCGGGGATATAGCCAAGCAGTGTCAGCAGAATATTAATAATGAACGCCCAACCGAACCCTTTACCGAGCAGCACGCCGAGCGGCGGCAGAATGATGGTGATGACGATTCTCCAGAAACCCATATGTACTCCCTATAAGAAAATTACTCATTGTTTAAAAAGAGATTTTATCTCTTAAGCGTAGTAATTTTAGCGGAGCCTGCCAGTTTCAGCGTACGCTTTTACTCTCATTTACGCTGCTGATGCTGGTATATGTTGCACACTTAGTTTAGAGTTTACTTAATTTAGAAAATACTTAAATGACTATGACTGAACTCGCACAATTACAGGCCAGTGCCGAACAGGCAGCGGCCTTATTGAAATCAATGAGCCACCCTAAACGATTGCTGATTCTGTGTATGCTTAGCGGTTCCCCCGGCACCAGCGCGGGAGAGCTGACGCGCATTACCGGACTGAGTGCCTCTGCGACATCACAGCATCTCGCTCGTATGCGGGGCGAAGGGCTTATCGACAGCCAACGGGATGCCCAACGCATTCTATATTCCATTAAAAATGAGGCGGTAAATGCCATTATCGCCACCCTGAAAAATGTCTATTGTCCGTAAGGAGTCACTATGGCTTTGACAACCATTTCGCCGCATGATGCACAAGAATTAATCGCACGCGGCGCAAAGTTAATCGATATTCGTGATGCTGATGAATATCTTCGTGAACATATTCCTGAAGCAGATCTGGCTCCATTATCCGTACTGGAACAGTCAGGTCTTCCGCCTAAATTACGTCGCGAGCAAATTATATTCCACTGCCAGGCAGGTAAACGCACCAGTAATAACGCTGATAAATTAGCAGCGATTGCCGCCCCCGCAGAAATCTTTTTACTCGAAGATGGGATTGATGGCTGGAAAAAAGCAGGATTGCCAGTAGCGGTAAATAAATCCCAACCCTTACCGTTAATGCGCCAGGTGCAAATCGCCGCGGGTGGTTTAATATTAATCGGCGTTGTACTGGGTTATACCGTAAATAGCGTTTTCTTCTTATTAAGCGGCTTTGTTGGTGCTGGGTTACTGCTTGCAGGAATTAGTGGTTTTTGTGGAATGGCAAGGTTGTTAGATAAGATGCCGTGGAACCAACGAGCTTGAGAAGCGACGCCGGACGCGCCATAGCAGCGACATCCGGCCTCAGTAATTAGATCAGGAAATCGTCGAGAGATTTACCTTCTGCCAGCGCCTGAGCGATTGGCTTCGGTGTACGGCCCTGACCGGTCCAGGTTTTAGTTTCACCGTTAACATCGATGAATTTATATTTCGCCGGACGCGGCTGGCGTTTTTTACCAGCGCGTGGTGCCGCAGCAGAGCTATTACCCAATAACTCTTCCGGGTTAATTCCGTCAGCTTTCATCAGCTCCAGCCAGGTGCTAATTTTTTCCTGGCGCTCTGCCAGTTCACGCTGCTGTTGTTCTTCTTCTTCACGTCTTTCTTTAGTGACAACCCTGAATTTTTCGAGCATTTCTTCAAGAACGTCAATGGAGAATTCGCGAGCCATCGCACGGAGGGTGCGAATGTTATTTAAACTTTGTAACATTACGGACATAATAAAGAAAACCTTTTAACGCCAAAACAAAAAAGTATTTCGTCGCGTAGTGTAAGCGATCACTTATTATATTTCCACAAAATTTAATCTAATTACAGTCCTGCACGAGATTATTTCAGCTGTTATTTTCTGAAACTCTCAGAATAATTTCAAGATTATATATTAGCCATTTTGATGAGTAATTTCGGTTATTGGTGAACAGAGCGGCTCTCTCTGCTCGCTAATTCCGCAAGCCTGACAAAACCAAAGTGAATAAAAATGCAATTCAACCGAATAAAAGAAAACATCTATCACTGGTGCTTTCTGCTGTCAATGTACATTATCTGTCATAAAAAATGCTGAAAATGACCCGGTCACTACATACACCGAATTCTCTACGCTTATAGCGTTACCTCACCCCCAAACCTTCATGAGTGAAAATAAAGGCAAGCACATATCCAATTGATTTAATTAAAAATAAATCATATCGGCATGTAAAAATCCACAATGTACAAAAAACGCGCCGTTACGGAATATTTTATCTACAAAAACAGATTAAATAAAAATTTTTCACTAATTGATTAGTCATAGCCAGCGATATACGCTATGCAAAAATGCAGATGGCAATGAGATCCACTGCTTTCATCTCCATTAACATCCCATTACGCTTTTATTAAGGAGCATTAGCATGTTCTCACCGCAGTCACGCTTGCGTCATGCAGTTGCAGATACGTTCGCGATGGTTGTTTACTGTTCTGTCGTGAACATGTGTATTGAAGTTTTCCTCTCCGGAATGAGCTTCGAACAGTCTTTTTATTCCAGATTGGTAGCGATTCCGGTGAACATCTTAATTGCATGGCCATACGGTATGTACCGCGATCTGTTTATGCGCGCGGCACGCAAAGTTAGCCCGTCAGGCTGGATAAAAAATCTGGCGGATATCCTGGCTTATGTGACGTTCCAGTCACCGGTGTATGTGGCGATCTTGTTAGTGGTGGGCGCAGACTGGCATCAGATTATGGCGGCAGTCAGTTCAAACATCGTTGTTTCGATGTTGATGGGGGCGGTTTATGGCTACTTCCTCGATTATTGCCGCCGACTGTTTAAAGTCAGCCGTTACCAGCAGGTAAAAGCCTGACCCTTCTTTTCGCGACTGGCATCGCCAGTCGCGTCTTTAACTGGCTTCGCCAAATAAACCATTCAAATAACGTTCAAGCGCAACACGCGAACTAAAGCCATGCGGGATACCGTAATGCTCATGACGTTCACCCGCTAAATAGAGCGGAAATTGCTGGTAATGATCGCAAGTTTTAATATCGGAAGCGGGTTCAGCCAGTGTTGAACTACGTTCTTTTAATGTTGGATGAATCACCAGGGCGGTACGTCCCATTCGCGCTTCGCGATTAACATAGACATAATTTTCCCCACGGCGGTAACCATACGCTTTCTGGGTTACCACATCGACAGTAAAACCGACTTTTTCAAGTACGCGCGCCACCTCGTCTGGTCGTAAATACATATTTGATCCTCGTTATTATCAACCGCGGGCCTACCTTACCTGATTGCGCATTCACAACGCTTTCAGAAAAGTCCATAAAGCCGCGATGAACCTCAGTTAAGAAAATTATGGTCTACACTGAAAATTACATCGAATTCTAATGGGGGATCATATGTTTAACCGACCGAACCGCAACGACGTTGATGATGGCGTGCAGGATATCCAGAATGATGTCAATCAATTAGCTGACAGTCTCGAATCTGTATTGAAGTCCTGGGGCAGCGACGCCAAAGGGGAAGCCGAAGCCGCTCGTAGTAAAGCGCAGGCTCTACTGAAAGAAACCAGGGCGCGAATGCATGGTCGTACTCGCGTCCAGCAAGCCGCGCGCGATGCCGTTGGCTGCGCGGATTCTTTTGTTCGTGAAAGACCCTGGTGTAGTGTGGGTACAGCGGCAGCGGTGGGTATTTTTATCGGCGCACTGTTAAGCATGCGCAAATCGTAGTGCAAAAATGATAATAAATACGCGTCTTTGACCCCGAAGCCTGGCTTCGGGGTTTCTTTTTGCCTGGTGAATCACAAAAATCCCCCTACCCCGTCACGCTCGCCCCAGGGTAACCCTGACCATTATTTGCTATATATTGTGTGGTTGAATCTTTTTTCAACTACATCTAGTATCTCTGTATCAACAGAGAGACAACCCGACGCGTATCATCGCGCCGTATCTTCATTTTAAACGGAAATACGAATCATGCGCATTACTATTTACACTCGTAACGATTGCGTTCAGTGCCACGCCACCAAACGGGCGATGGAAAACCGGGGCTTTGATTTTGAAATGATTAATGTCGATCGCGTTCCTGAAGCGGCAGAAGCGCTGCGTGCTCAGGGCTTTCGTCAGTTGCCGGTTGTGATTGCAGGCGATCTTAGCTGGTCTGGTTTCCGCCCGGACATGATCAATCGTCTGCATCCAGCGCCACACGCGGCCAGTGCATGAGCCAGCTCGTCTACTTTTCCAGCAGCTCCGAAAATACGCAGCGTTTTATCGAACGTTTAGGGCTGCCCGCGGTGCGCATCCCGCTCAATGAGCGAGAACGGATTCAGGTAGACGAGCCTTACATCCTGATCGTGCCCTCTTATGGCGGCGGCGGTACGGCTGGCGCGGTGCCACGACAGGTCATTCGCTTTTTAAACGACGAGCATAACCGGGCGTTGCTGCGCGGCGTTATTGCTTCGGGTAATCGCAACTTTGGTGAGGCATATGGCCGCGCCGGAGATGTGATTGCCCGGAAATGCGGCGTGCCGTGGCTGTACCGCTTTGAACTCATGGGTACGCAAAGCGATATCGAAAACGTTCGTAAAGGAGTAACCGAATTTTGGCAACGACAACCGCAGAACGCCTGACGCAGGAAACGATGGATTATCACGCTCTGAATGCGATGCTTAACCTTTACAATAGCGCAGGTCGCATTCAGTTCGATAAAGATCGCCAGGCAGTAGACGCCTTTATGACGACGCATGTGCGTCCGAACAGTGTGGCCTTCAGTAGCCAGCAGCAGCGCCTGAACTGGCTGGTTAACGAAGGTTACTATGATGAAAGCGTCCTTAATCGCTACTCTCGCGATTTTGTCATTACGCTGTTTGCCCACGCGCACGCCAGCGGTTTTCGTTTCCAGACATTCCTCGGAGCATGGAAGTTTTACACCAGCTATACGTTGAAGACATTCGACGGTAAGCGTTATCTGGAAGATTTTGCCGATCGCGTCACGATGGTGGCGCTGACGCTGGCACAAGGCGATGAAACACTGGCGACGCAGCTCACTGATGAGATGCTGTCAGGACGCTTTCAGCCAGCCACGCCAACATTCCTCAACTGCGGTAAGCAGCAGCGCGGCGAACTGGTTTCCTGTTTTCTGCTGCGTATTGAAGACAATATGGAGTCGATTGGCCGGGCAGTAAATTCCGCACTACAACTGTCGAAACGCGGCGGCGGCGTAGCATTTTTGCTGTCGAATCTGCGGGAAGCGGGCGCGCCAATTAAACGTATTGAAAATCAATCTTCTGGCGTGATTCCGGTGATGAAAATGCTGGAAGACGCATTTTCCTATGCCAACCAACTCGGCGCACGTCAGGGGGCTGGGGCAGTCTATTTACATGCTCATCATCCCGATATTCTGCGTTTTCTCGATACAAAACGGGAAAATGCCGACGAAAAAATCCGCATTAAAACACTGTCGCTGGGCGTGGTGATCCCGGATATCACTTTCCATCTGGCAAAAGAGAATGCGCAGATGGCGCTGTTTTCGCCCTATGACGTAGAGCGAGTTTATGGCAAGCCGTTTGCCGATGTCGCCATCAGTGAACACTATGACGAACTGGTTGCCGATGAACGCATCCGCAAAAAATACCTCAACGCCCGTGATTTCTTCCAGCGACTGGCAGAAATCCAGTTTGAGTCTGGCTATCCGTACATCATGTATGAAGACACGGTTAACCGTGCTAACCCTATCGCCGGGCGCATAAATATGAGCAATCTCTGCTCAGAAATTTTGCAGGTTAACAGCGCCTCAGAATATGACGAGAATCTCGACTATGCTCGTACAGGACATGATATTTCCTGCAATCTAGGGTCGTTGAATATTGCCCACACCATGGATTCCCCCGACTTTGCCCGCACGGTAGAGACTGCCGTACGAGGTTTAACGGCGGTGTCAGATATGAGTCATATCCGCAGCGTGCCGTCCATCGAAGCCGGAAATGCCGCCTCACACGCCATCGGTCTGGGGCAGATGAATTTACACGGTTATCTGGCACGAGAAGGCATCGCTTATGGGTCGCCGGAAGCACTGGATTTCACCAATCTCTATTTCTATACCATCACCTGGCACGCACTGCGTACCTCGATGTTGCTGGCGCGCGAACGCGGTGAAACCTTCGCCGGGTTCAAACAGTCACGCTATGCCAGTGGTGAATATTTCAGCCAATATCTGCAAGGTAACTGGCAGCCGAAAACGGCGAAAGTTGGCGAACTGTTTGCCCGTAGCGGTATTACGTTACCTACCCGTGAGATGTGGGCGCAGCTGCGCGACGACGTGATGCGCTATGGCATATACAACCAGAATCTCCAGGCGGTGCCGCCAACCGGTTCTATCTCTTATATCAACCATGCCACGTCGAGTATTCATCCGATTGTGGCGAAAGTAGAGATACGCAAAGAGGGCAAAACAGGACGCGTTTACTACCCTGCCCCGTTTATGACTAACGAAAATCTGGCGCTGTATCAGGACGCTTACGAAATCGGCGCAGAAAAGATCATCGACACCTACGCGGAAGCGACTCGCCATGTCGATCAGGGGCTGTCGCTGACGCTGTTTTTCCCCGATACCGCCACCACTCGCGATATCAACAAAGCGCAGATTTACGCCTGGCGCAAGGGTATCAAAACGCTCTATTACATTCGCCTGCGTCAGATGGCGCTGGAAGGCACTGAAATTGAAGGCTGCGTCTCCTGTGCACTTTAAGGAATATCTATGAAACTCTCACGTATCAGCGCCATCAACTGGAACAAGATATCTGACGATAAAGATCTGGAGGTGTGGAATCGCCTGACCAGCAATTTCTGGCTACCAGAAAAGGTGCCACTGTCGAACGATATTCCTGCATGGCAGACATTAAGTGTCGTAGAACAACAACTAACAATGCGCGTTTTTACTGGCCTGACGCTGCTCGACACGCTGCAAAATGTTATCGGCGCGCCCTCGCTGATGCCCGATGCACTCACCCCCCATGAAGAGGCGGTATTATCAAATATCAGCTTTATGGAAGCGGTTCATGCCCGCTCTTACAGTTCAATTTTCTCGACGCTGTGCCAGACCAAAGATGTCGATGCCGCCTACGCCTGGAGTGAAGAAAACGCGCCGTTGCAGCGAAAAGCACAGATTATTCAGCAACATTATCGCGGTGATGATCCGCTGAAAAAGAAAATCGCCAGTGTGTTTCTTGAATCTTTTTTGTTCTATTCCGGTTTCTGGCTGCCGATGTATTTTTCCAGCCGCGGAAAGCTAACCAATACCGCAGACCTGATCCGTCTGATTATCCGGGATGAAGCAGTCCACGGTTACTACATCGGCTATAAATATCAGAAAAACCTGGAAAAGATCTCCCAGGCACGACGTGAAGAATTGAAGAGTTTCGCCTTCGATTTGTTGCTGGAACTCTATGACAACGAGTTGCAATACACCGATGAGCTGTACGCCGAAACCCCGTGGGCTGACGATGTGAAAGCGTTTCTCTGTTACAACGCCAATAAGGCGTTGATGAATCTGGGCTACGAACCGCTATTTCCCGCAGAAATGGCGGAAGTGAATCCGGCAATCCTCGCCGCGCTTTCGCCGAATGCCGATGAAAATCACGATTTTTTTTCCGGTTCAGGCTCTTCATATGTGATGGGAAAAGCGGTCGAAACAGAAGATGAAGACTGGAATTTCTGAGGGGGTTATTTTCAAAAATATCACTACCCGCTGCAGGGAAATAATTCCCGCCAAATAGCTTTATATCACGCAAATAATTTGTGGTGATCTACACTGATACTCTGTTGCATTATTCACCTGAAACCACAATATTCAGGCGTTTTTTTGCTATCTTTGACAAAAAATATCAACTTTTCTCGATTTGCTCTCAGCCCTTATATCATGGGAAATTCCGGCGATTTGCTCACATCAATATTCATGCCACATTTGCCATCAGGGGTTGCCTCAGATTCTCAGTATGTTAGGGTAGAAAAAAGTGACTATTTCCATTGGGTAATGTATCGACATAAACAAATAACAGGAATCTTTCTATTGCATGGCAATTAAATTAGAAATTAAAAATCTTTATAAAATATTTGGTGAGCATCCACAGCGAGCTTTCAAATATATCGAACAAGGACTTTCAAAAGAACAAATTCTGGAAAAAACTGGGCTATCGCTTGGCGTAAAAGACGCCAGTCTGGCCATTGAAGAAGGCGAGATATTTGTCATCATGGGATTATCCGGTTCGGGTAAATCCACAATGGTACGCCTTCTCAATCGCCTGATTGAACCCACCCGCGGGCAAGTGCTGATTGATGGTGTGGATATTGCCAAAATATCCGACGTCGAACTCCGTGAGGTGCGCAGAAAAAAGATTGCGATGGTCTTCCAGTCCTTTGCCTTAATGCCGCATATGACCGTGCTGGACAATACTGCGTTCGGTATGGAACTGGCCGGAATTAATGCCGAAGAACGCCGGGAAAAAGCCCTTGATGCACTGCGTCAGGTCGGGCTGGAAAATTATGCCCACAGCTACCCGGATGAACTCTCTGGCGGGATGCGTCAACGTGTGGGATTAGCCCGCGCGTTAGCGATTAATCCGGATATATTATTAATGGACGAAGCCTTCTCGGCACTCGATCCATTAATTCGCACCGAGATGCAGGATGAGCTGGTAAAATTACAGGCGAAACATCAGCGCACCATTGTCTTTATTTCCCACGATCTCGATGAAGCTATGCGTATTGGTGACCGAATTGCCATTATGCAAAATGGTGAAGTGGTGCAGGTTGGTACACCGGATGAAATTCTTAATAATCCGGCGAATGATTATGTTCGTACCTTCTTCCGTGGCGTCGATATTAGCCAGGTGTTCAGTGCGAAAGATATTGCTCGTCGTACACCGAACGGCTTAATTCGTAAAACCCCCGGCTTCGGCCCGCGTTCGGCACTGAAATTATTGCAGGATGAAGATCGCGAATATGGCTACGTCATCGAACGCGGTAATAAGTTTGTCGGCGCTGTGTCTATCGATTCGCTTAAAGCCGCGTTAACGCAGCAGCAAGGTCTTGATGCGGCGCTGATTGATGCGCCGTTAGCGGTCGATGCACAAACGCCTCTTAGCGAGTTGCTCTCTCATGTCGGACAGGCACCCTGTGCGGTGCCCGTGGTCGACGAGGACCAACAGTATGTCGGCATCATTTCGAAAGGAATGCTGCTGCGCGCTTTAGATCGTGAGGGGGTAAATAATGGCTGATCAAAATAATCCGTGGGATACCACGCCAGCGGCGGACAGTGCTGCACAATCCGCAGACGCCTGGGGTACACCGGCGACTGCACCGACTGACGGCGGTGGCGCTGACTGGCTGACCAGTACGCCTGCGCCAAACGTCGAGCATTTTAATATTCTCGATCCGTTCCATAAAACTCTGATCCCGCTCGACAGTTGGGTCACTGAAGGGATCGACTGGGTCGTTACCCATTTTCGTCCCGTCTTTCAGGGCGTGCGCGTTCCGGTTGATTACATCCTCAACGGTTTCCAGCAATTGCTGCTGGGTATGCCCGCGCCGGTGGCGATTATCGTTTTCGCTCTCATCGCCTGGCAGATTTCCGGGGTCGGAATGGGCGTGGCGACGCTGGTTTCGCTGATTGCCATCGGCGCAATCGGTGCCTGGTCACAGGCAATGGTTACCCTGGCGCTGGTGTTAACCGCCCTGCTGTTCTGTATCGTCATAGGTTTGCCGTTGGGGATCTGGCTGGCGAGAAGTCCGCGAGCGGCGAAAATTATTCGTCCACTGCTTGATGCCATGCAGACCACGCCCGCGTTTGTTTATCTGGTGCCAATCGTCATGCTGTTTGGTATCGGCAACGTGCCGGGCGTGGTGGTGACGATCATCTTTGCGCTGCCGCCGATTATCCGTCTGACGATTCTGGGAATTAACCAGGTTCCGGCGGATCTGATTGAAGCCTCGCGCTCATTCGGTGCCAGCCCGCGCCAGATGCTGTTCAAAGTTCAGTTACCGCTGGCGATGCCGACCATTATGGCGGGCGTTAACCAGACGCTGATGCTGGCCCTTTCTATGGTGGTCATCGCCTCGATGATTGCCGTCGGCGGGCTGGGTCAGATGGTACTTCGCGGTATCGGTCGTCTGGATATGGGGCTTGCCACCGTTGGCGGCGTCGGGATTGTGATCCTCGCCATTATCCTCGACCGCCTGACGCAGGCCGTTGGGCGCGACTCACGCAGTCGCGGCAACCGTCGCTGGTACACCACTGGCCCTGTCGGTCTGCTGACCCGCCCATTCATTAAGTAACTCTGCACTTGCCCGGTAACACCGGGCATATCACCCTGCCAAAAAAAGGAATAACAATGCGACATAGCGTACTTTTTGCGACAGCGTTTGCCACGCTTATCTCTACACAAACTTTTGCTGCCGATCTGCCGGGCAAAGGCATTACTGTTAATCCAGTTCAGAGTACCATCACTGAAGAAACCTTCCAGACGCTGCTGGTCAGTCGTGCACTGGAGAAATTAGGTTATACCGTCAATAAACCCAGCGAAGTGGATTACAACGTTGGCTACACCTCGCTTGCTTCCGGCGATGCAACCTTCACCGCAGTGAACTGGACGCCACTGCATGACAACATGTACGAAGCTGCCGGTGGCGATAAGAAATTTTATCGTGAAGGAGTATTTGTTAACGGCGCGGCACAGGGTTACCTGATCGATAAGAAAACTGCCGACCAGTATAAAATTACCAACATCGCGCAACTTAAAGATCCGAAGATCGCCAAACTGTTCGATACCAACGGCGACGGTAAAGCGGATTTAACCGGCTGTAACCCAGGCTGGGGCTGCGAAGGTGCGATCAACCACCAGCTTGCCGCGTATGGACTGACCAATACCGTGACGCATAATCAGGGGAACTACGCAGCGATGATGGCTGACACCATCAGTCGTTACAAAGAGGGTAAGCCGGTGTTTTACTACACCTGGACGCCGTACTGGGTGAGTAACGAACTGAAACCGGGGAAAGATGTGGTCTGGTTGCAGGTGCCGTTCTCCGCACTGCCGGGCGATAAAAATGCCGATACCAAACTGCCGAATGGCGCGAATTACGGCTTCCCGGTCAGTACCATGCATATCGTTGCCAACAAAGCCTGGGCCGAGAAAAACCCGGCAGCAGCGAAACTGTTTGCCATTATGCAGTTACCAGTGGCAGATATTAACGCCCAGAACGCCATTATGCATGACGGCAAAGCCTCAGAAGACGATATTCAGGGCCACGTTGATGGCTGGATCAAAGCCCACCAGCGGCAGTTCGATGGCTGGGTGAATGAAGCGCTGGCAGCGCAGAAGTAATTTTTATTCGGGCGGATAAGGCGTTTTTGCCTCATCCGCCGCTCTGTACACAATGCCTGATGCGACGCTGGTGCGTCTTATCATACCTACAAACCACACCGCACATTTCAACAATCTATCTTTCATCCCATATCCATCAACATCCGCTATTATTGATTTCCAGCTTAATCATCACCTGATAAACAAAAATAATGACTAAACCTAATCATGAGCTTAGCCCGGCACTGATCGTGCTGATGTCTATCGCCACCGGTCTGGCGGTAGCCAGTAACTATTACGCCCAGCCATTACTCGACACCATCGCGCGTAACTTTTCCCTTTCCGCCAGTTCGGCGGGCTTTATTGTTACCGCCGCGCAGTTGGGCTATGCCGCAGGTCTGCTGTTTCTTGTTCCCCTCGGTGATATGTTTGAACGCCGCCGCCTGATTGTCTCGATGACCTTACTGGCAGCGGGCGGTATGTTAATCACTGCCAGCAGTCAGTCACTGGCGATGATGATCCTCGGTACGGCATTAACCGGTTTATTCTCGGTCGTGGCACAAATTCTGGTTCCACTGGCAGCGACGCTGGCTTCACCGGACAAACGCGGCAAAGTGGTTGGCACCATTATGAGCGGCCTGCTATTGGGGATCTTACTCGCACGGACCGTTGCCGGATTGCTGGCAAACCTCGGCGGCTGGCGCACCGTCTTTTGGGTTGCCTCGGTGTTAATGGCACTGATGGCGCTGGCATTATGGCGTGGTCTGCCACAAATGAAATCAGAAACCCACCTCAACTACCCACAGTTGCTTGGTTCCGTTTTCAGCATGTTTATCAGCGATAAGATCCTGCGCACCCGCGCGTTGCTGGGCTGCCTGACCTTTGCCAACTTCAGCATTCTCTGGACCTCAATGGCCTTTTTGCTTGCCGCTCCACCTTTTAACTACAGCGATGGTGTAATTGGTCTGTTTGGACTTGCGGGAGCTGCCGGAGCGTTGGGCGCTCGTCCGGCGGGCGGTTTTGCCGACAAGGGCAAATCGCACCACACAACAACTTTCGGTCTGCTTCTGCTGTTACTTTCATGGCTGGCAATCTGGTTTGGTCACACTTCCGTACTGGCGCTGATTATCGGCATCCTGGTGCTGGACCTCACCGTGCAGGGCGTGCATATCACTAACCAGACGGTAATTTATCGAATACATCCTGATGCGCGTAATCGCCTGACCGCAGGTTACATGACCAGCTACTTTATTGGCGGTGCCGCCGGATCGCTAATTTCAGCTTCAGCCTGGCAACATGGCGGTTGGGCTGGCGTTTGTCTGGCTGGCGCGACGATTGCCCTGGTTAACTTACTGGTCTGGTGGCGAGGTTTTCATCGTCAGGAAGCCGCAAATTAAGCAATCAGCAACCGTTTTCGTGGCTTTACACTTATAAGGGTGTTAAGAAGCCCATCAGTCTGATAAGGTTAAGATATTCATTCAGTCTATTTATAATATTAACAATCGTTAAGCGTACACTCTATGGAAAGCCCTACTCCACAGCCTGCTCCTGGTTCGGCGACCTTCATGGAAGGATGCAAAGACAGTTTACCGATTGTTATTAGTTATATTCCGGTGGCCTTTGCGTTCGGTCTGAATGCGACCCGTCTGGGATTCTCTCCTCTCGAAAGCGTTTTTTTCTCCTGCATCATTTATGCAGGCGCGAGCCAGTTCGTCATTACCGCGATGCTGGCAGCCGGGAGTAGTTTGTGGGTTGCTGCACTGACCGTCATGGCAATGGATGTTCGCCATGTTTTGTATGGCCCGTCACTGCGTAGCCGTATTATTCAGCGTCTGCAAAAATCGAAAACCGCCCTGTGGGCGTTTGGCCTGACGGATGAGGTTTTTGCCGCCGCAACCGCAAAACTGGTACGCAATAATCGCCGCTGGAGCGAAAACTGGATGATCGGCATTGCCTTCAGTTCATGGTCATCGTGGGTATTTGGTACGGTAATAGGGGCATTCTCCGGCAGCGGCTTGCTGCAAGGTTATCCCGCCGTTGAAGCAGCATTAGGTTTTATGCTTCCGGCACTCTTTATGAGTTTCCTGCTCGCCTCTTTCCAGCGCAAACAATCTCTTTGCGTTACCGCAGCGTTAGTTGGTGCCCTTGCAGGCGTAACGCTATTTTCTATTCCCGTCGCCATTCTGGCAGGCATTGTCTGTGGCTGCCTCACTGCGTTAATCCAGGCATTCTGGCAAGGAGCGCCCGATGAGCTATGAGGTTCTGCTGCTTGGGTTACTGGTTGGCGCGGCGAATTATTGCTTCCGCTATCTGCCGCTGCGCCTGCGTGTGGGTAATGCCCGCCCAACCAAACGTGGCGCGGTAGGTATTTTGCTCGACACCATTGGCATCGCCTCGATATGCGCTCTGCTGGTTGTCTCTACCGCACCAGAAGTGATGCACGATACACGCCGTTTCGTGCCCACACTGGTCGGCTTCGCGGTACTGGGTGCCAGTTTCTATAAAACACGCAGCATTATCATCCCAACACTGCTTAGTGCGCTGGCCTATGGGCTCGCCTGGAAAGTGATGGCGATTATATAATCCACAAGAATCATTTTTCTAAAACAATACATTTACTTTATTTGTCACTGTCGTTACTATATCGGCTGAAATTAATGAGGTCATACCCAAATGGATAGTTCGTTTACGCCCATTGAACAAATGCTAAAATTTCGCGCCAGCCGCCACGAAGATTTTCCTTATCAGGAGATCCTTCTGACCCGTCTTTGCATGCATATGCAAAGCAAGCTGCTGGAAAACCGCAATAAAATGCTGAAGGCTCAGGGGATTAACGAGACGTTGTTTATGGCGTTGATTACGCTGGAGTCTCAGGAAAACCACAGTATTCAGCCTTCTGAATTGAGTTGTGCTCTTGGATCATCCCGTACCAACGCGACGCGTATTGCCGATGAACTGGAAAAACGCGGTTGGATCGAACGTCGTGAAAGCGATAACGATCGCCGCTGCCTGCATCTGCAATTAACGGAAAAAGGTCACGAGTTTTTGCGCGAGGTTTTACCGCCGCAGCATAACTGCCTGCATCAACTCTGGTCCGCGCTCAGCACAACAGAAAAAGACCAGCTCGAGCAAATCACCCGCAAATTGCTCTCCCGTCTCGACCAGATGGAACAGGGCGGTGTGGTTCTCGAAGCGATGAGCTAACGCGTCATCTCGCTCAAAAATCCAGATTTATAAAAGAAAAAATAACCGGCCAGCATCGCAACATGCTGGCCTTTTTGGCAAGCAGGTCGGCTCAGCCGATGAGTTAAGAAGATCGTGGAGAACAATATGAGCGCAAATGCGGAGACTCAAACCCCGCAGCAACCGGTAAAGAAGAGCGGCAAACGTAAGCGTCTGCTCCTCCTTCTCACCTTGCTCTTTATAATTATTGCCGTAGCGATAGGGATTTATTGGTTTTTGGTACTGCGTCATTTCGAAGAAACCGATGACGCATACGTGGCAGGGAATCAGATTCAAATTATGTCTCAGGTGTCTGGCAGCGTGACGAAAGTCTGGGCCGATAACACCGATTTTGTAAAAGAAGGCGACGTGCTGGTCACTCTCGACCCGACAGATGCTCGCCAGGCGTTTGAAAAAGCCAAAACTGCACTGGCTTCCAGCGTTCGCCAAACCCACCAGCTGATGATTAACAGCAAACAGTTGCAGGCGAATATTGAGGTGCAAAAAATCGCCCTCGCGAAAGCACAAAGCGACTACAACCGCCGTGTGCCGCTGGGCAATGCCAACCTGATTGGTCGCGAAGAGCTGCAACACGCCCGCGACGCCGTCACCAGTGCCCAGGCGCAACTGGACGTCGCTATTCAACAATACAATGCCAATCAGGCGATGATTCTGGGGACGAAACTGGAAGATCAGCCTGCCGTACAACAGGCTGCCACCGAAGTACGTAACGCCTGGCTGGCGCTGGAGCGTACCCGTATTGTCAGTCCGATGACCGGTTATGTCTCCCGCCGCGCGGTACAGCCTGGGGCGCAAATTAGCCCAACGACGCCGCTGATGGCGGTCGTTCCAGCCACCAATATGTGGGTGGATGCCAACTTTAAAGAGACGCAGATTGCCAATATGCGTATCGGTCAACCGGTCACCATCACCACCGATATTTACGGCGATGATGTGAAATACACCGGTAAAGTGGTTGGTCTGGATATGGGCACAGGTAGCGCGTTCTCACTGCTTCCGGCGCAAAACGCCACCGGTAACTGGATCAAAGTCGTTCAGCGTCTGCCTGTGCGTATTGAACTGGACCAGAAACAGCTGGAGCAATACCCGCTGCGTATCGGTTTATCCACGCTGGTGAGTGTCAATACCACTAACCGTGACGGTCAGGTACTGGCAAACAAAGTACGTTCCACACCGGTCGCGGTAAGCACCGCGCGTGAAATCAGCCTGGCACCTGTCAATAAACTGATCGACGATATCGTAAAAGCTAACGCTGGCTAATCCAGAGGTGCGTGTGATGCAACAGCAAAAACCGCTGGAAGGCGCACAACTGGTCATTATGACGATTGCGCTGTCACTGGCGACATTCATGCAGGTGCTGGACTCCACCATTGCTAACGTGGCGATCCCCACTATCGCCGGGAATCTGGGCTCATCACTCAGTCAGGGAACGTGGGTGATCACTTCTTTCGGGGTGGCGAATGCCATCTCGATCCCGCTTACCGGCTGGCTGGCAAAGCGCGTCGGGGAAGTGAAATTGTTCCTCTGGTCAACCATCGCCTTTGCTATTGCGTCGTGGGCGTGTGGTGTCTCCAGCAGCCTGAATATGCTGATCTTCTTCCGCGTGATTCAGGGGATTGTCGCCGGGCCGCTGATCCCGCTTTCGCAAAGTCTATTGCTGAATAACTACCCACCAGCCAAACGCTCGATCGCGCTGGCGTTGTGGTCGATGACGGTGATTGTTGCGCCAATTTGCGGCCCGATCCTCGGCGGTTATATCAGTGATAATTACCACTGGGGCTGGATATTCTTCATCAACGTGCCGATTGGCGTGGCGGTGGTGTTGATGACACTGCAAACTCTGCGCGGACGTGAAACCCGCACCGAACGGCGGCGGATTGATGCCGTGGGGCTGGCACTGCTGGTTATTGGTATCGGCAGCCTGCAGATTATGCTCGACCGCGGTAAAGAGCTGGACTGGTTCTCATCACAGGAAATTATCATCCTCACCGTGGTGGCGGTGGTGGCTATCTGCTTCCTGATTGTCTGGGAGCTGACCGACGATAACCCGATAGTCGATCTGTCGTTGTTTAAGTCGCGCAACTTCACCATCGGCTGCTTGTGTATCAGCCTCGCGTATATGCTCTACTTCGGCGCGATTGTTCTGCTGCCGCAGTTGTTGCAGGAGGTCTACGGTTACACGGCGACGTGGGCAGGGCTGGCCTCTGCGCCGGTAGGGATTATTCCGGTGATCCTGTCGCCGATTATCGGCCGCTTCGCGCATAAACTGGATATGCGCCGACTGGTAACCTTCAGCTTTATTATGTATGCCGTCTGCTTCTACTGGCGTGCCTATACCTTTGAACCGGGTATGGATTTTGGCGCGTCGGCCTGGCCACAGTTTATCCAGGGTTTTGCGGTGGCCTGCTTCTTTATGCCGCTGACCACCATTACGCTGTCCGGTTTGCCACCGGAACGACTGGCGGCGGCATCGAGCCTCTCCAACTTTACGCGAACGCTGGCGGGGTCTATCGGCACGTCGATAACCACGACCATGTGGACCAACCGCGAGTCGCTGCACCATGCACAGTTGACTGAGTCGGTAAACCCGTTCAACCCGAATGCTCAGGCGATGTACAGTCAACTGGAAGGGCTTGGTATGACGCAACAGCAGGCATCAGGCTGGATTGCCCAGCAGATAACCAATCAGGGGCTGATTATTTCCGCCAATGAGATCTTCTGGATGTCAGCCGGGATATTCCTCGTCCTGCTGGGGCTGGTGTGGTTTGCTAAACCGCCATTTGGCGCAGGTGGCGGCGGAGGCGGTGCGCACTAAGGTTGCCAAAGGGAGCTGCGGCTCCCTTTTTATTTGCTCATTCTGCAAACGGTTGTTTTATACACTCATTCGGTGTATCTTTTCGCCGCCCCAAACTCTTCCATTCACCATTAGCCGGTTCTGAGCATTCGCTCAGGTTGTTAATTCTCTTTTTCCTTCGCCCTCGCTTTCGCGGGTGATACTCACATTTTTCTTTTAACCCCAAAACTCGCACCCTCGCGGGCGTACATTTATTACACACAAAATAATGGATTATTATGAATACCCAACGTAAATACGGGAGAACCTGGCATTACCCCTTCTCTCCAGGCACCACCAGCGATGACCGCATTAACACCGATTACTGGCAGGATTTACAGACCATCACGCAATTGGTGCACACAGAAAAACTCGATGGCGAAAATAACTGCCTTAACCGCTACGGCGTGTTTGCCCGCTCCCATGCCACGCCTACGCAGTCGGCATGGACCTATAAAATTCGCCAACGCTGGCAACTGCTGAAAAACGATCTCGGCGACCTGGAGTTGTTTGGTGAAAATCTCTACGCCGTTCATTCCATTGAATACCGCGCGCTGGAACAGGACTTTTACCTGTTTGCCGTTCGCTGCCAGGATATGTGGCTGAGCTGGGAAGAGGTGCAGTTTTACGCCGCTCTGTTTGATTTCCCCTGCGTTCCCGAAATCTCCGGCCCGCAGCCGGGGAATGATGAAAAAAGCTGGCAACGTGATTTTCTGGCGCTGACCAATGCGCGCGGCACATTCGATCCCTGGGATACGCAAACCTGTCAACCCTGTACGCTGGAAGGCATTGTCAGCCGAAATCATGATGCGTTTTCTGTCGCTGACTTTTCGCATAACGTCTTCAAGTATGTGCGCAAAAATCACGTCAAAACCACTGTGCACTGGAAACGCCACTGGCAACGGGCGCGGATGGCCCATGAGTTCGTTTATGGAGAACAGTCATGATTTGGCAACTTACCGACGATAAACGCTGGTCGGCGCTACGTCAGCGTTTTAGCTGGGTTGAGGAGATGCATCACACGCCACAAGACCCTGAGCATCATGGTGAAGGCGACGTCAGCGTACATACCGAAATGGTGCTTAACGCCCTCATTACTCTGCCAGAATTCCAGCAACTCCCCGCTCAACAGCAGGAAGTTTTATGGGCGGCGGCGTTATTGCATGATGTTGAAAAGCGCAGCACTACCGTGCAGGAAAACGGACGTATTCAGTCTCCTGGTCATGCTCGTCGGGGCGAACTGACGGCTCGACAAATTTTATGGCGCGATATCCCAACGCCGTTCGTGCTGCGCGAGCAAATTGTTGCACTGGTGCGTCTGCATGGGTTACCGCTATGGTTACTGGAACGTCCGGAACCGGAGCGTTTGTTGCTCACGGCTGCAATGCGCATCGACACGCGTCTGCTCGCTTTGCTTGCTCGTGCCGATCTGCTTGGTCGCCAAAGCCCGGATCAGCAATCAATGCTGGAACGCATCGATCTGTTCGAGCTGTTTTGCCATGAGCAACAATGCTGGGGAAAAATGCGCCCGTTCGTTTCTGATTCCGCACGCTGGCACTACCTGACTCATGAGCAAAGTTCTCCTGATTTTGTTCCCTGGGAGGCTGAACCTTTTGAGGTTATTTTGCTGTGTGGCTTACCGGGTATGGGCAAAGATCGCTATATCAGTGAACAGTGCCAGGGAATGGACGTTATCAGCCTTGATGATATGCGGCGGCGAATCAATGCCAGTCCAGACGACAAAACCGCCACCGGGCGTATTGTGCAACAGGCAAAAGAAGAGGCGCGCGTTTTTTTACGCCAGAAAAAGCCGTTCATCTGGAATGCAACGAACATTACCCGCCAGCTGCGCAGCCAGCTCATCAGTCTGTTTACGGCTTACGGCGCACGAGTAAAAATCGTTTATCTGGAAGTGCCATGGGCGCAATGGAAGCAGCAAAATGCCAGACGCGAGTATGCAGTTCCTGAAGCGGTCGTGATGCGGATGGCCTCAAGGCTGGAAGTTCCTCAACCTGATGAAGCACATAGCGTGGAATATCGGATGACTGACAGGTAACAAAAGCCGGGCGGTGTTTTCACCAGCCCGGCCTCTTCTGCTTAAACTGACTAAATGTGCAGCTCCTGCAACTTCTCTTTCGGCAGCGCCAGTTCTTCGTTGCTGTTGATGCGCACGTCACGTTCCAGAATGTTACGCGCAATATCCTGCGCTTCCTGCAACGAGTGCATCTGGTAAGTGCCACACTGGTAGACGTTCAGTTCCGGGATCTGATTCTGATCCTGCACTTTCAGCACGTCTTCCATTGCCGCTTTCCAGGCATCAGCGACACGCTGCTCATCTGGCGTACCAATCAGACTCATATAAAAACCGGTGCGGCAGCCCATTGGCGAGATATCGATAATCTCTACACCATTACCGTTAAGATGGTTACGCATAAAACCAGCAAACAGGTGCTCCAGGGTATGGATCCCTCTTTCTGGCATCACTTCTTTGTTCGGCACGCAGAAGCGCAGATCGAACACGGTGATTGCGTCGCCATGCGGGGTGTTCATTGTTTTCGCCACCCGAACTGCAGGCGCTTCCATCCGGGTATGATCGACTGTGAAGCTATCTAACAACGGCATTTAGCCACCTCCGGTAATTTTTTTTAAAATTTTCTGAACTCTTTGTTCCCAGGCGAGTCTGAGTATATGAAAGACGCGCATTTGTTATCATCATCCCTGAATTCAGAGATGAAATTTTGGCCACTCACGAGTGGCCTTTTTCTTTTCTGTCAGGCGTGCTTTTCCAGCCACACCGCAAACGGTTCGGTATCAGCGGCTTCCATTTCCTGCTGACGGCGTTCAGACGCCTCGCGCTCGGCGACAAAATCCTCTTCGCGCAGAATTTCCAGCGGCTCTTCACGCAGCAGATTACGGTACGCTTCAGCAAACGCTTTGCCTGTTCCGCCAATACCAGTATCAATCATAGACCTTAAGATACGGGCAGAGAAAGTCAGATCGGGATTATCGAAGCAGGCGACCAGTTCATCACACACTTTCTGATACGCTTCGCCGCCGTTAATGCTATCCAGCGTTTGCGCGACGCGTTTCAGATCGCGGAACAGATCTTTACCCACCTGCGGTAACGGGAACTGCGCGGTTTCGCAGCCGATACCCAGCGTCAGGCCCGGTTTGCGACCTTCGAGGATCACCCGGTTCCAGTTAACGCGTGTACAGGCAAGTTCGCTACTGCTCATTTCCGGTGCATCAGCCAGCGCACACCAGACCATAAACAGGTCGAGGAATCGCACCTGTTGTTCATCTACACCAATCGGCGAGAACGGGTTGATGTCCAGCGAGCGGACTTCAATATATTCAATGCCGCCACGTAACAGCGCATCAGAAGGCGACTCGCCGCTGCGGGTAACGCGTTTTGGACGAATCGGCGCGTACAGTTCGTTTTCAATCTGCAGCACGTTGCTGTTGATTTGCAGCCGCTTACCGTCTTTCTCAATACCAATCTTCGCGTACTCTTCCGATGGCGTTTTGATTGCCTGTTTAAGGCCCGCCACGTACTCGTAGAGATCATTGAAGGTGATACCAAGATTGCTTTGCGATTTATTGGTATAGCCGAGATCGCTCAAACGAAGAGAGGTCGCATACGGCAGGTAATACATACCGCACTCGGTTTTCTCAAACGGCAGCGACGTTGGTTTTCCTTGCAAGAAAGAAGAACAAATCGCTGGAGACGCACCAAACAGATAAGGAATGACCCAACCGAAACGATAGTAATTGCGGATAACGCGGAAATAACCCGCAGAAATTTTCTCTTTGGCATCAGCGCCCGAGATATCACCGCACTTCGCCTGCCAGAATGCCATTGGCAAAGAGAAATTATAGTGCACGCCGGAAATGGTTTGCATCAGCGCGCCGTAGCGATTTTTCAGCCCTTCACGGTACAGCGTTTTAAAGCGACCGGTGTTAGAAGTGCCGTACTGTGCCAGTTCGATGTCCTGACCTTCTGCGATATAGCATGGCATACTTAACGGCCACATCCGCTCATCGCCCATATTGCGCGCCGTATAGCGATGCAGATCGCGCATAAAGGTCAGCATATGTTCAATATCACCATCCACTGGTGTAATAAATTCCAGCAATGCTTCCGCAAAATCGGTAGTAATCCATTTATGGGTCAGTGCAGAACCTAATGCTTCAGGATGACCTGTTGTTGCCAGTGTGCCATCAGCATTAACACGCAAAGTTTCGCGCTCCAGCCCACGCTGTATCCCCTTTAACGCCTGAGGATGTTTTTCCAGCCAGGCCAGCGCCTGTGATACGTCCGGGATCAAATTGACCTCCCGCCTGTCAAAATCGTTTTAATTAGCATAACTGTAATGGTGACCATATGTGCAGGCCTACAATTAGTGCCACCACATCATGCCCTGAACGGTAGCTGCTGCAACTGCAACATAGCGTAACGCTTTACCAAGGCACAAAAAAAAGATTACTGGTCCCCACGAGATGCGCATCCATCCCGCTAACAGACACAGTAAATCGCCAACCACGGGCATCCAGCTTAATAATAGCGTGACTGCACCATAGCGTTTCAGCCAGCCGGTAGCTTTCTCTTGCCAGCGCGATGTTTTACGCAATGGAAAGAAACGCCCAAGGATAACGTTAGTTAACCCTCCAAGGCTATTACCCATTGTTGCTGTTAAAACTAAAACCCAGGGATGACTCACTCCGGAAAGCAACATTGCCACCAGCACGACTTCGGAGTTGCCGGGTAATAGTGTAGCGCTGAGAAAACTACTGGCAAACAACGAGAAAAGCGATAACACTTCACTCACAGCAAGCGAACATCCACGGCGTCCATGCCTGCTGCACGGGCCGCCTGAATACCGAAATCGGCATCTTCAAAGACCACACACTGCGTCGGTTGCACGCCCATACGCTGCGCGCACAACAAAAATGTGTCTGGCGCGGGTTTATGGTGTTTGACGTGATCGGCAGCGACGACGGCGTCAAAATAACGGCGTAATCCCAGGTGTGCCAGCAATGCCTCAGCGATGGCGCTTTCACTCCCCGTTCCTACAGCCATTGGGCGACGACCATGCCAGCTTTTCACCACTTCAACAAGAGGAAGCGGCTCGACACTATCCAGCAGCATACTTCTTACTGCTTCTGTTTTTTCACGCGCTAACGCATGCGGGTCGAGATCGGCCTGATTCAGCTCAATAATCGCCTGAGCAATACGCCAGGTGGGCGAGCCATTAAGCGCAATCATCGCCTGAACATCGTACTGAAGACCGTAGTGCCCTAATACTTCGCGCCACGCTTTACGGTGCGTAGGCTCGGTATCCAGGATAGTGCCATCCATATCAAAAATTAAACCTGCATAACGCTCGTACATGGTCTTCTCGCAAGTCGAAAAATATGACGCTACTTTAGCGTAATTGCTTGATTTTGTCGCTGATGGCGAAGGAGAAGAAAATTCAGGAAATGGATAAAGTAGTTATTTAGAAATGAGATATTTTTGAAGGAAATTTTTTGGAGAAGATGGTGCATCCGGGAGGATGACTCACTGGCGTTCGCCCTTCGGGCCGCTGCTGGCGCAACGTTATCCTCCCTGGTGCCTGCGGTTAATACCGCTACCTCTTCGATACCTTCATTGCTGAAGGTTACGGAGAATATGGTGCATCCGGGAGGATTCGAACCTCCGACCGCTCGGTTCGTAGCCGAGTACTCTATCCAGCTGAGCTACGGATGCATCGGGAAACTTACTTTACTGCAGATTTTTTGATACCGCCACTAAAGCCGTATCAAGTAAGAGATGGTGCATCCGGGAGGATTCGAACCTCCGACCGCTCGGTTCGTAGCCGAGTACTCTATCCAGCTGAGCTACGGATGCATCGGGAAACTTACTTTACTGCAGATTTTTTGATACCGCCACTAAAGCCGTATCAAGTAAGAGATGGTGCATCCGGGAGGATTCGAACCTCCGACCGCTCGGTTCGTAGCCGAGTACTCTATCCAGCTGAGCTACGGATGCAAATGGCGGTGAGGCGGGGATTCGAACCCCGGATGCAGCTTTTGACCGCATACTCCCTTAGCAGGGGAGCGCCTTCAGCCTCTCGGCCACCTCACCACACGCCTCTTACGAGTGCTTCGAAGAACTTGTTTATCGCTCATCGTCGCTGCGTGGCGCACATATTACTTTCTGAGACTTATAAGTCAAACAATTTTTCCCACACTTTTATCGTTTGCACACTTCACGCTCAATTAGTCTGTAAAAACGTCAAAAAGAGTGTTTTATCAACAGAAAAACGGAGGTCTGACAGATAGCAGTAATGCAAAAAAATGGAGACTTAAGTTGAATGAACGGGAGTAAAGCGAAAAGACAATGGAGTGAAAGAGAAATCTTGAGGGTGCGTCTCACCGATAAAGATGAGACGCGGAAAGATTAGTAACTGGACTGCTGGGATTTTTCAGCCTGGATACGCTGGTAGATCTCTTCACGGTGAACAGAAACTTCCTTCGGGGCATTTACGCCAATACGTACCTGGTTGCCCTTTACCCCTAAAACTGTCACGGTGACCTCATCCCCAATCATGAGGGTCTCACCAACTCGACGAGTCAGAATCAGCATTCTTTGCTCCTTGAAAGATTAAAAGAGTCGGGTCTCTCGTATCCCGGCATTATCCATCATATAACGCCAAAAAGTAAGCGATGACAAACACCCTACGGTGTAAGCAGTCACGGCATCACATTCTGTTAAACCTAAGTTTAGCCGATATACACAACTTCAACCTGACTTTATCGTTGTCGATAGCGTTAATGCGAATGCCGTGAAGCGAGTCCACGGCATTGCCTGACGCTTATATTATTGCAATTTCGCGCTGACCCAGCCTTTCACACTGGCTAACGCTGCAGGTAAGGCCGCAGCATCCGTACCACCGGCTTGCGCCATGTCAGGACGTCCACCACCCTTGCCGCCCACCTGCTGAGCGACCATACCAATCAGTTCCCCTGCTTTCACACGATCTGTGACGTCCTTAGATACGCCTGCAATCAGAGAAACCTTACCTTCGGCTACCGTTGCCAGCACGATAATTGTCGACCCCAGCTGATTTTTTAAATCGTCAACCATGGTACGCAACATTTTCGGCTCAACACCGCTAAGCTCGCTAACCAACAGCTTAACACCATTAACATCAATTGCCTTACTGGAAAGATTTGCGCTCTCCTGTGCGGCAGCTTGTTCTTTAAGCTGTTGTAACTCTTTTTCCAGCTGACGCGTACGTTCCAGTACTGAACGCACTTTATCAGCCAGATTATTGCTATCGCCTTTCAGCAGATGCGCGACTTCGCTTAAGCGATCGCTGTCTGCATGAACGGTGGCGATAGCGCCTTCTCCGGTTACCGCTTCGATACGACGAACGCCTGCAGCAGTACCCGATTCAGAGATGATGCGGAACAGACCAATATCACCAGTGCGGCTGGCGTGAGTACCGCCACACAACTCGGTGGAGAAATCACCCATGCTCAGCACGCGTACGCGCTCATCATACTTCTCGCCAAACAGCGCCATCGCACCTTTCGCTTTCGCCGCTTCGAGATCCATGATGTTGGTTTCGATCGGCAAGTTACGGCGAATCTGCGCGTTCACCAGGTCTTCGACCGCACGAATCTCTTCTGGTTTCATCGCTTCGTTGTGTGAGAAGTCGAAGCGCAGCACTTTGTCGTTAACCAGTGAACCTTTCTGCGATACATGAGTACCCAGAACCTGGCGCAGCGCAGCGTGCATCAGGTGCGTTGCGGAGTGATTCAGACGAATACGGGCGCGACGAGCCTCATCAACATCAGCCTGCACAGCGTCGCCCACTTTCAGAGAACCCACAGCAAGTTTACCGATGTGACCAATCGCCTGGCCGTATTTCTGCGTATCTTCCACCGCGAAGGAGAAGTTAGCGCCTTTCAGTTCGCCTTTATCACCAACCTGACCGCCGGATTCCGCATAGAATGGCGTTTGATCCAGCACGACCACAGCTTCCTGGCCTGCATTGATGGCATCAACCGATTTACCATCAACAAACAGCGCAGTCACTTTGCCGTTCAGTTCCAGATGGTCATAGCCTTTAAATTCAGATGCACTGTCAACACGGATCATTGCGTTGTAATCTGCACCAAAGCCGCTGGCTTCGCGCGCACGACGACGCTGCTCTTCCATTGCTGCGTCAAAACCAGCTTCGTCAACTTTGATGTTGCGCTCACGGCAAACGTCAGCCGTCAGGTCAACCGGGAAGCCGTAGGTGTCGTACAGACGGAAAGCAGTTTCACCATCCAGCGTATCACCAGAAAGTTTTGCCAGCTCTTCATCCAGCAGCGCCAGACCGCGCTCCAGAGTACGGGCAAACTGCTCTTCTTCAGTCTTCAGCACCTGCTCAACCTGCGCCTGCTGGCGTTTCAGGTCTTCACCCGCAGAGCCCATAACGTCGATTAGCGGACCAACCAGTTTGTAGAAGAAGGTTTCTTTCGCGCCGAGCATATTACCGTGACGCACTGCGCGACGAATGATACGACGCAGTACATAACCACGGTTTTCATTGGACGGCATTACGCCATCCGCGATCAGGAACGCACAAGAACGAATGTGGTCAGCGATTACGCGCAGCGATTTATTGCTCAGATCGGTCGCGCCAGTGACTTTCGCTACCGCCTGGATCAACGTGCGGAACAGGTCGATGTCATAGTTAGAGTTAACGTGTTGCAGCACCGCAGCAATACGTTCCAGACCCATACCGGTATCTACAGACGGTTTCGGCAGCGGTTCCATCGTGCCATCGGCCTGGCGGTTGAACTGCATGAAGACGATGTTCCAGATCTCAATGTAGCGGTCGCCGTCTTCTTCCGGACTTCCCGGAGGGCCGCCCCAAATGTGGTCGCCGTGATCGTAGAAGATTTCGGTGCACGGGCCGCACGGACCAGTGTCACCCATCTGCCAGAAGTTGTCAGATGCGTATGGCGCACCTTTGTTATCGCCGATGCGAATAATACGTTCGCGCGGGATCCCTACTTCTTTTTCCCAGATTTCGTAGGCTTCGTCGTCGCTTTCATAGACGGTAACCCACAGACGCTCTTTCGGCAGGGCAAACCATTTTTCGCTGGTCAGCAGTTCCCATGCAAACTGAATGGCATCGTGTTTGAAATAGTCGCCGAAGCTGAAGTTGCCCAGCATTTCGAAGAAGGTATGGTGACGCGCGGTGTAACCGACGTTTTCCAGATCGTTGTGTTTACCACCCGCACGCACGCAGCGTTGGGAAGTGGTAGCGCGGGAATAATTACGCTTGTCGAGCCCAAGGAACACATCCTTGAACTGGTTCATCCCGGCGTTGGTAAACAACAGAGTTGGGTCGTTATGGGGTACCAGGGAGCTGCTGGCAACTACCTGATGTCCCTTACTATGGAAAAAGTCGAGAAACGCCTGACGGATCTCAGCGGTGCTCTTGCTCATAATTATCCTGAAATCAAGCTAACGAAATATCGCTACCAGCCGTTGCGTGTCGTTAACCGCCCGGCTGGTAACTGAAAAGTGGGAATAAGATAAGTTTTCTTGACTGGGAAGTAAAATCCCGTATGCGTTCAGTCGGCAAAATTTCGCCAAATATCCTGGATATCTTCCATCAGATAGCCACGATAGAGCAGAAAACGCTGGATCTTAACTTTTTCTGAAAAGACAGTTGGCAAAGGTTCGCCATATTTTCGCGTCGCCTGATCGCGCGCCAGTGCGCACCAGTCGATGTCACATTCACGCATCGCTTTTTCTGTCGCTTCGCGGGAAATACCTTTCTGATTCAGTTCCTGACAAATACGCGCAGGTCCATAACCTTTGCGGCTACGGCTGGCGATAAAGCGCGCAACAAATCGGCTGTCATCAAGATAGCCATGTTCATGGCACCAGGCAATAACGCGCTCGTAATCTTCTGCCGTGGCATCAATCTCTTCCGGGCCATTTTTGCCCATAATCGGTGCCGCGAGTTTACGTCGCAGTTCTTGCTCACTGTGATCGCGCACCGCCAGAATGCGTACCGCACGATCCAACAGGCGAGCATATGCCGGGCGACGGGATGTTGATTCTGTCATGGCATATCCTTACAACTTAAAAAAGCAAAAGGGCCGCAGATGCGACCCTTGTGTATCAAACAAGACGATTAAAAATCTTCGTTAGTTTCTGCTACGCCTTCGCTGTCATCTACAGAGAAATCCGGCGTTGAGTTCGGGTTGCTCAGCAGCAACTCACGTACTTTCTTCTCGATCTCTTTCGCGGTTTCTGGGTTATCTTTCAGCCAGGCAGTCGCATTCGCTTTACCCTGACCGATCTTCTCACCTTTGTAGCTGTACCACGCGCCTGCTTTCTCGATAAGCTTCTCTTTCACGCCCAGGTCAACCAGCTCGCCGTAGAAGTTGATACCTTCGCCGTAGAGGATCTGGAATTCAGCCTGTTTAAACGGCGCAGCGATTTTGTTCTTCACCACTTTCACGCGGGTTTCGCTACCCACCACGTTTTCGCCCTCTTTCACCGCGCCGATACGACGGATGTCGAGACGAACAGAGGCGTAGAATTTCAGCGCGTTACCACCGGTAGTGGTTTCCGGGTTACCGAACATCACACCAATTTTCATACGGATCTGGTTGATGAAGATCAGCAGCGTGTTGGACTGCTTCAGGTTACCCGCCAGCTTACGCATCGCCTGGCTCATCATACGTGCCGCAAGGCCCATGTGAGAGTCGCCGATTTCACCTTCGATTTCCGCTTTCGGCGTCAGTGCCGCCACGGAGTCAACGACGATAACGTCTACTGCACCAGAACGTGCCAGGGCGTCACAGATTTCCAGTGCCTGCTCGCCAGTGTCCGGCTGGGAGCACAGCAGGTTGTCGATATCGACGCCCAGTTTACGTGCGTAGATTGGGTCCAGCGCGTGTTCAGCATCGATAAACGCACAGGTTTTACCTTCGCGCTGCGCTGCGGCGATCACCTGCAACGTCAGCGTGGTTTTACCGGAAGATTCTGGTCCGTAGATTTCGACGATACGGCCCATCGGCAGACCACCTGCCCCAAGCGCGATATCCAGTGAAAGCGAACCGGTAGAGATGGTTTCCACATCCATGGAACGGTCTTCACCCAGGCGCATGATGGAGCCTTTACCAAATTGTTTCTCAATCTGGCCCAGTGCTGCCGCCAACGCTTTCTGTTTGTTTTCGTCGATAGCCATTTTTACTCCTGTCATGCCGGGTAATACCGGATAGTCAATATGTTCTGTTGAAGCAATTATACTGTATGCTCATACAGTATCAAGTATTTTGTAGAAATTGTTGCCACAAGGTCTGCAATGCATACGCAGTAGCCTGACGACGCACCGCATCACGGTCACCGCTGAAGCATTCCCGCCGGGTAATGCCTTCACCACGGGCAGTGGCAAAAGCAAACCAGACGGTGCCTACAGGCTTCTCTTCACTGCCGCCATCCGGCCCGGCGATACCACTAATAGACACGGCGTAATCAGCACGAGCCGCTTTCAGTGCGCCTATCGCCATTTCCACCACGACAGGTTCGCTCACCGCGCCATGCTGCGCCAGCGTCTCTTCGCGTACACCGATCATTTGCGCTTTTGCTTCGTTACTGTAGGTGACAAATCCGCGTTCAAACCAGGCGGAACTGCCGGCAATATCGGTAATCACTTTCGCTACCCAACCGCCGGTACAAGACTCAGCAGTTGTTACGGTTGCGCCACGGGCTTTCAGCGCCTGCCCAACCTGTTCGCTTAACTGCATCAGTTCACTGTCAGTCATCACAACCTCTGTCAGTCAAAAATTTATGCCGGACAAGATAACACTTTCGTCAGGAAGATGGTGTTGGCGTTGCAATTTTACGAGGAGGATTCAGAAAAAAGCTGATTAGCCAGAGGGAAGCTCACGCCCCCCTCTTGCAAATAGTTACTGTACGCGCGCCAGCGCCACGGCTTGTCCTAACTGCCAGACCGCCATTGCGTAATGGGTGCTGTGGTTATAACGGGTGATGGTGTAGAAGTTCGGCAGACCGTACCAGTACTGGTAACCGGTGCCAACATCCAGACGCAGCAGGCTGGCTTGTTGATGGTTGCCCAGCGGCTGCTGTGGCGTTAAACCTGCCGCGGCAAGCTGCGAAATGCTGTACCTGGTTTTGAAGCCATTTGGCAAGCCTGGCGCCTGACCGTTTGCCATTACCGCGACCTGATCGCCTTTCACCCAGCCGTGCGCTTTGAAATAATTCGCCACGCTACCGATCGCATCAACCGGATCCCACAGGTTGATATGCCCGTCGCCGCTGAAATCTACCGCATATTGTTTGTAAGACGACGGCATAAACTGACCGTAGCCCATCGCCCCGGCAAAGGAACCTTTCAGATTGAGCGGATCGTCCTGCTCGTCGCGCGCCATCAGCAGGAAGGTTTCCAGCTCGCCAGAAAAATACTCCGCGCGGCGTGAGTAGTTAAATGACAGCGTTGCCAACGCATCGAGGATGCGAGTTTTCCCCATCACGCGCCCCCAGCGGGTTTCAACGCCGATAATCCCGACGATAATTTCCGGCGGTACACCATACACCTGCCACGCGCGATTCAACGCATCTTCATACTGATTCCAGAAAACCACACCGTTCTGCACGTTGTCCGGCGTGATAAATTTTTTGCGATAACGCAGCCATGCGCCGTTCGGACCTGATGGCGGTTTCACCGATGTGGTTGGTGCCTGGTTATCCATCAGCCGCAGTACCGAATCCAGACGTTTCGCCTGGGAGAGAATTTCCTGCAACTGCTGACGATCGAAACCGTGTTTGTTCACCATTTTGTCGATGAACTGCTGGGCATTCGGGTTATTGGCGAAGTCACCGCCCATCTGCATCACATTGTGCTGCGGCTCAAGCAGGAAGCCGCCAGACGGCGTTCCGGTGGTCGTTTCAGTCTCAGTAGGTTTTGGCTTGCTGCTACAGGCGGCAAGCAACACAAAAAGGGGAAGCAATGTTACATAACGACGCTTGAACATGAGGGGTCCATTTAACAGATTCAACCAGGGGCAAGTATGGTAAAGCATCCCGCCCCGCACAAGGAAGCGGTAGTCACTGCCCGATACGGACTTTACATAACTCAACTCATTCTCCTCACTACCTTCTTTATACAAACTTTCAAAATAAAATATTTATCTTTCATTTTGCGATCAAAATAACACTTTTAAATCTTTCAATCTGATTAGATTAGATTGCCGTTTGGTAATAAAACAATAAATACTGAAGGAGAGAACAATGATAGAAACCATTACTCATGGCGCAGAGTGGTTCATCGGGCTGTTCCAGAAAGGCGGAGAAGTGTTTACCGGGATGGTAACCGGCATTCTTCCGCTGTTAATTAGCCTGCTGGTTATCATGAACGCATTGATTAATTTTATCGGTCAGCATCGTATTGAACGATTTGCTCAACGTTGCGCCGGTAACCCTGTTTCCCGTTATCTGCTGCTACCGTGCATTGGTACGTTTGTCTTTTGTAACCCGATGACCTTAAGTCTTGGTCGCTTTATGCCGGAAAAGTACAAACCCAGCTATTACGCGGCGGCCTCTTATAGCTGCCACTCAATGAATGGCCTCTTCCCCCATATCAACCCTGGCGAACTGTTTGTTTATCTCGGCATTGCCAGCGGTCTGACAACACTGAATCTGCCACTTGGCCCACTGGCGGTGAGCTATCTGCTGGTTGGTCTGGTCACCAACTTCTTCCGCGGCTGGGTAACCGATCTGACCACCGCTATTTTCGAGAAAAAGATGGGCATTCAACTTGAACAAAAAGTTCACCTGGCAGGAGCAACATCATGACACGCATTCGGATCGAAAAAGGAACGGGTGGCTGGGGCGGCCCGCTTGAGCTGGAAGCCACGCCGGGCAAAAAAATCGTCTATATCACCGCCGGTACCCGGCCTGCGATTGTTGACAAACTGGCACAGCTTACTGGCTGGCAGGCTATTGACGGATTTAAAGAAGGTGAACCCGCGGAGGCGGAAATTGGTGTCGCGGTAATCGACTGTGGCGGCACATTACGCTGCGGCATCTATCCGAAACGGCGTATTCCCACCATTAATATCCACTCGACGGGCAAGTCCGGCCCGCTGGCGCAGTACATTGTGGAAGATATTTATGTCTCTGGCGTAAAAGAAGAAAACATCACTGTAGTGGGTGATGCGACACCACAACCCTCTTCCGTGGGCCGTGACTATGACACCAGCAAGAAAATCACCGAACAAAGCGATGGTTTACTGGCGAAGGTGGGAATGGGTATGGGTTCTGCCGTTGCCGTGCTGTTCCAGTCTGGCCGTGACACCATCGACACTGTATTAAAAACCATTCTGCCGTTTATGGCGTTCGTCTCGGCGCTTATCGGCATCATTATGGCTTCCGGTCTTGGCGACTGGATTGCCCACGGTCTTGCTCCGCTGGCGAGCCATCCACTGGGTCTGGTCATGCTGGCGCTCATCTGCTCTTTCCCGCTGCTTTCACCTTTCCTCGGCCCAGGCGCAGTTATCGCACAGGTTATCGGCGTATTGATTGGCGTGCAGATTGGTCTCGGCAATATTCCGCCGCATCTGGCTTTACCGGCACTGTTTGCCATCAACGCGCAGGCGGCCTGCGACTTCATCCCGGTCGGTTTGTCGCTGGCGGAAGCTCGTCAGGACACGGTTCGCGTCGGTGTCCCTTCTGTTCTGGTGAGCCGCTTTTTAACCGGCGCGCCAACTGTACTGATCGCCTGGTTTGTCTCCGGTTTTATCTATCAATAGAGGCTGAAACATGACCGTTATTTATCAGACCACCATCACCCGTATTGGCGCGAGTGCCACTGACGCCCTCAGCGACCAGATGCTCATCACCTTTCGTGAAGGCGCGCCTGCGGATCTCGAAGAGTATTGCTTCATTCATTGCCACGGCGAGTTGAAAGGTGCACTCCATCCCGGTTTGCAATTTTCTCTCGGGCAGCATCGCTATCCGGTGACCGCCGTTGGCAGCGTGGCGGAAGACAACCTTCGCGAACTGGGTCATGTCACCCTGCGCTTCGATGGTTTAAGCGAAGCGGAATTTCCGGGCACTGTCCATGTGGCAGGCCCTGTACCCGACGATATCGCGCCGGGATCGGTTTTGAAGTTTGAATCTGTTAAGGAGTAAAAAATGAATCAGGTTGCCGTTGTCATCGGTGGTGGGCAAACCTTAGGCGCGTTCCTGTGCCACGGTCTGGCTGCCGAGGGGTATCGCGTGGCGGTTGTCGATATTCAGAGCGACAAAGCCGCAAATGTGGCACAAGAAATTAACGCCGAATATGGTGAAGGAACAGCGTACGGTTTTGGTGCTGACGCCACCAGCGAGCAAAGCGTTCTGGCGCTTTCTCGTGGGGTAGATGAAATCTTTGGTCGCGTGGATTTGCTGGTCTACAGCGCCGGAATAGCAAAAGCAGCCTTTATCAGCGACTTCCAGCTCGGCGATTTTGACCGTTCGCTACAGGTGAATCTGGTGGGTTATTTCCTGTGTGCCCGTGAATTTTCGCGTTTGATGATTCGCGACGGGATTCAGGGTCGCATTATTCAGATCAACTCGAAATCCGGCAAAGTGGGCAGCAAACACAACTCTGGCTACAGCGCAGCGAAATTTGGTGGCGTCGGGCTGACTCAATCACTGGCGCTGGATCTGGCGGAGTACGGCATTACGGTGCATTCGCTGATGCTCGGTAACCTGCTGAAATCGCCGATGTTCCAGTCACTGTTGCCACAATACGCGACCAAGCTGGGTATCAAACCGGAGCAAGTCGAGCAGTATTACATCGATAAAGTACCGCTCAAACGCGGCTGCGATTATCAGGATGTGCTGAATATGCTGCTGTTCTACGCCAGTCCTAAGGCGTCGTACTGCACTGGTCAGTCGATCAATGTCACCGGCGGTCAGGTGATGTTCTGATCAACAGCGGAGATCTTTTAAGGATCTCCGCGCGACTAATAGAATGCCTGATGCGCTACGCTTATCAGGCCTACAGGACTTCCGCCACTACATCACGGAGAAGTTATGGTATCCGCACTCATCACCGTCGCCGTTATCGCCTGGTGTGCGCAACTGGCCTTAGGCGGTTGGCAAATTTCTCGTTTTAACCGTGCCTTCGACACGCTATGCCAACAAGGGCGCGTTGGCGTGGGACGTTCCAGCGGACGCTTTAAACCACGGGTCGTGGTCGCTATTGCGCTGGACGATCAGCAGCGCATCGTCGACACCTTGTTTATGAAAGGACTGACCGTCTTCGCCCGACCGCAAAAAATTCCCGCAATTACCGGCATGCATGCGGGTGATTTACAGCCCGATGTGATCTTTCCCCATGATCCACTATCACAGAATGCTCTATCATTGGCGCTTAAACTGAAACGTGGATAATTTCGTTGTGAATGTTACTAGCTTGCGAAGTTATCATTTTGAAACCTAAATCAGGTAATCACGCCCATGAAACCTCGTCAGCGTCAGGCCGCCATTCTGGAGTATCTGCAAAAGCAGGGTAAATGCTCGGTTGAAGAATTGGCGCAATACTTTGACACCACAGGCACAACCATTCGCAAAGATCTGGTCATTCTGGAACATGCCGGAACCGTCATTCGTACTTATGGCGGCGTGGTGTTGAACAAAGAGGAATCCGATCCGCCTATCGATCATAAAACGCTTATCAACACCCACAAGAAAGAGCTGATTGCAGAAGCTGCCGTTGGTTTTATTCATGATGGCGACTCAATAATTCTTGATGCTGGCAGTACCGTGTTGCAGATGGTGCCTCTGCTCTCACGTTTTAATAACATCACGGTGATGACCAACAGTCTGCACATCGTCAATGCGCTATCCGAACTGGATAACGAACAAACTATCCTGATGCCAGGCGGAACATTTCGTAAAAAATCGGCCTCATTTCACGGGCAACTGGCAGAGAATGCCTTCGAGCATTTCACCTTCGATAAATTGTTTATGGGCACCGACGGCATCGATCTCAATGCGGGCGTAACCACCTTTAACGAGGTCTATACCGTCAGTAAGGCGATGTGTAATGCCGCGCGCGAAGTGATTTTGATGGCTGACTCATCGAAGTTTGGTCGTAAAAGCCCCAACGTGGTTTGTAGTCTTGAAAGCGTCGATAAGCTGATTACCGACGCAGGTATCGATCCAGCGTTTCGTCAGGCGCTGGAAGAAAAAGGGATCGACGTGATCATAACCGGAGAGAGCAATGAGTGAAGCACTACTGAACGCGGGACGTCAGACGTTAATGCTGGAGTTGCAGGAAGCAAGCCATTTACCGGAACGTCTGGGCGATGATTTCGTTCGCGCCGCCAATATCATCCTGCACTGCGAAGGCAAAGTGGTGGTTTCGGGAATTGGCAAATCGGGCCACATTGGTAAGAAAATCGCCGCAACGCTTGCCAGCACCGGCACACCGGCTTTTTTTGTCCATCCGGCAGAAGCACTGCACGGCGATCTGGGGATGATTGAAAGCCGCGATGTGATGCTGTTTATCTCTTATTCCGGTGGCGCGAAGGAACTGGATCTCATTATTCCGCGTCTGGAAGACAAATCTATCGCGCTGCTGGCAATGACCGGAAAACCGACGTCACCGCTGGGCCTGGCGGCGAAAGCGGTGCTGGATATCTCCGTAGAACGCGAAGCCTGCCCGATGCACCTTGCGCCGACCTCCAGCACCGTGAATACCCTGATGATGGGCGACGCGCTGGCGATGGCAGTCATGCAGGCGCGTGGTTTTAATGAAGAAGATTTTGCCCGCTCCCACCCAGCCGGGGCACTGGGCGCTCGCTTGCTGAACAAAGTGCATCATCTTATGCGTCGTGACGATGCCATCCCGCAGGTAGCGTTAACCGCCAGCGTGATGGACGCGATGCTGGAACTTAGCCGCACCGGTTTAGGTCTGGTGGCAGTGTGCGATGATCAACGACTGGTGAAAGGCGTCTTTACCGACGGTGATTTACGTCGCTGGCTGGTTGGCGGCGGCGCACTCACCACGCCAGTCAATGAAGCGATGACGGTCGACGGCACCACGTTGCAATCGCAAAGCCGTGCCATCGACGCCAAAGAAATCCTGATGAAACGCAAAATCACCGCCGCACCGGTAGTGGATGAAAACGGCAAACTCACCGGCGCAATTAACCTGCAGGATTTCTATCAGGCCGGGATTATTTAATCCTTCAGCCCCAGACGTTTCGCCAGCCGATGCAGGTTGGCGACGTCGGTTTCCAGCATCCGCGCACAGGCGGCCCAGTTGTGATGATTTTGCGCCAGTGCCTGACGAATGGTTTCACGCTGGAACGCTTCTGTCGCTTCACGCAGATTTTGCTTAACAACGGGCACCGCCGCCGCTTCTGGCGGCGGCAACGTCACCTCAGGAAAAGCAAAATGTTGCGCCTCAAGAATCACTTCATCGCCGCTGCGGGTGGCTCTCGACAATACTACCGCCCGATGAATAGCATGTTCCAGTTCGCGCACGTTTCCCGGAAAATTGTAGTGTTGCAGTAAATTTCGCGCTCCGGCACTTAATACCACGCGGGAGAGCCCCAGCCGCAAACGACACTGCTCGCAGAAATACCCCGCCAGCAGAATGACATCATCGCCCCGCTCACGCAGCGGCGGCACTGAAAGTGGAAACACGCTCAGGCGGTGGAACAAGTCAGCGCGAAATCGCCCTGCCAGTACCTCTTCGCGTAAGTCACGGTTAGTCGCCGCCAGCACGCGCACATCGACCCGCAAACTGCGGTCATCGCCAACGCGTTGAATATCGCCATACTGCAACACCCTCAGCAGCTTGGCCTGCAATGCCAACGACAACTCGCCGATCTCATCGAGAAACAGCGTGCCGTTATCCGCCATTTCAAACTTCCCGCTGCGGTTACTGATAGCACCAGTAAACGCCCCTTTCACATGCCCGAACAACTCACTTTCCGCCACACTTTCCGGCAGTGCGGCACAGTTGAGATAGACCAGCGGATTCACCGCCCGTGGCGAGGCTTCATGAATCGCTTTCGCCACCAGCTCCTTACCGGTTCCCGTCTCACCGCTAATTAAAACGTTGAGATCGGATGCCGCCACAATCTCAATCTCTTTTTTCAATTGCGTCATGCCTGGGGACAAACCAATCATCTGCGTCTGTTTCACCGCTTCAAACGGCGCGGCATCGCCTGGCAGCATATTCTGGCTTTCCAGTTGTTCAATCAGTAACGCATTGCTTAACGCTCCCGCCGCCAGCGCAGCAATCAGGCGTAACTCTTCGTCGCTGAAAACATCGAACTGATCGGGCTGCATCCCGTCGAGCGTCAAGGCACCGATCAGGTTTTGCCCGGCAAACAACGGCAAACCAACGCAGGCGTGAACCTTCAGACTCTCCTGCCCTGGAATCAGACCGTCATAAGGATCGGGCAATTCGCTGTCTGCGGGAAAGCGCACCACATCACCCGCGCGGGCAATCGCTTCCAGCCGTGGATGCCCTTCCAGCGCAAAGCGTCTACCGAGTACATCCTTCGCCAGCCCGTCGATGGCAAGCGGAATAAACTGCCGCGAGTCGTAACGTAGCAACGCAGACGCATCGCACTCCAGCACCTGACGCAGCGTGGTGATCAGGCGCTGAAAACGATCCTGATGACCAATCCCACGCTGCAATTCGATGGCGATATTCGCCAGCACATCAACGGAAAAACTCATCTTTGCCTCACTGTCAATTTGACTATAGATATTGTCATATCGACCATTTGATTGATAGTCATTTTGACTACTCATTAATGAGCATAATTTTATTTATAGAGTAAAAACAATTAGATAAAAAACTGGCACGCAATCTGCAATCAGCAAGACATCTTTTTAGAACACGCTGAATAAATTGAGGTTGCTATGTCTATTGTGGTGAAAAATAACATTCATTGGGTTGGTCAACGTGACTGGGAAGTGCGTGATTTTCACGGTACAGAATATAAAACGCTGCGCGGCAGCAGCTACAACAGCTACCTCATCCGCGAAGAAAAAAACGTGCTGATCGACACCGTCGACCATAAATTCAGCCGCGAATTTGTGCAGAACCTGCGTAATGAAATCGATCTGACGGATATCGATTACATCGTAATTAACCATGCTGAAGAGGACCACGCCGGGGCGCTGACCGAACTGATGGCACAAATTCCCGATACGCCGATCTACTGTACTGCCAACGCTATCGACTCGATAAATGGTCATCACCATCATCCGGAGTGGAATTTTAATGTGGTGAAAACAGGCGACACGCTGGATATCGGCAACGGCAAACAGCTCATTTTTGTCGAAACGCCAATGTTGCACTGGCCGGACAGCATGATGACTTACCTGACAGGCGACGCGGTGCTGTTCAGTAACGATGCTTTCGGTCAGCACTACTGCGACGAACATCTGTTCAACGATGAAGTGGATCAGACTGAGCTTTTCGAGCAGTGCCAGCGTTACTACGCCAATATCCTGACGCCGTTCAGCCGCCTGGTAACGCCGAAAATTACCGAGATCCTGGGCTTTAACTTGCCAGTCGATATGATAGCGACCTCTCACGGCGTGGTATGGCGCGATAACCCGACGCAAATTGTCGAGCTGTACCTGAAATGGGCGGCGGATTATCAGGAAGACAGAATCACCATTTTCTACGACACCATGTCGAATAACACCCGCATGATGGCTGACGCTATCGCCCAGGGGATTGCGGAAACCGACCCACGCGTGGCGGTGAAAATTTTCAACGTCGCCCGAAGCGATAAAAACGAAATCCTGACCAATGTCTTCCGCTCAAAAGGCGTACTGGTCGGCACTTCTACGATGAATAATGTGATGATGCCGAAAATCGCCGGGCTGGTGGAGGAGATGACCGGATTACGCTTCCGTAACAAACGCGCCAGCGCTTTCGGCTCTCACGGCTGGAGCGGCGGTGCGGTGGATCGTCTTTCCACGCGCCTGCAGGATGCGGGTTTCGAAATGTCGCTTAGCCTGAAAGCCAAATGGCGACCAGACCAGGACGCTCTGGAGTTATGTCGTGAACACGGTCGCGAAATCGCCCGTCAGTGGGCGCTCGCGCCGCTGCCACAGAGCACGGTGAATACGGTGGTTAAAGAAGAAACCTCTGCCGCCACGACGGCTGACCTCGGCCCACGGATGCAGTGCAGCGTCTGCCAGTGGATTTACGATCCGGCAAAAGGCGAGCCAATGCAGGACGTTGCGCCAGGAACGCCGTGGAGTGAAGTCCCGGATAACTTCCTGTGCCCGGAATGCTCTCTCGGCAAAGATGTCTTTGACGAACTGGCATCGGAGGCAAAATGAGCAACGGCATTGTGATCATTGGTTCGGGCTTCGCCGCCCGCCAACTGGTGAAAAATATTCGCAAACAGGACGCCAGTATTCCATTAACCCTGATTGCCGCCGACAGCATGGATGAGTACAACAAACCTGACCTCAGCCATGTTATCAGTCAGGGGCAACGTGCCGACGACCTTACCCGCCAGACGGCAGGTGAATTTGCCGAGCAGTTTAATCTGCGCCTGTTTCCGCACACCTGGGTAACGGATATCGATGCCGAAGCCCATGTGGTGAAAAGTCAGAATAATCAGTGGCAATACGACAAGTTAGTGCTGGCAACCGGTGCCAGCGCCTTTGTCCCGCCAGTGCCCGGGCGTGAGTTAATGCTGACGTTAAATAGTCAGCAAGAGTATCGCGCCTGTGAAACGCAACTGCGGGATGCCCGACGCGTGTTGATTATCGGCGGTGGTTTGATTGGTAGCGAACTGGCGATGGATTTTTGTCGGGCAGGCAAAATGGTCACGCTAATCGACAACGCTGCCAGTATTCTGGCGTCGTTAATGCCACCGGAAGTCAGCAGCCGCTTGCAGCATCGGTTGACGGAGATGGGTGTTCATCTGCTGTTGAAATCTCAGTTGCAAGGACTGGAAAAAACAGATTCTGGCATTCTGGCAACGCTGGACCGCCAGCGTTGCATCGAAGTGGATGCGGTAATTGCCGCCACCGGACTGCGCCCGGAAACCGCCCTGGCACGACGCGCCGGGCTGACGATTAATCGCGGCGTTTGCGTCGATAGTTATCTGCAAACCAGTAATGCCGATATTTATGCGCTGGGCGATTGCGCGGAAATTAACGGTCAGGTATTGCCGTTCCTCCAGCCGATTCAACTTAGCGCGATGGTGCTGGCAAAAAATCTTCTCGGCAATAACACGCCGCTGAAACTCCCGGCGATGCTGGTGAAAATCAAAACGCCGGAATTACCGCTGCATCTGGCAGGCGAAACCCAGCGTCAGGATTTACGCTGGCACATTAATACCGAACGCCAGGGAATGGTGGCGCGCGGCGTTGACGATGCTGACCAGCTTCGCGCCTTTGTGGTCAGTGAGGATCGGATGAAAGAGGCATTTGGATTGTTGAAAACGTTGTCGATGTAGGCGAGCTACAGTGCCCCAAATGTCGGATGCGGCGCTGACGCGTCTTATCCGACCTATAGGGAACGCATGTGTTGATCACATAATACGTTTATGTCGCATTGCACTGTCCCAAAATGTCGGATGCGACGCTGGCGCGTCTTATCCGACCTGCGGGGATGAATATGTAGGCCGGATAAGGCGTTTACGCCGCATCCGGCAATGGTGTCCAAATGCAGCACGTTTTATCCGTTCTGGACTTCCCCTGCCAACCAACGCGCCGCAACAATAACCCCCTGCCCCAGAGACAACCCGCCATCGCCCGCAGGTAAACTCTGTGAAAAGAGCAATGTGAAATCAGCGAGATAATGCGCCAGACGTGCACGCAGCAAACGGTTATGAATAACTCCGCCGCTAAATACCAGCGTAGTGATACCACGCATCGTGGCCTGCTCACGCATCAACGCGGCAAAACCCTGCGCCAGCGCATCATGAAACGCCCACGCGCGTTGATTAACCGGAGCCTGCCAGTTCAGCCACTGCTGCCAGAAAGTGGCGAGATCCAGTTGATTGTCCACCAGCGGCATCGTCACCGGATGCGTCACGCCGTGGCACGAAGCCGCCAGCGCCTCCAGCGCACAAGCCGCTTCACCTTCATAACTTAACGTGGCTGGCGCACAGCCCAGCGCCGCCGCTACGGCATCGAACAAACGTCCACACGACGATGCCAGCGGCGCGTTAATTCCACGCTCAATAGCCCGCGCCAGCACGCTCCAGTTTTGCTGTTGCACACTTGCCGTTTCAGAGTAATTCTGCCACTCCGGCACAAAGCGCAGGCACTGCGCCAGCAGGTTTCGCCACGGCTGCTTCGCAGCCAAATCGCCCCCCGGAAGCGCCACCGCGGGCAAGCCGCCCAGGTGCTGGCATTCACGATAGTTCACCCGCAAGCACTCGCCCCCCCATAAAGCGCCGTTCTCCCCCATACCAATACCGTCGAGCGTCAACGCAATGACATCTCCGCCATCCAGAGGCCAGAGGTGTTCTGCCAGACACGCCGCTGCGTGGGCATGATGATGCAGCACCGTTTGCGTCGGCAGATTCATCTCACGCGCCCACTGGCTGGAGACATAGCCCGGATGCGCGTCATGCACAACGTATTGCGGAGTGAAATCGTAGATGTTTTGCATCAGGCGTAACGCTTCGCGCCACTGCATCTGGATGCCATCGTCACTTAAATCGCCCAGATGCTGACTCAACACCGCTTGTTCGCCGCGCACCAGGCAGAAGGTATTTTTCAGATCCGCGCCCAGACACAGCACAGGCGGAACATTTTTAAAGCCCGGAGGCAAAGCCAGCGCATCCGGCACATACCCCCGCGAACGGCGCAGCATTTCGCCGCTTTCGCGCACCACCGAATCATCCATCCGCTGCACGATGTCGCGGTTATGTATCAAGAATCCGTCGGCAATGCCCTGCAAATCCGCCAGCGCCTGTTCGTTGCTGATAGCCGGTGGTTTACCGCTCAGGTTGCCGGAGGTCATCACCAGCGGGCATTGCAGTTCCTGTAACAGCAAATGCTGGAGCGGGTTCGCAGGCAACATTACCCCGACTTCGTTAAGGCCAGGGGCGATATCATCACAAAGCTCAGGTACATATTTTTTATCCACCAGCACAATCGGCGCGGCGGGCGTGGTAAGCAACTGGCGCGCAGCGTCTGGTAAACCGTCAGCCACTGGCAACATGACCGCCAGCGGTTTCGCCGGGCGATGTTTGCGCGCCCGCAGTGTCGCCACCGCGTTACTGTTACGTGCATCGCAGGCAAGATGAAATCCGCCAATCCCTTTGATGGCGACAATGTTGCCCATTTTTAACTGTGCGATAGCTGCCTGTAATGCCGCCTCTTGTTCTGCATGTTCACCATGACTTACCCATTCAAGATGGGGGCCACACTCCGGGCAGGCCACCGGCTGGGCGTGGAAGCGACGATCGAGCGGGTCACGGTACTCTTTGTCACAGGCCGGACACAGCGGAAACGCCGCCATCACGGTAAACGGGCGGTCGTAAGGCATGGCGCGAATAATGGTGAAACGCGGACCACAGTGAGTACAGTTGATAAACGGATAACGCCAGCGTCGTTCGCCTGGGGTATTCATTTCGGCAAGACAAGCAGGGCAAGTCGCGGCATCGGGAACAATTTGCGTATTCATGACGCCACCCGCGCTCTGGCGGATGGTGAACTCAGTGGGCAGTTGTGACCAGATAAACGGCTCACGCTCGACGCTATCAATACGCGCCAGTGGCGGGCAGTGCTGATGCAATTGAACAAGAAACGTTTCCGGATCTTCCAGCAGCCGGACTTCTACGCCATCGCCGTCATTACAGACATCGCCGTGAAGATTTAATTGCTGTGCCAGTTGCCAGACAAACGGACGAAAACCGACGCCCTGCACTTTGCCACGAATACGCAGTTGGACACCGCAAGATGTGTTTTTTGCCATTGAGTTATTCCCGCCATCATGAATTGCGTAACCCGCCCAGCCGGACACGACATCGTCGCATCCAGCAGTCACAGGTCGGCGATACTGCCCGCTTCGTATTCTACGAATATTTCCGGGAATTCCTTTGATGCCAGAACAGTTCTGTAAGATTTTTAGAACATCAGCGCCGTGCGGCGGCGTTTTTCTGCGCTCAACTGTTCAAGTTTATTACGATCGACACAAATCAGCGCATGGGTCGGGCAAGCAGCCATACACGCCGGACCGTCTTCACGATGGTTGCACAGGTCGCATTTATTGGCTTCGGCTTTGTCAGCCCGTACATTCAGCCCTGCGCCGCTGTTACGAATCACCGGACGCACCACCACTTCCATCGCACCATACGGGCAAGCCACAACGCAGGTTTTGCAACCAATACAACGTTCCTGCATGACATGAACAAACCCTTTATCACGGCTGATAGCACCATTCGGGCAGACGTTAGCGCACGGTGCATCTTCACACTGACGGCAAACTGTCGCCGTGGAAATGTTCACACCTTTAATGACATGGATACGCGGTAAAAATGTTTCCGGGGTCAGCGATGCACAGTCCTGATTTTCCTGATGAGAAACCACGCACGCTACTTCACAGGTACGGCAACCAATACATTTACTCGCGTCAGCAATGATGAAACGGTTCATCAAATTCTCCAGCAATGACAGTTAATGCGCCGATACATTCACAAATCATGCCAGTTTTTAATTTACTGTTATTTAAGGAAATTAAATTCTGTACTACAGGAAAAACGATGTCATCGACACTAGTGTCGATGACATGTGATGACAATGTTTATCGCGAAAGAGCAATGAGTGAGTCGCGGCGGATCAGTTTTCCGCTGAAGGTTTTCGGCGGTGAGAAATCCCCACCATCGAGCATAAAAATCAGCCGTCCAATAATTTCCTGAATCATCTCAGTCACCGGAATTTTTACGCTGGAGAGCGCCGGAACGATGTAGGGGGCAATTGCGATATCATCGAATCCGATAACTGACACCTGCTCTGGCACCGCTACGCCGCGCTCGTGTAACGCTTTCATCGCACCTATCGCCATATCGTCGTTACTGGCAACTAACGCGCTAAATTTAGCCCCACGTTCGAGCAACGTTTCTACCCCTTCGGCACCGCTGGCGGGCGTCCATTTACCGTTAGCGATAAGTTTTTCATTGAACGCAATACCATGCTGCGCCAGCGCGTCTTTATATCCGGCAAGACGTTCAATGCTGGTGGGGGAATCCATCGAGCCGGTAAGGAAAGCAATCTCCTGATGTCCGGCGGTTATCAACTCTGCCACGGCGTTAAAGCTGGTCTGTTTATGATCGCACCAGACGCTATGGCTGCTGTTTTTACGCAGGCGGCGATTAAGCACCATTATCGGCTGACTGTGTGCGTCAATGATGTCATCAATCTCATCCACGCTTAAAAAACGCGGGTAAATCATGATGGCGTCGCAGCGCAAATCCAGCAGATACTGAATCGCCTGGCGCTCTTCTTCGGCGCTATGTTTGCCATCTGCCAATAGCAACTGTCGCCCTTTCTCTTCCGCCATTCGCGCGGCATGAAACAGTAATTCACTAAAATAAATGCCGTGGTAAAGCGTATTAGTCACTACCAGTCCCAGCGTCTGGGTACTCTTCGCCGACAGATTGCGCGCCAGCAAGTTTGGGCGGTAACCGCTCTCTTCTACCGCCTGAAACACGCGATCTTTAGTCTCCTGGCTGACGTAGCCATTACCTGAAAGCACGCGGGAAACGGTCGCTTTTGAAACCCCGGCGCGCTTCGCCACTTCCAGCATCGTCGTCATCATTTTCATCCCTTTACACGCAATCAACGCAGTGTACTGCACCGTTTGCCGATTGTCCTTGCGCAATCGGCGGGAAAAATATTCAGGTGACCGGTTTCACAAATATAAAAAATGAACAATTAACTCTCTTGCTTATTGCATGTTAACTATTCATGATTTTGTGAAACCGGTTTCTTATTTCCGTTTCAGCATCGGCATTTTTCCGTCACGTCGACTGATAACAACTATATCTACCCTACTGATAACAGGATAAAATCCGATGGCCAAAAATTATGCGGCGCTGGCACGCTCGGTGATAGCGGCACTGGGCGGCGTTGATAACATCTCGGCAGTCACGCACTGTATGACGCGTTTGCGCTTTGTTATCAAAGATGACCAGCTTATCGACAGTCCGACGTTGAAAACCATCTCCGGCGTGCTCGGCGTGGTACGTAGTGACAACCAGTGTCAGGTAATTATCGGCAATACCGTTTCGCAGGCCTTTCAGGAAGTCGTCAGCCTGCTGCCGGGAGATATGCAGCCCGCACAGCCCGTGGGTAAACCCAAACTTACGCTACGTCGCATAGGTGCGGGGATCCTCGATGCGCTGATCGGCACCATGTCACCGCTGATCCCGGCGATTATCGGCGGATCGATGGTCAAACTGCTGGCGATGATCCTCGAGATGAGCGGCGTGCTGACAAAAGGATCGCCGACCTTAACCATTCTGAATGTGATTGGTGACGGTGCTTTCTTCTTCCTGCCGCTGATGGTCGCGGCATCTGCCGCCATCAAATTTAAAACCAATATGTCGCTGGCGATTGCCATCGCGGGTGTGCTGGTACATCCGAGCTTTATTGAACTGATGGCGAAAGCGGCCCAGGGTGAACATGTTGAATTTGCCCTGATTCCGGTCACCGCGGTGAAATACACCTACACAGTGATCCCGGCGCTGGTGATGACCTGGTGCCTGTCATATATCGAACGCTGGGTGGACAGCTTTACGCCAGCGGTGACGAAAAACTTCCTCAAGCCGATGCTGATTGTGTTGATTGCCGCACCGCTGGCAATCCTGCTGATTGGCCCGATTGGTATCTGGATCGGTAGCGCCATTTCGGCGCTGGTTTACACCATTCATGGTTATCTGGGCTGGCTTTCAGTCGCCATTATGGGCGCGCTGTGGCCTCTGCTGGTAATGACAGGGATGCACCGCGTCTTTACGCCAACCATCATTCAGACCATTGCCGAAACCGGCAAAGAAGGGATGGTCATGCCGTCAGAGATCGGCGCTAACCTGTCGCTGGGCGGTTCATCACTGGCGGTGGCATGGAAAACGAAAAACCCGGAACTGCGCCAGACGGCGCTGGCTGCGGCGGCATCAGCCATTATGGCGGGGATTTCCGAACCGGCGTTATACGGCGTGGCGATCCGCCTGAAACGTCCGCTTATCGCCAGTCTTATCAGCGGTTTTATTTGCGGCGCGGTTGCCGGTATGGCGGGGCTTGCCAGCCACTCAATGGCAGCGCCGGGGCTATTTACCAGCGTGCAGTTCTTCGATCCGGCGAATCCAATGAGCATCGTCTGGGTGTTCGCCGTCATGGCGCTGGCGGTCGTGCTGTCGTTCATCCTCACACTGTTGCTCGGCTTTGAGGATATTCCTGTTGAGGAAGCGACTGCCCAGGCGCGAAAGCATCAGAGCGTACAACCGACCGTCGCCAAAGAAGTAAGTCTTAATTGAGGATGAAAATGTCAGTATTTCCGCAAGGTTTTTTATGGGGCGGCGCGCTTGCCGCCAACCAATCTGAAGGCGCGTACCGTGAAGGCGGCAAAGGGCTGACCACGGTCGATATGATCCCGCACGGCGAACATCGAATGGCGGTGAAACTGGGGCTGGAAAAACGTTTTCAGTTGCGCGATGACGAGTTTTATCCCAGCCATGAGGCGACGGATTTTTATCATTGTTATAAAGAAGATATCGCCCTGATGGCAGAGATGGGATTCAAGGTTTTTCGCACCTCGATTGCCTGGAGCCGCCTATTTCCGCAGGGCGATGAACTGACGCCCAATCAGCAGGGCATTGCTTTTTACCGCGCGGTATTTGAAGAGTGTAAAAAGTACGGTATCGAACCGCTGGTCACGTTATGCCACTTCGATGTGCCGATGCATCTGGTCACCGAATATGGCTCCTGGCGTAACCGCAAGCTGGTGGAGTTTTTCAGCCGCTACGCCCGGACCTGCTTTGAAGCATTTGATGGTCTGGTGAAATACTGGCTTACCTTCAATGAAATCAACATTATGTTGCATAGCCCGTTCTCCGGCGCGGGTCTGGTGTTTGAAGAAGGGGAAAATCAGGATCAGGTGAAATATCAGGCTGCGCATCACCAGCTGGTTGCCAGTGCGCTAGCCACCAAAATCGCCCATGAGGTTAACCCGCAAAATCAGGTGGGTTGTATGCTGGCGGGCGGTAACTTCTACCCTTACAGCTGCAAGCCGGAAGATGTCTGGGCGGCGCTGGAGAAAGATCGAGAAAACCTGTTTTTTATCGATGTGCAGGCGCGGGGCGCGTATCCGGCTTACTCTGCCCGCGTATTCCGCGAAAAAGGGGTAACCATCGACAAAGCACCGAGCGATGATGAGATCCTGAAAAACACCGTCGATTTTGTCTCTTTCAGCTATTACGCCTCGCGCTGCGCCTCGGCGGAGATGAATGCCAACAGCAGCAGTGCGGCGAACGTGGTGAAATCGCTGCGTAACCCGTATCTGCAAGTGAGCGACTGGGGCTGGGGGATTGATCCACTCGGTCTGCGTATCACCATGAACATGATGTATGACCGTTATCAGAAGCCGCTGTTTCTGGTGGAAAACGGCCTGGGCGCAAAAGATGAATTTACTGCCAATGGCGAAATTAACGACGACTATCGCATCAGCTATTTACGCGAACATATCCGCGCAATGGGCGAAGCGATTGCAGACGGCATTCCGCTGATGGGCTACACCACATGGGGCTGTATTGATTTAGTTTCCGCGTCAACGGGTGAAATGAGCAAACGCTACGGTTTTGTCTATGTAGACCGTGACGATGCAGGCAACGGCACGCTGGCGCGCACGCGTAAGAAATCATTCTGGTGGTATAAAAAAGTGATTGCCAGTAACGGTGAAGATTTAGAGTAAGTAACCGTGCCGGATGCGGCGTGAACGCCTTATCCGGCCTACAAGGCCCGATAAGCGTTGCGCATCGGGCAATCTGGGGTTTGGCATCAGTCAAAAATCAAAGAAACCATTCCGGCTTAACGCCAAATCGGGCTGAAAGTGCCTTAATGTGGGATATCGTCAGGGAACGTTGTCCAGATAAAATCTGGCTGACCAGGGATTTAGAGCCGATTTCGTTCTTCAAATCTGCATAGGTCAGATTATGTTGATCAATCAGCGTGCGAAGTAACGCCACACCAACAGGCATTGCTGCAACGGCTTTGTCGAACTCTGCAAACTTTTCGTTATTGTTTTCATATTCTGCAATGCGGCTCGCCAGAAAGTCGATAAGTGGATTAGTATCATCTTCTTCAATCAAATATTCGACCAGTTCCAGTGCTTCACGGTAATCATCTTCTGAGTCACTGCCTCCCAGAAAGGGGACTGCATTGACCAGTTCTCTTGTTGCTTTAACAGCGCGTGCAGCATTAGCAGTCATTCTTTGTTCTCTCTGTAGTAACGTGTCAGACGCCCACTTTTCTAAAATGCCAGGTTTGCTCGGCATCATAAGGCATGGTCAGGAGAGGTTTCAGCGCCCGCTTTTGCGCGTATTCGCTGTCACTCATTGGCAGATATTCGGTAAAGCTGGTGGCCTGTGCAGGCAGCACTAAGCTCAATAAAAAAGCGCACATCCCTGTTTTGATGTTCAATTCCCTGAATTCCCTAATGAAGAATTATTCTTCCACCGCTAACTGCGCGAAGCCGCCATTTCCTTCCCAGCCTTCCAGCCGCTGATACACCGTTTCCACCGCATCTTTAATCGGCTGAGTCATCGGGTAGTAAAAGCCGACGATATCCGGCTGGATGCCAAGGAAAATCACTTCGCCAATATCTTCTTTCAACTGGTCGATAAGATAGTTCAGCGGCATGTTATGGGTAGTCATCATAAACATCTCGGCGATGTCAGCCGGGTCGATGATGCGGATCTCGCCAGGGTTTAGCCCCATATCCGTGGCGTCGACAATCAGCAGCCGTGTCGGGCGCAGTTCGCGGATAGCGACAATGTCGTTTTCCGGTGCGCTACCGCCGTCAATCACTACCCAGTTACCTTTCGGCGCGGCGGCGCACTTTTCCGCCAGTAGCGGGCCTGCGCCATCATCGCCCATCATGCTATTGCCAACACAAAGTAAAACGTCAGTCACGCAGTCTCCTCACCATCAAATAGATGGCGTTTTCCTGATGAATATCATGCAGCATACTTAACAGCATTGTACTCCATTCCTTCTGCTGCGAAGTTTGCGCTGCCCGGGCTTTATCAAATGCGTTGGCCAGCATCGGCACATGGTTAATGTCGATGACGATCTCACCATATTTCGGCACGCCTTCCATTTTGCGGCGGGCTTCGCTGCCCGCCTCCAGAGTGGCAATCCATGCCAGATAGTCATCCCACGGGCAGGTGAGCGCCGCTTCCAGGCAATCGATAACCCCAAGGTGGTGACCAATCGCCAGGCTGTAATAGACCACCTGCTGCGCCTCGGTGGGCGTAGCATCGTTCTCATCAATGAATTTACGGCTCAGTTGACTGAACACCACCTTTTCACTCATCGGATACGCGCCTCTTCAACAACATGATTCAGATGGCTGACAATCTCGTTCAGACGCGGATCGTTTTCCGCTTCCAGCCAGCGTGCAACCTGTTCTTCGCCCTGCCCTAACTGTGTCAGGAAATCATCGGCAATCTGGCGACCGTAACGATAACCCGCCAGGCGGCGTGCTTCGCGATCCACTTTCACACGCAACGGTTGCACCATATCAGGATGTAGAATGTCTGCCGGCTGCTCATCTTGCTCACCCGGCCCACGGGCGTGGATTTTCTGCTCCAGCAGGCCGAGCGCCATCGCAAAGCCGTACAGCGTGGCGGCAGGCGTTGGCGGGCAGCCAGGGATATAAACATCCACTGGGACGATTTTATCCGTACCGCCCCACACGCAGTAGAGATCGTGGAAGATCCCGCCACTGTTACCGCAGGCACCGTAGGAGATACAGATTTTCGGGTCCGGCGCGGACTGCCACGCACGCAGCGCAGGGGATCGCATTGCACGGGTGACCGCGCCGGTAAACAGTAAAATATCCGCATGACGCGGCGAAGGAACGACTTTAATGCCGAAGCGTTCTGCATCGAACAGCGGCGAAAGCGTGGCGAAAATTTCGATTTCGCAACCGTTACAGCCGCCGCAGTCCACGCGATAAACGTAGGCAGAACGTTTGATTTTTTTCAGTAACGACGCCTTCATGCTGGCGATGGATTCATCCACCGTCATCGGGACCGGAATGCCGTTGGCGTCACGGGGGCCTAATAAATTGCTCATCAGATGGCCTCTTTCATATGGCGAGTCAGTTCAATACGGTCGGACGGCACCAGGCATTTCTGGCGCTTACATTCCGGGCAAGTCTCAAAGCTTTCGCGGTGGTTTTCCGCGCGGCTGTCGCCATTGTGCTTAAGCAGCGCAATGGCGTAGTCGATCTCTTTCTGGACGGCGAAAGGACGATTGCAGACCCGGCAGTTGCACAGCGCGAAGCGGGACTGTTGCAGGAAGTCTTCTTTCTTCCACACCGCCAGTTCGTATTCTTGCGACAGCTTAATCGCCGCCGTCGGGCAGACTTCTTCACAGCGTCCACAGAAGATGCAGCGCCCTAGGTTGAACTGCCACGCCAGCTCACCGGTGGCGAGGTCAGTTTCAACCGTTAAGGCGTTTGACGGGCAGGCATTGATGCAGGCCGCACAGCCTATGCACTGCTGCGGGTTCTGCTCTGGCTTACCACGGAAGTTTTTATCAACCGCAATCGGCTCCAGCGGATAAGACGAAGTCGCCGTGCCGGTTTTGATGACTTTTTTGATAAAGGTAAACATGGCGATTCCTTATTTCAGCGGCGAGTTTTTACGCTCAATGCTGTAGCGCTCGAGTTCTTTGTACGGCACCACTTTGCTCTTCTTCTTACGTACATCGACCACGGTCATGCGGTCGGTACAGGAGTAGCAAGGGTCCAGGCTACCGATAATCAGCGGCGCATCGGAAACGGTGTTGCCGCGCAGCATGTAGCGCAGGGTCGGCCAGTTCGCGTAGGTCGCCGCACGGCAGCGCCAGCGGTACAGCTTCTGGTTGTCGCCGGTCATGCTCCAGTGGATATCGTCGCCGCGCGGCGCTTCGGCAAAGCCCAGCGCGAAACGGTGCGGAATGTAGGTAAAGCCTTCCACCATCAGCGGGCCGCCCGGCAGGTTATCCAGACCGTAATCGATCATATTCAGCGCGGTATAGACTTCGTTGATACGCACTTTCAGACGGGAAATAACGTCGCAGCCCTGCTCGCTGTGGACTTCCATTGGCAGCAGGCCATAACCAACAAACGGGTGATCGGCGCGGGTATCGCGAGCGTGTCCGCTGGCGCGGACCATCGGGCCAACGTTACTGAAATCGCGGGCAATTTCCGGGTCCAGACGACCAATGCCGACGGTGCGCTGTTCCATGTTCGGTGTGCTCAGCAGCACATCCACCAGCTCCTGCACTTCACGACGCATCTGTTGCGCCAGCTGGCGGGTCTGGATCATGTCATCTTTCAACAGATCGCGACGAATCCCGCCGATCAGGTTCAGGCCGTAGGTTTTACGCGCACCGGTGAGGATCTCTGCCATTTTCATGGAGGTTTCACGCACGCGGAAGAACTGCATAAAGCCGGAGTCAAAGCCGGTAAAGTGGCAGGCGAGGCCGAGGTTGAGCAGATGCGAGTGCAGGCGTTCCACCTCCAGCAGAATGGCGCGGATCATCTGCGCGCGTTCTGGCACCTGAATACCCATCGCGTTTTCCACCGACGTGGTGTAGGCGGTGCTGTGAGCAAAGCCGCAGATCCCGCACACACGGTCAGAGAGGAAGGTCACTTCGTTGTAACCCATACGGGTTTCCGCCAGTTTTTCCATGCCGCGATGGACGTAGAACAGGCGGTAGTCGGCGTCGATAATGTTTTCACCATCGACGAACAGACGGAAGTGACCCGGTTCGTCGGAGGTGACGTGCAGTGGACCAATCGGCACGACGTTGTTTTTCTTGTCGCCCAGTTCGTTGATGAACTCGTAGGTTTCAGCATCGGTAGTCGGTGCCGGACGCTGACGATAATCCATGCTGTCTTTACGCAGAGGATAAAGTTCATCCGGCCAGTCATCCGGCAGCACCAGACGGCGTTCATCCGGCAGACCAACCGGAATCAAACCGTACATATCGCGCACTTCACGCTCGCCCCACACCGCCGCCGGAACGCGCGGCGTCACGGAAGGATACTCCGGTTTGTTGGCGTCAACTTCAACGCGAACCGTTACCCAACACTTGGTGCCCTTCTCCATCGACAGCACGTAATAAACGGCGTAATGACCATTCAGTTTGCGTTCGTCGTTACCAAACAGCACCGACAGCCAGCCCCCCTGCTTGTAGTAGAGAAACTCCACCACTTCCGGCAGGTAGTTCACCTTCACGGTCACGGTCAGCTGATCTTTGGTCTGCCAGGCGTGGTCCAGCACGACGCCCGGAAATGCCTCATTCAGCGCGGCGAGATAATGTTGACCTAATTTTTCTTCAGACATGCTCAAACTCTCTTTAATCACGCCGCCAGCAAGGAGACGAACGCTAAAAATGCAAAGCCAAACCCAGCCCAGGTAATGCGCGGAGTAATATCAAGACGCAGACGGGCCATGCTGTTTTCGAACAGCGCGATAACCAGGACGCCAACCACCAGTTTGACGATGGCAATCACCAGCGCCAGCAGCAGTCCACCAGCGGTGAAGGTTTCCATTTGTCCCCATGGAATAAACACCCCGACGAACATCTGCAACACCACCAGCTGTTTCAGGCTGATACCCCATTTCATGACGCCAAAGCCGCTGCCGCTATATTCAGAGAGCGGACCTTCCTGCAACTCCTGCTCAGCTTCCGCCAGGTCGAACGGCAGTTTGCCCATTTCGATAAAGGTGGCGAATGCACAGGCACAAAGCGCCAGCACCAACGGGATGCTCTGGCTCAGGGGCCAGTGGTAAACGGTGTCGGTGATGTTGCTGATATTGGTGGAACCGGCAACCTGCGCGGCGACCCACAGACCAAGCAGCAGCATCGGTTCAACCAGCACGCCCAGCATCGCTTCACGGCTCGCGCCAATAGCAGTAAACGGACTACCGGTATCCAGACCGGAAATGGCAAAGAAGAAACGCGCAATGGCGAAGAGATACAGTAAAGTGATCAAATCACCCAGTTGTGGTAGCGGAGAACCGACGGTCACCACCGGCAGCGCGGTAGCGATAGTCAGCATGACGCCCACCATCACATACGGCGTCAGGCGGAACACCCAGCCGGAGGCATCCGGGCCAACGCTCTGGCGGCCCAGCAGTTTGATAATGTCGCGATACTCCTGCAACACACCCGGCCCACGACGGTTATGCAGACGGGCGCGTGCTACGCGGGTAATACCGGAGAGCAGCGGCGCAACGGCAAATAGCACCAGCGCCTGAATTAACGGATATAAAACACTCATTCTCAGGCTCCTCGTGAAACAATAATCACCACCAGCACCGCCAGTTCAACCAGCGCCATCCGGCGGAACAGCAACGCACTCCCCTCGCACTGCCAGCCCGGCACCAGAGACACCGGATTCAGCCATTTGCGTAGTTTCAGCACCGGCGCAAACGCCTGTTTCACCGGCATGGCAAAACCGTGAGCGGTAATCACCATTGATTTTTCATGATCGTAGCCGCACACCCAGGCCGCGCCGCGGGAACGCGACGGCAAACGATCGCCTTTGCAAATCGCCATAATGATGAATGGCAGCAGCGGGCAGGCAATCAGCAACAACGTGATCATTGGTTGAGAAACGGTGGTGTTAGCAGGCTCCAGCGGCAGAGGTACAGCAGCAGAGAGCATCGGCAGTAGCCACGGCGCAGCAACACCGCCAATTACGCAGCAAATCGCCAGTGCCACTACGCTTACGCTCATCAGGAGCGGCGAACAGGTGGCGTTTTCGGCTTCTTTGGTACGCGGCGCGCCGAGGAAAGTAACGCCATAAACTTTCGCCATACACATCACCGCCAGCGCACCGGTAATTGCCAGCCCCACGGCGAGCAGCGGCCCGAGAAGACGGGCAACAAACGCGCCACTATTGCTCAGTTTGAAGAAGGATTGATAGATAACCCATTCCCCGGCAAAACCGTTCAGCGGCGGCAGCGCAGCCATTGCCATCAGCCCGACTAACATGGCGATGGAGATAACCGGCATTTTCTTGCCAATACCACCGAGTTTTTCGATATCGCGATGACCGGTACGGAACCAGACGCTCCCCGCACCAAGGAACAGTACGCTCTTGAACAGGCTATGGTTAAGCAGATGGTACAGACCACCAACCAGACCAAGGGCAATCAGCGCCGGTTGTTCGAGCGCGATACCCGTTACGCCAGCGCCCAGCCCCAGCAGGATGATGCCGATATTTTCCAGGGTGTGGTAAGCCAGCAGACGTTGGATATTATGTTCCATCAACGCATACAGACCGCCGACGAATGCGGTGATCATGCCGAGTACCAGCAGTGCGATCCCCCACCACAGCGGTGCGTTACCGCCCAGCAGTGACAGGGTTAAAATGCCCAGCAGGCCAATTTTCATGACTACCGTGGAAAACAGCGCGGCAGCTGGCGCAGAGGCGTTAGCATGTGCCTGTGGCACCCAGCCGTGCAGCGGAATAATCCCGGCCAGCAGGCCAAAGCCAATCACACCGAGCAGCCAGATATCGGAACCGAGCGGCAGCTGTTGCATACGCATATCCAGCAGGCGCAGATCCAGCGTGCCGTAACGCTGCCACAGCAGCCAGCAGGCAATCGCCAGCAGCAGAGTGCCAAGACGCCCCAGCGCAAACCACAGTTTGCCCTCTTTGCTGTTGCTGGTGAGGAACACCGCACACAGGGCCATGATTTCGGCCATTACCACGAACATGCCGAGGTTGCTGGCGATGACGGCACAGACGGCGGCAGCCATCAACATATTGATCTGCAAGCCGTTGCACTTCACCTGCGCGTGGCGATGCCAGTCAATGTTGTAGAGGCTGACAAACAGACCGCACAGACCGAGCGTAATCAGCCAAATCGCGTTAAGCGGAGAGATTTGCACATCGTAGCTTACCAACGACAGCGCACCGCTCACGCCAACCGCGCCAGTCAGCACAGTGAAGCCCGCGGCTGCCGTATACAGGCTACCCACCGCGCCGCCAATTCCGGCTATCCAGCCACTTAGCGCTTTTTGAAAAGAAAAGAGAAATGCCAGAACAGCGGCGGCGACAAACCACGCCACGCCGCTATTGATCAGGGAAATTGCGCTCATTTAGCCTCTCCACTTTGAGCCTGCTGAAACAAGGTGAGATCGCCAAAGTCCGTGTTAAAAGTCAGCTCACGCTTACGTTTGCTGACGCGGGCGATATCGGTGTTATCCACCAGATGCAGGGCTTTAGTCGGGCACATCCGCACGCAGGCCGGACCTTGTTCATCAAAGCTACAAAGGTCACATTTGACGGCGATCGCGCGAATACCTGGCACCCAGTCAAGCAATGTGCTGACACGCGCCGGAGCAGGCGGTGCCGGTGGCGCTTTCGGGGTATTGGCGTTTGCCGGAATATCCAGCGGACGGCTGCCGGAAAATTCAATTGCGCCAAACGGGCAGGCGATGCCACACAGTTTGCAGCTTACGCACAAGCTTTCATTCAGCTGTACGGCACCATCAACACGAGTGATGGCGTTAACCGGGCAGACCGTTGCGCAGGGTGCATCTTCACAGTGGTGACAGAGCTGCGGCGCAGATTCTTTTTCATTGAGCATCACTCGCAGGCGCGGCATTGATTGCAGGCCGTGCTGGCGATGCGTCTCTGAACAGGCAGCCTCACAAGTGTGGCAGCCGATACAGAGCGTGGAGTCAGCAATTACAAAACGATTCACCAGGCATTCCTCAGGTGATTGTCATTTTTGACGAAAACATGCCGATGAAATGTCATTTTCGACACTCATCGACACGCCCATCCCCAAACAGGCGTAACGCCTGCAAAACGGGCAAAGCCTCAGCTCATGCTACCGGGCTTTGTCCCTTTACCAGTTGGCTTAAATTCACCGGCACATTGTTTTCAATGGCGGTATATAAGCTGTCGTAAACGCCAGCGATTTTTTCGAGATAGTGTTCCAGAACTTGTTCGCGATCGCGGATGTTGACCTTGCCATCAATCATGCCGTCAATGCTCAACTGCGCCTGCGCAATCCGCTGTTTGTCTTCGCCATCTTTTGTTTCGACGTAATACTCGATGGTGTGGCTGTTAAAGCCATCCGCCAGGGTGACGTAAATGCGAAAATGTTCAAAAAGGACGAAACAGAGTTCTTTGTCCGGCGCGCAGCTCATGGCGTGATGCAGGCGCGCTTTCGATAACGTGATCCCCTGAACCAGCGAATTGCAGTAGATGTGCCACTGGTCCTGTAGGCGACGATGCCGCTGTGCGATGTAATCGGCTTTCTCGCTTATTTCCCAAATAGTCATTGTCAGGTTACCCGTTTAACAGAGATGCCAGCTTTAAGCATTTTCTGTGCCAACTTTTAATTCATTGTTATTAAAGCGATTTCTAAGCTAAAGATGAATTTCGTCGCCGTGTCGACGTGTCATTTCGACATCATCGACATTATTCACCGCAGGGATAATCAACACTGGCACAATTATTGCCTGTAGCTGGCAATAGTTAATGGGAGGCGATATGCACGAAATAACCCTCTGCCAACGGGCACTGGAATTGATCGAACAGCAGGCCGCAAAACACGGCGCAAAACGCGTAACTGGGGTCTGGCTCAAAATTGGCGCATTTTCTTGTGTCGAAACCAGCTCTCTTGCCTTTTGTTTTGATCTGGTTTGCCGCGGCAGCGTGGCGGAAGGTTGTAAACTGCACCTCGAAGAACAAGAGGCCGAATGCTGGTGTGAAACATGCCAACAGTATGTGACGCTACTGACCCAGCGCGTCCGCCGCTGTCCACAGTGTCATGGTGACATGCTACAGATTGTGGCAGACGACGGTTTACAGATTCGGCGGATAGAAATAGACCAGGAGTGAGCGATGTGTACAACATGCGGTTGCGGTGAAGGCAACCTCTATATCGAGGGTGATGAACATAACCCTCATTCCGCGTTTCGTAGCGCGCCATTTGCCCCGGCGGCACGCCCGAAGATGAAAATCACCGGCATTAAAGCGCCTGAATTTACCCCCAGCCAGACTGAAGAAGGCGATCTGCATTACGGTCATGGCGAAGCGGGCACTCACGCGCCGGGCATGAGCCAGCGTCGGATGCTGGAAGTCGAAATTGACGTGCTGGACAAAAATAACCGTCTGGCTGAACGCAACCGCGCGCGCTTTGCTGCCCGCAAGCAACTGGTGCTCAACCTGGTTTCCAGCCCTGGTTCCGGTAAAACCACCCTGCTGACGGAAACTTTAATGCGCCTGAAAGACAGCGTTCCGTGCGCGGTTATTGAAGGTGACCAGCAAACCGTGAACGATGCCGCACGCATTCGCGCTACCGGCACCCCAGCAATTCAAGTGAACACCGGTAAAGGCTGCCATCTTGACGCACAGATGATTGCCGACGCCGCGCCGCGCCTGCCACTGGACGATAACGGTATTCTGTTTATCGAAAACGTCGGTAACCTCGTTTGCCCGGCCAGCTTCGATCTCGGTGAAAAACACAAAGTGGCGGTGCTTTCCGTTACCGAAGGTGAAGACAAACCGCTGAAATATCCGCACATGTTTGCCGCCGCCTCGCTGATGCTGCTCAACAAAGTTGACTTGCTGCCGTATCTCAACTTTGACGTTGAGAAGTGCATCGCCTGCGCCCGTGAAGTCAATCCAGAAATTGAAATCATCCTTATTTCCGCCACCAGCGGCGAAGGGATGGACCAGTGGCTGAACTGGCTGGAGACACAGCGATGTGCATAGGCGTTCCCGGCCAGATCCGCACCATTGACGGCAACCAGGCGAAAGTCGACGTCTGCGGCATTCAGCGCGACGTCGATTTAACGTTAGTCGGCAGCTGCGATGAAAACGGTCAGCCACGCGTGGGCCAGTGGGTACTGGTTCACGTTGGCTTTGCCATGAGCGTAATTAATGAAGCCGAAGCACGCGACACTCTCGACGCCTTACAAAACATGTTTGACGTTGAGCCAGATGTCGGCGCGCTGTTGTATGGCGAGGAAAAATAATGCGTTTTGTTGATGAATATCGCGCGCCGGAACAGGTAATGCAGTTAATTGAGCATCTGCGCGAACGTGCTTCACATCTCTATTACACCGCCGAACGCCCTCTGCGGATTATGGAAGTGTGTGGCGGTCATACCCACGCCATTTTTAAATTCGGCCTCGACCAGTTGCTACCGGAAAACGTTGAGTTTATCCACGGTCCGGGTTGCCCGGTGTGCGTACTGCCAATGGGTAGAATCGACACCTGCGTGGAGATTGCCAGCCATCCGGAAGTCATCTTCTGTACCTTTGGCGATGCCATGCGCGTACCAGGGAAACAGGGGTCGCTGTTGCAGGCAAAAGCACGCGGTGCCGATGTGCGCATCGTTTACTCGCCAATGGATGCGTTGAAACTGGCGCAGGAGAATCCAACCCGTAAAGTGGTATTCTTCGGCTTAGGTTTTGAAACCACCATGCCGACCACCGCCATCACTCTGCAACAGGCGAAAGCCCGCGATGTGCAGAATTTTTACTTCTTCTGCCAGCACATTACGCTTATCCCGACGCTGCGCAGTTTGCTGGAACAGCCAGATAACGGTATCGACGCGTTCCTCGCGCCGGGCCACGTCAGTATGGTTATCGGCACTGATGCCTATAATTTTATCGCCAGCGATTTTCATCGTCCGCTGGTGGTCGCTGGTTTCGAACCCCTTGATCTACTTCAAGGCGTGGTGATGCTGGTGGAGCAGAAAATAGCGGCCCACAGCAAGGTAGAGAATCAGTATCGTCGGGTGGTACCGGATGCCGGTAACCTGCTGGCGCAACAGGCAATTGCTGATGTGTTCTGTGTCAACGGCGACAGTGAATGGCGCGGCTTAGGCGTGATTGAATCTTCTGGCGTGCACCTGACGCCGGATTATCAACGATTCGATGCCGAAGCACATTTCCGCCCGGCACCGCAGCAGGTCTGCGATGACCCGCGTGCGCGTTGTGGCGAAGTCTTGACGGGCAAATGTAAGCCGCATCAATGCCCGCTGTTTGGTAACACCTGTAATCCTCAAACCGCGTTTGGTGCGCTGATGGTTTCCTCCGAAGGAGCGTGCGCCGCGTGGTATCAGTATCGTCAGCAGGAGAGTGAAGCGTGAATAATATCCAACTCGCCCACGGTAGCGGCGGCCAGGCGATGCAGCAATTAATCAACAGCCTGTTTATGGAAGCCTTTGCCAACCCGTGGCTGGCAGAGCAGGAAGATCAGGCCCGTCTTGATTTGGCACAGCTGGTAGCGGAAGGCGACCGTCTGGCGTTCTCAACCGACAGTTACGTCATTGACCCGCTGTTCTTTCCTGGCGGTAATATCGGCAAGCTGGCGATTTGCGGCACCGCCAATGACGTTGCGGTCAGTGGCGCAATTCCGCGCTATCTCTCCTGTGGCTTTATCCTCGAAGAAGGATTGCCGATGGAGACACTGAAAGCCGTAGTGACCAGCATGGCAGAAACCGCCCGCGCGGCAGGCATTGCCATCGTTACTGGCGATACCAAAGTGGTACAGCGCGGCGCGGCAGATAAACTGTTTATCAACACCGCTGGCATGGGCGCAATTCCGGCGAATATTCACTGGGGCGCACAGACGCTAACCGCAGGCGATGTATTGCTGGTTAGCGGTACACTCGGCGACCATGGGGCGACTATCCTTAACCTGCGTGAGCAACTAGGGCTGGATGGAGAACTGGTCAGCGACTGCGCGGTGCTGACGCCGCTTATTCAGACGCTGCGTGACATTCCCGGCGTGAAAGCGCTGCGTGATGCCACCCGTGGTGGTGTAAACGCGGTGGTTCATGAGTTCGCGGCAGCCTGCGGTTGTGGTATTGAACTTTCAGAAGCGGCACTGCCGGTTAAACCTGCTGTGCGCGGCGTTTGCGAACTGCTGGGACTGGACGCCCTTAACTTTGCCAACGAAGGCAAACTGGTGATCGCCGTTGAACGCAACGCAGCAGAGCAAGTGCTGGCGGCGTTACATTCCCATCCATTGGGAAAAGATGCGGCGCTGATTGGCGAAGTAGTAGAACGTAAAGGTGTTCGTCTTGCCGGTCTGTATGGCGTGAAACGAACTCTCGATCTACCGCACGCCGAACCGCTTCCGCGTATATGCTAATAAAATTCTAAATCTCCTATAGTTAGTCAATGACCTTTTGCACCGCTTTGCGGTGCTTTCCTGGAAGAACAAAATGTCATATACACCGATGAGTGATCTCGGACAGCAAGGGTTGTTCGACATCACTCGGACACTATTGCAGCAGCCCGATCTGGCCTCGCTGTGTGAGGCTCTTTCGCAACTGGTAAAGCGTTCTGCGCTCGCCGACAACGCGGCTATTGTGTTGTGGCAAGCGCAGACTCAACGTGCGTCTTATTACGCATCGCGTGAAAAAGACACCCCCATTAAATATGAAGACGAAACTGTTCTGGCACACGGTCCGGTACGCAGCATTTTGTCGCGCCCTGATACGCTGCATTGCAGTTACGAAGAATTTTGTGAAACCTGGCCGCAGCTGGCCACAGGTGGGCTATACCCCAAATTTGGTCACTATTGCCTGATGCCACTGGCGGCGGAAGGGCATATTTTTGGTGGCTGTGAATTTATTCGTTATGACGATCGCCCCTGGAGCGAAAAAGAGTTCAATCGTCTGCAAACATTTACGCAGATCGTTTCTGTCGTCACCGAACAAATCCAGAGCCGCGTCGTTAACAATGTCGACTATGAGTTGTTATGCCGGGAACGCGATAACTTCCGCATCCTGGTCGCCATCACTAACGCGGTGCTTTCCCGCCTGGATATGGACGAACTGGTCAGCGAAGTCGCCAAAGAAATCCACTACTACTTCGACATTGACGATATCAGCATCGTCTTACGCAGCCACCGTAAGAACAAACTCAACATCTACTCCACTCACTATCTTGATAAACAGCATCCCGCTCACGAACAGAGCGAAGTCGATGAAGCCGGAACCCTCACCGAACGCGTCTTCAAAAGTAAAGAGATGCTGTTGATTAATCTCCACGAGCGGGACGATTTAGCCCCCTATGAACGCATGTTGTTCAACACCTGGGGCAATCAGATTCAAACCTTGTGCCTGTTACCGCTGATGTCTGGCGACACCATGCTGGGCGTACTGAAACTGGCGCAATGCGAAGAGAAAGTCTTTACCACTACCAATCTGAATTTACTGCGCCAGATTGCCGAACGTGTGGCAATCGCTGTCGATAACGCCCTCGCCTATCAGGAAATTCATCGTCTGAAAGAACGGCTGGTTGATGAAAACCTCGCCCTGACCGAGCAGCTCAACAATGTTGATAGTGAATTTGGCGAGATTATTGGCCGCAGCGAAGCCATGTACAGCGTACTTAAACAAGTTGAAATGGTGGCGCAAAGTGACAGTACCGTTCTGATCCTCGGTGAAACTGGTACAGGTAAAGAGCTGATTGCCCGCGCGATCCATAATCTCAGTGGGCGTAATAATCGCCGCATGGTCAAAATGAACTGCGCGGCGATGCCTGCCGGATTGCTGGAAAGCGATCTATTTGGTCATGAGCGCGGGGCTTTTACCGGTGCCAGCGCTCAGCGCATTGGTCGTTTTGAACTGGCGGATAAAAGCTCACTATTCCTCGATGAAGTGGGCGATATGCCGCTGGAGTTACAGCCGAAGTTGCTGCGTGTATTACAGGAACAGGAGTTTGAACGTCTCGGCAGCAACAAAATCATTCAGACGGACGTACGTTTAATTGCCGCGACTAACCGCGATCTGAAAAAAATGGTCGCCGACCGAGAGTTCCGTAGCGATCTCTATTACCGCCTGAACGTATTCCCGATCCACCTGCCGCCACTACGCGAGCGTCCGGAAGATATTCCGCTGCTGGCGAAAGCCTTTACCTTCAAAATTGCCCGTCGTCTGGGGCGCAATATCGACAGCATTCCTGCCGAGACGCTGCGCATCCTGAGCAACATGGAATGGCCGGGCAACGTGCGTGAGCTGGAAAACGTCATCGAGCGCGCGGTATTGCTAACACGCGGCAACGTGCTGCAGCTGTCATTGCCAGATATTGCTTTACCAGAACCTGAAACGCCGCCTGCCGCAACGGTTGTCGCCCAGGAGGGCGAAGATGAATATCAGTTGATTGTTCGCGTGCTGAAAGAAACAAACGGCGTGGTTGCCGGGCCTAAAGGCGCTGCGCAACGTCTGGGGCTGAAACGCACGACTCTGCTGTCACGAATGAAGCGACTGGGAATTGATAAATCGGCATTGATTTAACAGATGTGGTTATACTCGATCAACATTCAATGAAAGGAGGCAGTATGGCAGTTTCAGCAAGAAATCAATTAACCGGAACAGTTAGCGCAGTAGCAATGGGCGCAGTGAATGACGAAGTAGAACTGACGCTGGCAGGTGGTGCAAAGCTGGTGGCAATTGTGACTCACAGCAGCCAGCAAGCGCTGGGTCTGGCGAAAGGGAAAGAAGCGATTGCCCTGATTAAAGCCCCGTGGGTCACGCTGGCAACGGAAGACTGTGGACTGAAATTCTCTGCTCGCAACCAGTTTGCTGGCAGCGTGTCGACAATCACCGAAGGCGCAGTGAACGCCACTGTCCATATCAAAACGGATGCGGGTTTTGAAATTGTGGCAGTGGTAACAAATGAAAGTCAGGATGAAATGAAACTCACCACTGGCTCGCGCGTTATTGCATTGATCAAAGCATCAGCCATCCTGATTGCCACCAAAGCGTAAGCGCCGTATTTGCCGGAGAGTATGGCTCTCCGGCAGATTTATTTCTTTCGACGATATTTTTCTGGCAACTCCGGCACCGGACGCTTGTCATCGATGAGATGACGCACGGTTAAGATCGGATGACGCCACAGCATTCTCGGCCCGGCCCAACGCATAATCTGTTTCATCTCTTCACGCTTTGCAGGCTGGTAACAGTGCACCGGACACTGCTTACAGGCTGGTTTCTCTTCGCCGAACACACATTTATCCAGCCGCTTTTGCGCGTAAGCAAACAACGCCTCGTAATGCTCCGGCTCTGCTGACGCCTGCGGGCATTTCGCTTGATAAAGATCGATCATTTTTTTAATCGTCAGTTTTTCACGAGAGATACGCTTGCCGGACATGCTGCCTCCATACTCTTAAGGTGCATTTATATTACAACTTAATTTTAAAGGGGACTATGGCTCTGAAGGAGGAGGTTTCTTCAACCGACGAATTTGGCGATCTTGTTTCATCGTCATCACGCAAAAGCTGCAAAGCAGCATTTTTCGCGGAACCGACATCAAGAACTCACCTTTCGCGTCTTCCCCTGAAATGATTAACTCCGGTATCATGTGCGCCTTATGTGATTACAACGAAAATAAAAACCATCACACTACATTTAACATCAGGGAGCCGGACTTAACCCCATGAGTACAATAGAAAATTTCGACGCCCATACGCCCATGATGCAGCAGTATCTCAAGCTGAAAGCCCAGCATCCCGAGATCCTGCTGTTTTACCGGATGGGCGACTTTTATGAACTGTTTTATGACGACGCAAAACGGGCGTCGCAACTGCTGGATATTTCACTGACCAAACGCGGTGCTTCAGCGGGAGAGCCAATCCCGATGGCGGGGATTCCCTACCATGCGGTGGAAAACTACCTCGCCAAACTGGTGAACCAGGGCGAATCGGTTGCTATTTGTGAACAGATTGGCGATCCGGCGACCAGCAAAGGGCCGGTTGAGCGCAAAGTTGTCCGTATCGTTACGCCGGGCACCATCAGCGATGAAGCGCTGTTGCAGGAACGTCAGGACAACCTGCTGGCGGCTATCTGGCAGGACAGTAAAGGTTTCGGCTACGCCACGCTTGATATCAGTTCCGGTCGTTTTCGCCTGAGCGAACCGGCGGACCGCGAAACGATGGCGGCAGAACTGCAACGTACGAATCCAGCGGAATTACTGTATGCGGAAGATTTCGCCGAGATGTCGCTGATTGAAGGTCGCCGCGGCCTGCGTCGTCGCCCGCTGTGGGAGTTTGAAATCGACACCGCTCGCCAGCAATTGAACCTGCAATTTGGCACCCGAGATCTGGTCGGTTTTGGTGTGGAGAACGCACCACGCGGACTTTGTGCTGCCGGTTGTCTGTTGCAGTATGCGAAAGATACCCAGCGCACAACTCTGCCGCATATCCGTTCTATTACCATGGAACGTCAGCAGGACAGCATCATTATGGATGCCGCGACGCGTCGTAACCTGGAAATTACTCAGAACCTGGCCGGCGGTGCGGAAAATACGCTGGCTTCAGTGCTCGACTGCACTGTAACGCCGATGGGTAGTCGTATGCTGAAACGCTGGCTGCATATGCCAGTGCGCGATACCCGCGTGTTGCTTGAGCGCCAGCAAACTATTGGCGCATTGCAGGATTTCACCGCCGAGCTGCAGCCGGTACTGCGTCAGGTGGGCGACCTGGAACGTATTCTGGCGCGTCTGGCGTTGCGTACCGCTCGCCCACGCGATCTGGCCCGTATGCGTCACGCTTTCCAGCAACTGCCGGAGTTGCGTGCGCAGTTAGAAAATGTCGATAGTGCCCCGGTACAAGCGCTGCGTGAGAAGATGGGCGAGTTTGCCGAGCTGCGCGATCTGCTGGAGCGAGCAATCATCGACACACCACCGGTGCTGGTACGCGACGGTGGTGTTATCGCATCGGGCTATAACGAAGAGCTGGATGAGTGGCGCGCGCTGGCTGACGGCGCGACCGATTATCTGGAGCGTCTGGAGGTCCGCGAGCGTGAACGTACCGGCCTGGACACGCTGAAAGTTGGCTTTAATGCGGTGCACGGCTACTACATTCAAATCAGCCGTGGGCAAAGCCATTTGGCACCAATCAACTACATGCGTCGCCAGACGCTGAAAAACGCCGAGCGCTACATCATTCCAGAGCTAAAAGAGTACGAAGATAAAGTTCTCACCTCAAAAGGCAAAGCACTGGCTCTGGAAAAACAACTTTATGAAGAGCTGTTCGACCTACTGTTGCCGCATCTGGAAGCGTTGCAACAGAGCGCGAGCGCGCTGGCGGAACTCGACGTGCTGGTGAACCTGGCGGAACGGGCCTATACCCTGAACTACACCTGCCCGACCTTTATTGATAAACCTGGCATTCGCATTACCGAAGGTCGCCATCCGGTAGTTGAACAAGTACTGAATGAGCCGTTTATCGCTAACCCGCTGAACCTGTCGCCGCAGCGTCGCATGTTGATCATTACCGGTCCGAACATGGGAGGTAAAAGTACCTATATGCGCCAGACCGCGTTGATTGCGCTGATGGCGTATATCGGCAGCTACGTACCGGCGCAAAAAGTCGAGATTGGCCCGATTGACCGTATCTTTACCCGCGTAGGTGCCGCGGATGATCTGGCTTCCGGACGTTCAACCTTTATGGTGGAGATGACCGAAACCGCTAATATTCTGCATAACGCCACCGAATACAGTCTGGTGTTGATGGATGAGATCGGGCGTGGAACGTCCACTTACGATGGTCTGTCGCTGGCGTGGGCATGCGCGGAAAATCTGGCAAATAAGATCAAAGCGTTGACGCTGTTTGCTACCCACTATTTCGAGCTGACCCAGTTACCGGAGAAAATGGAAGGCGTCGCCAACGTGCATCTCGATGCACTGGAGCACGGCGACACCATTGCCTTTATGCATAGCGTGCAGGATGGCGCGGCGAGCAAAAGCTACGGCCTGGCGGTTGCAGCTCTGGCGGGTGTGCCAAAAGAGGTTATTAAGCGCGCACGGCAAAAACTGCGTGAGCTGGAAAGCATTTCGCCGAACGCCGCTGCTACGCAAGTGGATGGTACACAAATGTCTTTGCTGTCCGTACCGGAAGAAACTTCGCCTGCGGTCGAGGCACTGGAAAACCTCGACCCGGATTCACTGACTCCGCGTCAGGCGCTGGAATGGATTTATCGCTTGAAGAGTCTGGTGTAATAATAATTCCCGATAGCCTTTTGCTATCGGGAATATTAACGACAACTGACGAATCAAATAAAAATACCCTGTATAATAGGAAAACTTATTTTACAGGGTAAAACCATGCCATCTACACGCTATCAAAAAATCAATGCCCATCACTATCGCCATATATGGGCCGTTGGTGATATTCATGGTGACTATCAATTATTACAATCCCGCTTACATCAACTCTCTTTTTGTCCTGAAACCGACTTACTTATTTCGGTAGGCGATAACATCGATCGTGGGCCGGAGAGTCTTAACGTGCTGCGCCTGTTAAACCAGCCCTGGTTTATCTCCGTCAAAGGCAACCACGAAGCGATGGCGCTTGAGGCATTCGAAACTGGCGATGGAAATATGTGGCTTGCCAGCGGTGGTGACTGGTTTTTCGATTTAAATGATTCAGAGCAACAAGAGGCAATAGATCTGTTGCTGAAATTCCATCTCCTTCCACATATTATTGAAATCACTAACGACAACATAAAATATGTCATCGCACATGCAGATTATCCGGGGAAGGAGTATCAGTTTGGCAAAGAAATAGCGGAGAGCGAATTACTCTGGCCTGTTGATCGTGTGCAGAAATCACTTAATAGCGAATTACAAAAAATAAACGGCGCCGACTTCTTTATATTTGGTCATATGATGTTTGATAACATTCAGACGTTCGCTAACCAGATTTATATAGATACCGGATCGCCGAAAAGCGGGCGGCTGTCATTTTATAAAATAAAGTAGTCTCATGCTTCTTCTGTGAAGCATGAGTAACCCGGCGTTATTGCAGGTCATTATTCATTTTTCGCTACCAGCAAAGAGAGATCCAGCTTCGCCAGCGCGCGGCTGGCACTCTCCGGCAGACCGTCGTCAGTAATGATCTGATCAAACTCGCTTAATGGTAACGCCAGCCATGTCGCCACCTGTCCATATTTCGTCGCATCACAGACCAAAACTCGCTGGCGGCTGGCACTGGCAATCGCCCGTTTCACCGTGACTTTATCTTCTGCTGGCGTAGAGATCCCCCGCACACTCCATGACGATGCAGAAATAAAAGCCTGATCAATCATCAGGCTACGCAGCATGGTCGCAGCGGCTTCCCCAACACAGGAACGGTTTTCCCGACACACTGCGCCGCCAGTGTGAATAATTGTGCAATTACTGTTGTCGAGCAAGTAGTCCGCAATAACGAAGTCGTTAGTAACCACTGTGAGTGGCTCCATGTGAATCAGATGCTGTGCAATCGCTAACGTGGTCGTTCCCGCATCCAGATAGATACAACGTCCCGGCTGAACAAGACTTGCCGCCAGCTTGCCAATAGCCGCTTTTTGCGTCATTGCCAGCGCAGTTTTTACCTGATGAGAAGGTTCATGCGCCACGCGTCCCGGAGACTGGACGCCTCCGGACACCAGCACAACGGCTCCCTGCTGCTCCAGTTTTTGTAAATCCCGACGAATGGTCATATGTGACACATTCATTCTGTCCGTTAGTTCAGCAATACTAACAATGCCTTTTTCAGCTACCATCTCAAGGATGATTTGGCGACGCTCTACGGGTATCAACTTTTGCTCCTTCCTTTGTCCTGCTGACATTCTACGCTATTTGCCTGCGAAACGTGCGCGGCGCAACTAACGCTTAGTTCACATAAAATAACACACAATGTTAATTTTTGTGAATCAGCTCACCATATCGTTATCTTTCCGCGCTTATATTCACAACATCAAACAAAATATCACTTAAATTAACAAGGAGAGCAGATGAAAACGGGATCGGAGTTTCATGTCGGTATCGTTGGCTTAGGGTCAATGGGAATGGGAGCAGCACTGTCATGTGTCCGCGCAGGTCTTTCTACCTGGGGCGCAGACCTGAACAGCAATGCCTGCGCTACGTTGAAAGAGGCTGGTGCTTGCGGGGTTTCTGATAACGCCGCGACGTTTGCCGAAAAACTGGACGCTCTGCTGGTGCTGGTGGTCAATGCGACCCAGGTTAAACAGGTGCTGTTTGGTGAAAAAGGCGTTGCACAACATCTGAAACCCGGTACGGCAGTAATGGTTTCTTCCACTATCGCCAGTGCTGATGCGCAAGAAATTGCTACCGCTCTGGCTGGATTCGGTCTGGAAATGCTGGATGCGCCGGTTTCTGGTGGTGCGGTAAAAGCCGCTAACGGTGAAATGACTGTCATGGCCTCCGGTAGCGATATTGCCTTTGAACGACTGGCACCCGTGCTGGAAGCCGTTGCCGGAAAAGTTTATCGCATCGGAGCAGAACCGGGACTGGGTTCGACCGTAAAAATTATCCACCAGTTGTTGGCGGGCGTACATATTGCTGCCGGAGCCGAAGCGATGGCGCTTGCAGCCCGTGCGGGGATCCCGCTGGATGTGATGTATGACGTCGTGACCAATGCCGCCGGAAATTCATGGATGTTCGAAAACCGGATGCGTCATGTGGTGGATGGCGATTACACCCCGCATTCAGCCGTCGATATTTTTGTTAAGGATCTTGGTCTGGTTGCCGATACCGCCAAAGCCCTGCACTTCCCGCTGCCATTGGCCTCAACAGCATTGAATATGTTCACCAGCGCCAGTAACGCGGGTTACGGGAAAGAAGACGATAGCGCAGTTATCAAGATTTTCTCTGGCATCACCCTACCGGGAGCGAAATCATGATCAAGATTGGCGTTATCGCTGATGATTTTACCGGCGCGACGGATATCGCCAGTTTTCTGGTGGAAAACGGTCTACCAACGGTACAAATTAACGGTGTTCCAACAGGTAAAATGCCGGAAGCAATCGACGCACTGGTGATCAGCCTGAAAACGCGCTCCTGTCCGGTGGTTGAAGCCACACAGCAATCGCTGGCGGCTCTGAGCTGGTTGCAACAGCAAGGTTGCAAACAGATCTATTTCAAATACTGCTCTACTTTCGACAGTACGGCGAAAGGGAATATCGGCCCAGTTACCGATGCATTAATGGATGCTCTCGACACACCGTTTACGGTCTTCTCTCCGGCCCTGCCAGTCAACGGACGTACGGTTTATCAGGGGTATTTGTTCGTAATGAATCAACTGCTGGCCGAATCCGGAATGCGCCATCACCCGGTAAATCCCATGACCGACAGCTATCTTCCCCGTCTGGTTGAAGCGCAATCCACAGGGCGCTGCGGCGTCGTTTCAGCACATGTTTTCGAACAAGGTGTGAAAGCCGTTCGTCAGGAGCTGGCTCGCTTACAGCAAGAGGGCTATCGCTACGCGGTGCTTGATGCGCTGACCGAACACCATCTGGAAATTCAGGGGGAAGCCTTGCGCGATGCCCCACTGGTAACGGGCGGTTCTGGTCTGGCGATTGGCCTGGCCCGGCAGTGGGCGCAAGAAAACGGTAACCAGGCTCGCGAAGCAGGGCGTCCGCTCGCTGGGCGCGGCGTAGTGCTCTCCGGTTCATGCTCTCAAATGACCAACCGCCAGGTGGCACATTACCGTCAAATTGCACCAGCCCGTGAGGTTGATGTGGCACGCTGCCTCTCAACCGAAACTCTGGCCGCTTATGCACACGAGCTGGCAGAGTGGGTTCTGGGCCAGGAAAGTGTACTTGCTCCACTGGTTTTTGCCACCGCCAGCACTGACGCATTGGCAGCAATTCAACAGCAATACGGTGCACAAAAAGCCAGTCAGGCAGTGGAAACACTGTTTTCTCAACTAGCGGCGCGGTTAGCAGCGGAAGGCGTGACACGCTTTATTGTCGCAGGCGGTGAGACCTCCGGCGTAGTCACACAGAGCCTGGGCATAAAAGGGTTTCATATTGGCCCAACCATTTCCCCCGGCGTGCCGTGGGTAAACGCACTGGATAAGCCTGTCTCACTCGCCCTTAAATCTGGCAACTTCGGTGATGAAGCCTTTTTTTCACGAGCCCAAAGAGAGTTTTTATCATGAGCGATTTCGCAAAAGTAGAGCAGTCTTTGCGAGAGGAGATGACGCGGATTGCCAGTTCATTCTTTCAGCGCGGATATGCAACCGGTTCGGCTGGCAATCTGTCGCTGCTTTTACCTGACGGGAATTTACTGGCGACACCGACAGGTTCATGCCTGGGCAATCTCGATCCGCAGCGGCTTTCCAAAGTCACCGCGGATGGCGAATGGTTAAGTGGTGACAAACCCTCGAAAGAGGTGCTCTTTCATCTGGCGCTGTATCGCAACAATCCGCGCTGTAAAGCGGTGGTGCATTTGCACAGTACGTGGTCGACGGCGCTTTCCTGCCTGGAAGGGCTGGACAGCAATAACGTTATTCGTCCGTTCACACCATACGTGGTGATGCGGATGGGAAACGTCCCGCTGGTGCCCTATTACCGACCGGGCGATAAACGCATCGCACAGGATCTGGCGGAACTGGCAGCAGACAATCAGGCTTTTTTACTGGCAAATCATGGCCCAGTGGTTTGCGGTGAAAACCTGCAAGAAGCCGCCAACAATATGGAAGAGCTGGAGGAAACGGCAAAGCTGATTTTTATTCTCGGTGACCGCCCGATCCGTTATCTGACCGCAGGTGAAATTGCGGAATTAAGGAGTTAATGCAATGCCTCGTTTTGCAGCTAATTTATCCATGATGTTCACCGAAGTGCCTTTTATTGAACGCTTCGCCGCAGCGCGAAAAGCCGGGTTCGATGCTGTGGAATTTCTGTTTCCCTATGACTACTCCCCCCTGCAAATCCAGCAGCAACTGGTGCAAAACCATCTGACACTGGCGCTGTTCAATACCGCTCCCGGAGATATTAACGCGGGAGAATGGGGATTATCCGCCCTTCCCGGACGTGAGCACGAAGCACGCGCAGACATCGACCTGGCACTGGAATATGCATTGGCGCTCAATTGTGAACAAGTCCATGTGATGGCAGGCGTCGTGCCCGCTGGCGAAGATGCTGAACGGAACCGGGCAGTATTTATTGATAATCTCCGCTACGCTGCCGACCGCTTTGCGCCACACGGCAAGCGAATATTGGTTGAAGCACTCAGCCCCGGCGTTAAGCCTCATTATCTCTTCTCCAGCCAGTATCAGGCACTGGCTATTGTTGAAGAGGTTGCGCGAGATAACGTGTTTATTCAACTAGATACTTTCCATGCGCAAAAAGTAGATGGCAACCTGACACATTTAATCCGCAACTACGCCGGGAAATATGCGCACGTACAAATTGCCGGACTACCTGATCGACATGAACCGGAAGATGGAGAAATCAACTATCCGTGGCTGTTCCGCCTGTTCGATGAAGTGGGATATCAGGGCTGGATCGGTTGTGAATACAAACCTCGTGGCCTCACCGAAGAAGGGCTTGGCTGGTTTGACGCCTGGCGCTAATTCGCTCAATCCCTAATTACAACGTACCCATACATCCCCCCATCTACGGATGGGGTAGGTTAACTATAACTTTCAGACAGGGTTTCCCATGTCCACAATTACATTGTTATGCATTGCGTTAGCTGGCGTAATCATGCTGTTGCTACTGGTCATCAAGGCAAAGGTACAACCATTCGTTGCTCTGCTCCTCGTCAGCCTGTTAGTCGCACTTGCGGCGGGTATACCGGCGGGCGAAGTGGGTAAAGTGATGATCGCCGGGATGGGCGGTGTGCTTGGTTCCGTCACTATTATTATTGGTCTTGGCGCTATGCTGGGGCGTATGATCGAACACTCTGGTGGTGCAGAGTCACTGGCTAATTATTTCAGTCGCAAGTTAGGTGACAAACGAACTATCGCTGCGCTGACTCTGGCAGCGTTCTTCCTCGGCATTCCCGTCTTCTTTGATGTCGGCTTTATTATTCTTGCGCCAATCATTTACGGTTTTGCCAAGGTTGCCAAAATATCACCACTCAAATTTGGCCTGCCTGTCGCTGGGATCATGCTCACTGTTCACGTGGCGGTACCGCCGCATCCAGGCCCTGTCGCCGCAGCGGGATTACTCCACGCAGACATCGGCTGGCTAACCATCATCGGTATTGCGATTTCTATTCCCGTAGGGATTGTTGGCTACTTTGCAGCGAAAATAATCAATAAGCGCCAATATGCGATGTCGGTCGAGGTACTGGAACAGATGCAACTGGCTCCGGCCAGTGAGGAAGGCGCGACAAAATTAAGCGATAAAATAAATCCACCGGGCGTCGCGCTGGTCACCTCGCTAATTGTTATTCCTATCGCGATTATCATGGCGGGAACGGTTTCTGCAACACTGATGCCGCCTTCGCATCCCCTGCTTGGTACGCTACAGTTGATCGGCTCCCCAATGGTAGCTCTAATGATTGCGCTGGTGCTGGCATTCTGGTTATTGGCTTTACGTCGCGGCTGGAGCTTACAACACACCAGCGACATTATGGGCTCTGCCCTTCCCACTGCGGCGGTAGTGATTTTGGTTACTGGTGCTGGAGGGGTATTTGGCAAAGTGCTGGTGGAATCGGGCGTCGGTAAAGCCCTTGCCAACATGTTACAAATGATTGACCTGCCTCTGTTACCAGCCGCATTTATTATTTCACTGGCGCTGCGTGCATCGCAGGGGTCAGCAACCGTAGCAATCCTGACAACCGGCGGGTTACTCTCAGAAGCGGTGATGGGATTGAATCCAATTCAGTGCGTATTGGTGACGCTGGCAGCCTGCTTTGGTGGGCTTGGTGCGTCACATATTAATGACTCAGGGTTCTGGATTGTGACCAAATATCTGGGGTTGTCGGTAGCAGACGGTCTGAAAACCTGGACAGTGTTAACGACCATTCTCGGTTTTACCGGATTCTTAATTACCTGGTGCGTATGGCTCGTCATCTAATAATCCAGATAAGATATGATGTATCGTTTAAGTGCCTGATAAGGGTGTAATGTATGCCAATATTAACCTCGGTAATATCTCGCTACCGAGGTTAATTTTCACTTTGCAATATAATTACAATCTCTTGCAAGTTGATTTTATCTTAGTAATAAGAACCGACCAATCTTATTGCCATTTCGATATTAGCAGGCATAGATGCGTCGTAGCCATACATATGGCCATATTTCGGACGTAATACTTCAGTTACTTTTTTAATAATTGCTTCGCGCTGGGCTCGCGCAAAATCAGCATGATTATTTGCCGTTTTATTCATAAATTTACCAAAACTTTCTTCTTTTCTGACTTTAATTGTCGTATCCCGAAGATCATTAAGAAACTGGCGTTGAAATTTGAAATCATCGTGTGAACCAATATTACCATGCCCGCCAATAAAATATTTCCAGTCAAGCATTTCAACCTGACGCAAATTACTGTCATGGTAAACCAACGTATCCGATACGGCGAAGCCCATCATCGGCAGTTGGTCAGGATTCAGGAGATCCGGGCTGTGAGCTACTTTTTCCTGTTTTAGCAACCATACAGAATGGTCGTCGGTATGTCCTGCTTTAACAAATCGGTGTAATTCAATGGTCTGCTTTTCAAATTTAAACTGGTCATCTTTTTTACTTAAAACCTGAGTGGCGACGGGTAAGCGACTGTTCATAAATTGCATTTTTTCAGCAGTGGCTTTACTGGCAATAATACGCAGATTCACGCCTTCTTTCTTCGCCTCATCGTTCCAAAATGGACTATCGCCAATGTGATCCACATGGTAATGAGAATAAACCAGCGCTGTTACGGGTAATGGAGTCACATCACGAATTGCCTGTAATAAATATTTACCGCGACCCTCCGGAGCATCAAACAGCAAAACCCCTTTATCTCCGACATAAAACGTAGTGGAATAAAAATAGCGTTGAACATAATAAGTTCTCTCGCCAATTTTTTGTAAAATATAAGGCTGAGACATATTTCTTTCAAAAAGGTTATTGAGTTTATCGCTTGGCGATATTATTTTTTCCGCTGAAGGTTCAACATAACTTGCATTAACTGTAGACGAATTTGCAGTCGAAATTTCCGTTTGAGCAAAAACACTACCAGATATAAGAGAAGAGGCTAGAATTGTATATATTTTAATGCCTTGCATACGTAGTCCTTTATTAATGTGTTGTTGATTTATAGCATCTCTAAACAGACTGTTATTTTAGATATTACTACGTTACGAGATTCATTTTTCTTCGAATATTATGTTTATCTCATTCAAAAAATATGTTCATCATTTGATGGTTTAAATAATATCTGCAAGGCATAATACTCCACATCTTTAAAACCTGCCTCAAAAAATCATTCATTAGTAAAAAGGATATTTATATGCAAAACATAGCTGTGGTTTATTATTCAGGATATGGTCACACTAAACTGGTTGCTGAAAAAGTGGCACAAGGCGCCCATGCAGATTTAATTTCGATTGATAACGAAGGAAATATCACTGAGCAGGAGTGGGAAAAACTGGACGCAGCCGATGCCATTATCTTCGGTGCTCCCACCTATATGGGCGGTGCGCCATGGCAATTCAAGAAATTTGCTGATGCCAGTTCCAAAGCGTGGTTTACACGTAAATGGCAGGATAAAGTCTTCGGGGGTTTCACCAACAGCGCCAGCCTGAATGGCGATAAACAAGTTACGCTGATCTATCTGCAAACGCTGGCTTCACAGCATGGCGGTCTGTGGGTGAGTTTAGGTCAGGCTCCTGCCAATGTGCTTGCGTCAACCAGGGAAGATGTAAACAATCTGGGCGGTTCGGTCGGTTTGCTGGTGCAATCTCCAGCCGATGCGGGTGCAGAGCAAATCCCTACGGGCGATCTGGATACAGCCGTGAAATATGGTGAACGCGTGGCGACAATTACTGTGCGCTTAAAATGATGATTGCCAAATGTGACGCTGACGCGTCTATCCGGTCTTCTACATCTAAAAAGTGCCGTCCCCTGGTCAGTCAGATAAAGTTTTAACGCTGTATCCGATAACAGTTCAACATGTACCATGTACCAAAAGAAAAAAAGCCAGCCTCGCTTGAGACTGGCCTTTCTGACAGATGCTTACTTACTCGCGGAACAGCGCTTCGATATTCAGCCCCTGCGTTTGCAGGATTTCGCGCAAACGGCGCAGGCCTTCAACCTGAATCTGGCGAACACGTTCACGGGTGAGGCCAATTTCACGACCTACATCTTCCAGTGTTGCCGCTTCGTACCCCAGCAAACCGAATCGACGTGCCAGCACTTCACGCTGTTTGGCGTTCAGCTCGAACAGCCATTTGACGATGCTCTGCTTCATATCGTCATCTTGCGTGGTATCTTCCGGACCATTCTCTTTTTCATCGGCCAGGATGTCCAGCAACGCTTTTTCGGAATCACCACCCAGCGGGGTGTCTACCGAGGTAATGCGCTCGTTAAGACGAAGCATACGGCTGACGTCATCAACTGGCTTATCCAGTTGCTCTGCGATCTCTTCCGCACTTGGTTCGTGGTCCAGCTTATGGGACAACTCACGTGCGGTTCGCAGGTAAACGTTCAGCTCCTTTACGATGTGAATCGGCAAACGAATAGTACGGGTTTGGTTCATAATCGCCCGTTCGATCGTCTGGCGAATCCACCAGGTTGCGTATGTTGAGAAGCGGAAACCACGTTCCGGGTCAAACTTCTCTACCGCGCGGATCAGCCCCAGGTTGCCCTCTTCGATCAGGTCCAGCAACGCCAGACCACGATTGCCATAACGGCGGGCAATTTTTACCACCAGACGCAAGTTACTCTCGATCATCCGGCGGCGAGAGGCGACATCTCCACGCAGTGCGCGACGCGCAAAATAAACTTCTTCTTCGGCCGTTAACAGTGGTGAATAACCAATCTCACCAAGGTAAAGCTGAGTCGCGTCCAGCACACGCTGTGTGGCTCCCTGCGATAACAGTTCCTCTTCGGCCAAATCGTTATCACTGGGTTCCTCTTCTACTAAGGCCTTTTCGTCAAAAACCTCAACTCCGTTCTCATCAAATTCCGCATCTTCATTTAAATCATGAACTTTCAGCGTATTCTGACTCATAAGGTGGCTCCTACCCGTGATCCCTTGACGGAACATTCAAGCAAAAGCCTGGTTCCGCCGATTTATCGCTGCGGCAAATAACGCAGCGGGTTTACGGATTTCCCCTTGTAACGAATTTCAAAATGCAAGCGTGTTGAACTGGTTCCGGTGCTACCCATGGTTGCTATTTTTTGCCCCGCCTTCACTTCTTGTTGTTCCCGGACCAGCATTGTGTCGTTATGGGCGTAGGCACTCAGGTAATCATCATTATGTTTGATGATAATCAGATTACCGTAGCCGCGCAGCGCGTTACCGGCATAAACAACGCGGCCATCTGCGGTCGCGATAATTGCCTGTCCTTTGCTGCCTGCGATATCAATCCCCTTGTTGCCCCCCTCAGAAGCGCCAAAGGTTTCGATCACTTTGCCCTCAGTCGGCCAGCGCCAGGTGGAGATAGGCGTACTGGTTGATGTACTGCTGACAGTCGGCTCGGTTGTGCTTGCTGTTGGTACCGTTACAGGCACTGTGACCGTGGTCGCAGTTGGCTTGTTGTTCGGCAACATTTTGTTAGCACTCTGTTCACCCGAAGACTCAGAATACGTAATTGTCGGTTGCGACGCAACAGCAACGGTGGAATTTTGTGCAGGCTTGATCACAACTCCTTGCTCTGCTGCGTCGGCCTGGGTAATGGCATTTCCGCCTGTGATTGGCGTACCGGAAGCATTACCCACCTGTAAGGTCTGACCGACGTTCAGCGCGTATGGTGCCTGAATATTGTTGCGCTGAGCAAGGTCACGGAAATCGTTGCCAGTAATCCAGGCGATATAGAAAAGTGTGTCGCCTTTTTTCACGGTGTATGTACTGCCGCTATAACTGCCTTTCGGAATGTTCCCATACTGACGGTTGTAGACGATGCGTCCGTTTTCCATCTGTACCGGCTGCTGAGCTACTGGCTGCACAGGCTGGATTTGCGGTTGTTGAGTAGCCTGAATTTGTGGCTGCTGTACCGGCTGAATTTGCGGTTGCTGCGCTGTAGACGTCGTCCCCATTTTCGGCGGCGGCGTAATCAACATACCAGAATTGGTATTTGTGGGCGCATTGCCATTAACGGAGCTGACCGGTGCCGGTGGATTTGAAGTGTCAGAACAGCCTGCCAGCCATAGCGAAACCAGTGACAATGCCGCAATGCGGCGAACGGTGAATTTTGGGCTTCCCGCGCTCATTTATCCCCCAGGAAAAATTGGTTAATAACCAGTGACATAATTACCGTGCAAGGCACCATACTGAACACTGGAAAAGATGTTCACGATACGCTGACTTGCGGCAAAATAACCAGGAAAAATCCAGGTATTTCCTCACGTTTTAAGCCAGCTCACCCTTCACTAAAGGGACAAAGCGCACGGCCTCCACGGTATCGATAATAAATTCGCCTCCCCGACGACGCACCCGTTTCAAATACTGGTGCTCCTCCCCTACGGGTAAGACGAGAATCCCGCCTTCGTCCAGCTGCGTCATTAGCGCAGTTGGAATTTCAGGCGGTGCCGCCGTAACAATGATAGCGTCAAACGGCGCGCGTGCCTGCCAACCTTGCCATCCATCGCCATGACGGGTTGAAACATTATGTAAATCAAGATTTTTCAGGCGGCGACGCGCCTGCCACTGCAAGCCTTTAATCCGTTCAACCGAGCAAACATGCTGGACAAGATGCGCCAGGATTGCAGTTTGATATCCCGAACCAGTGCCAATTTCCAGCACCCGCGACTGCGGCGTTAGCTCGAGTAATTCGGTCATTCGCGCCACCATATACGGCTGCGAAATTGTCTGCCCCTGACCTATCGGCAAGGCGATATTGTCCCAGGCTTTTTGTTCAAACGCTTCATCAACGAATTTTTCACGCGGCACGGCGGCAAGTGCATTCAGCACCTGCTCATCCTGAATACCTTGCGCACGTAATTGATCCAGAAGTGCTTGTACGCGTCTGCTTACCATTGCGTGCCAACTCCCACGCTGTTTAACCAGTCTGAAACCACATCTTGCGCGCTATGCGCAGTTAAATCCACATGCAGCGGCGTGATGGAAACATAGCCCTCATCTACCGCAGCAAAATCGGTCCCCGGACCGGCATCACATTTACCGCCCGGCGGGCCAATCCAGTACAGCGTATTGCCGCGCGGATCTTGCTGCGGGATCACCTGATCTGCCGGATGTCGTGTACCGCAGCGCGTCACGCGAATACCTTTGATTTGATCCAATGGTAAATCCGGAACGTTAATATTAAGAATACGCCCGGTGCGCAGCGGCTCTTTACACAATGCGCGCAAAATTGAGCAGGTTACCGCCGCGGCAGTGTCGTAATGTTTATGCCCGTCAAGCGAGACGGCAAGCGCCGGAAAACCTAAATGACGGCCTTCCATCGCGGCCGCTACCGTACCGGAATAAATAACATCATCCCCCAGATTCGGCCCGGCGTTAATTCCGGACACAACAATGTCCGGGCGCGGGCGCATCAGAGCATTTACGCCAAGATAGACGCAATCGGTCGGGGTTCCCATTTGCACAGCAATATCACCATTTTCAAAGGTAAACGTGCGCAGGGAAGATTCCAGTGTCAGAGAATTAGAAGCGCCGCTGCGGTTACGATCGGGGGCGACCACCTGAACGTCAGCAAACTCACGCAAGGCTTTCGCCAGCGTTTGTATACCGGGTGCATGTACCCCGTCATCATTACTCAGCAATATGCGCATAATCACCTGTTGTGTTGATAAGTTCCCTGACAACGCTGGTTGCAAAACTTCCCGCCGGAAGCCAGAAACGGATTTCTACGGTGACGTCATCCCACCAGTTCCAGCTTAATTGTTGCGGATACAGCAGCATCGCTCTGCGCGCGGCTTCAACTTTTTCACGCACCAGTAAAGTTTGTAATTCAGTTTCTTCGGCGACAGCTGCTTGTTCGAATGCCAGCGCTTCACGCTGAGTTCCCCATTCGCCACTGCCTGGCAATGCGGCGGTTATCATCAGCTCTTTATCGTTGACGCGACGCTGTAATTCCGCCAGTTCTTCGGTGGTTGCAACAAACCAGCTACCACGTCCGGCTAATTGTAGCGCATCGCCGTCAACAACTTGATTAACGTCTGCTTTTTTGAGGCGCTCAGCAACAATCTGATTAAACAACGCACTGCGGGCTGCCGACAACCAAAAACTCCGTTTATTGCGATCGCGCACCGGAGTATTGGTTTGCGCCCAGCGCAGCGCACCCTGCAAGTTGCTACCGCCAATCCCAAAACGTTGGGCACCGAAGTAGTTCGGTACACCTTTTACGCAAATATCGATCAGACGTTGTTCAACGTCATCGCGATTGCTCACTTCGCGTAGTACCAGGGTAAAGGCGTTACCTTTCAGCGCCCCTAAACGCAGCTTGCGCTTGTGCCGCACATACTCCAGCACCTGGCAGCCTTCCAGTTGAAAGGCGCTCAGATCGGGCATCTCTTTGCCCGGCACGCGAGCGCATAACCACTGTTCCGTGACAGCATGTTTATCTTTTTGCCCAGCGAAGCTGACTTCACGGGCATGAATTTTCAGGAATTTCGCCAGTGCATCCGCCACAAAACGGGTATTGCAGCCATTTTTGAGGATTCTAACCAGAATATGCTCACCTTCACCATCAGGCTCAAAGCCCAAATCTTCCACCACCACAAAGTCTTCCGGATTGGCTTTCAGCAGCCCGGTGCCTTGCGGTTTACCGTGGAGGTAAGTGAGATTATCAAACTCAATCATTTTGTTGCCTTAATGAGTAGCGCCACCGCTTCACAGGCAATCCCTTCCCCACGTCCGGTAAATCCCAGTTTTTCCGTAGTAGTGGCTTTCACGTTAACATCATCCATATGGCAGCCGAGATCTTCGGCAATAAACACGCGCATTTGTGGAATGTGCGGCAACATCTTCGGTGCCTGAGCGATGATAGTGACATCGACGTTGCCGAGGGCATAACCTTTCGCCTGAATACGACGCCAGGCTTCGCGCAACAGCTCGCGGCTGTCGGCACCTTTAAATGCCGGATCGGTATCCGGGAACAGCTTGCCTATATCTCCCAGCGCCGCCGCGCCAAGCAATGCATCGGTCAACGCATGGAGCGCCACGTCGCCATCAGAATGCGCCAGCAGCCCTTTTTCGTAAGGAATGCGCACGCCACCAATGATAATTGGGCCTTCACCGCCAAAGGCGTGTACGTCAAAACCGTGTCCAATTCGCATTATGTATTCTCCTGATGGATGGTTCGGGTGAGGTAAAATTCGGCCAGCGCCAAATCCTCCGGGCGCGTTACCTTGATGTTATCCGCGCGGCCTTCAACAAGTTGCGGATGAAAACCGCAATATTCCAGCGCCGAGGCCTCATCGGTAATGGTAGCGCCTTCATTTAGAGCGCGCGTCAGGCAGTCATGTAACAGCTCACGAGGGAAAAATTGCGGCGTCAACGCGTGCCATAAGCCGTTGCGATCAACGGTATGAGCAATGGCATTTTTGCCCGGTTCGGCACGTTTCATCGTATCGCGCACCGGCGCAGCGAGGATCCCTCCCGTGCGGCTGGTTTCGCTCAACGCCAACAATCGCGCGAGGTCATCCTGATGCAGACAAGGACGAGCGGCGTCATGCACCAATACCCACTGCGCGTCGCCAGCGGCTTTCAGACCTGCCAGCACGGAATCGGCACGCTCTTCACCACCATCAACAACCGTGATTTGTGGATGATTCGCCAGAGGAAGTTGTGCAAAGCGGCTATCGCCAGGACTTATGGCAATGACGACACGTTTCACCCGGGGATGCGCCAGCAGCGCATGCACCGAGTGTTCAAGAATGGTTTGATTACCGATTGAGAGATATTGCTTAGGACATTCCGTTTGCATTCGGCGGCCAAATCCGGCCGCCGGAACCACGGCGCAAACATCCAAATGAGTGGTTGCCATGTTAATTCCCGGGCTGATTTATCGATTGTTTTGCCCCGCAGACTGTGCGCGCTTTGACGCGTCAGGCACCAGACGATAAAACGTTTCGCCCGGCCTGGTCATGCTGAGTTCATTACGCGCACGCTCTTCGAGCGCCTCCTGGCCGCCATTGAGATCGTCAATTTCGGCAAAAAGCTGATCGTTTCGCGCTTTAAGTTTCGCGTTTGTAGCTTGCTGTGCCGCCACATCATTATTGACGCGAGTATAGTCATGTATACCGTTCTTACCGAACCACAGCGAATACTGTAGCCAGACCAGAATAGCCAGCAACAGCAGCGTTAGTTTACCCATCCTGCCCCCTGAAAAACGGCATCTTCATCCCATGCATCCGAAGACGACTCTACATCCTCTGTTGGGGATACCGCGACAACGCGGGCAAATGTACCACATTTGTCCATTGTTACGTATACCCAGGGCGTGCAGAACATAATCTCATTATTAGTTACGGATTGAATTATGAACAGAATAGACGGGAAAGAACAATTAACCCAATAGCCACATAAACAATGCACCAAACATAATGCCAACCGTCGCCAGAGTGAAAACAATACTGTAGCGTAGCTTTCCGTCCATCAATGAATGCAGTGCAATCCCCACCACTACAGCGACGGGCATCAGCGCCAGAAAGAAAGGCCAGGTGTAGATAAAAAAGAGCAGCGTGTTAGAGCCATAAATCAACATCGGAATTGCCAACGCGCACAGCCACGATAAAAAACCAACCACAGCGCCTGGCAGCGACCATGTGGTGTCTTCAACCTCAGTAAGGCTGTCGTTATTTGTTAATGTAATGTTGTGGCTGTTACGCATATCTGATCCTGTTACTTTGACGAACCGGGCATGAAAACCCGGTGGTGTCTCAGGATCTGATAATATCGTTCTGTCTCAACAGATCTAATAATTGCTGTACCAAATTTGTTACTAATTGTTCACCATTGAGATGAATTTCTGCCGATTCAGGCGCTTCGTAAACGGAATCTATTCCCGTAAAGTTGCGCAGTTCACCAGCACGCGCTTTCTTATATAAACCTTTTGGATCGCGGGCTTCGCAAATCGCCAGCGGCGTATCGACAAACACTTCGATAAAGCGCCCTTCTCCTACGCGTTCGCGAACCATCTGGCGTTCGGCGCGGTGTGGCGAGATAAATGCGGTCAGCACCACCAGTCCGGCTTCAACCATCAAATTCGCCACTTCACCGACGCGACGGATATTCTCTTTACGGTCGGCATCGCTAAAACCGAGATCGCTGCATAATCCGTGGCGAACGTTGTCGCCATCCAGCAGATACGTACTGACGCCAAGTTTATGTAACGCCTCCTCCAGCGCCCCCGCGACGGTTGATTTACCGGAACCAGAGAGGCCGGTAAACCACAGCACAACACCACGATGACCGTGGTGCTGTTCGCGTTGTTGCAGAGTTACTGGGTGGCTATGCCAGACGACGTTTTCGTCATGCAGAGCCATTATTTATCTCCCAGTAAATCGCGCGCACCCCAATGCGGGAAATGGCGGCGAACCAGGGCATTCAATTCCAGTTCGAATGCACTGAATTCAGATGGCGCAGCAGTTGCCTGGCTAACTGGTTCGTGTACCATACCGGCACCTACGGTCACATTACTCAGGCGATCGATAAAAATCAGCCCACCGGTAACCGGGTTTTGCTGATAACGATCTAACACCAGTGGCTCGTCAAAGGTGAGATCTACCAGGCCGATGCCGTTCAGCGGCAGGTTTTCAACTTCGCGTTGGGTAAGGTTATTGATATCAACCTGATAACGAATGCCATCAACACGAGCACGCGTCTTCTTACCGGCAATTTTGATGTCGTAACTCTGGCCCGGGGAAAGCGGCTGTTCCGCCATCCATACCACATCCACCGACGCGCTCTGCACAGCCGGTAACACTTCGTCTGCCGCCAGCAGCAGATCGCCACGGCTGATGTCGATCTCATCCGTCAGCACCAGGGTGATCGCTTCTCCGGCAAAGGCTTCTTCGCGATCGCCATCAAAGGTCACGATCCGCGCGACGTTTGATTCCACACCAGAGGGCAGCACTTTGACACGTTGCCCGACTTCCACGCGACCGGATGCCAGCGTTCCGGCGTAGCCACGAAAATCGAGATTCGGACGGTTAACGTACTGCACCGGGAAGCGCATTGGCTGAGCATCCACCACTCGCTGGATCTCCACGGTTTCCAGCACTTCGAGCAGTGTCGGACCGCTGTACCACGGCATACTTTCACTTTGCGAAGCCACGTTGTCGCCTTCCAGTGCGGAGAGCGGCACAAAGCGGATATCCAGATTACCCGGCAGCTGCCCGGCAAAAGTCAGATAATCTTCACGAATACGGGTGAACGTCTCTTCACTGTAATCCACCAGATCCATTTTGTTGATCGCCACGACCAGATGTTTGATCCCCAACAGTGTGGAGATAAAACTGTGACGACGGGTTTGATCGAGTACGCCTTTACGGGCGTCGATCAGTAAGATCGCCAGTTCACATGTCGATGCGCCAGTCGCCATATTGCGGGTGTACTGCTCGTGCCCTGGGGTGTCGGCGATAATAAATTTACGCTTCTCGGTAGAGAAATAGCGGTAGGCCACATCAATAGTGATGCCCTGTTCGCGCTCAGCTTGCAGGCCGTCCACCAGCAGTGCCAGATCCAGCTTTTCGCCCTGGGTGCCGTGACGCTTACTGTCGTTATGCAGCGATGAGAGCTGATCTTCGTAGATTTGGCGGGTATCGTGCAGCAGGCGACCAATCAGGGTACTTTTGCCGTCATCGACGCTACCACAGGTCAGAAAACGCAGCAGGCTTTTATGTTGTTGCGCAATCATCCAGGCTTCGACGCCGCCTTCATTGGCGATTTGTTGTGCAAGTGCGGTGTTCATCTTAAAAATACCCCTGACGTTTTTTCAGCTCCATAGACCCCGCCTGGTCGCGGTCAATCACGCGGCCCTGACGTTCACTGGTGGTGGAAACCAGCATCTCTTCGATGATCTCCGGCAGTGTTTGTGCGTTTGACTCCACCGCGCCGGTCAGCGGCCAGCAGCCCAGCGTACGGAAACGCACCATCCGTTTTTTAATCACTTCGCCCGGTTGCAGGTCGATACGGTTGTCATCAATCATCATCAACATACCGTCGCGTTCCAGAACCGGACGTTCCGCAGCGAGATACAGCGGAACAATGTCGATATTTTCCAGCCAGATGTATTGCCAGATATCCTGCTCGGTCCAGTTAGAGAGCGGGAAGACGCGGATACTTTCGCCTTTGTTAATTTGCCCGTTGTAGTTGTGCCACAGCTCCGGGCGCTGATTTTTCGGATCCCAGCGATGGAAGCGGTCACGGAAAGAGTAGATTCGCTCTTTAGCGCGGGATTTCTCTTCGTCACGGCGCGCACCACCGAAGGCGGCATCAAAACCGTATTTGTTCAGCGCCTGTTTCAGGCCTTCAGTTTTCATAATATCGGTATGTTTCGCGCTGCCGTGTACGAATGGATTAATCCCCATCGCCACGCCTTCCGGGTTTTTATGCACCAGCAGCTCGCAGCCGTAGGCTTTCGCCGTACGATCGCGGAACTCATACATCTCGCGGAATTTCCAGCCGGTATCGACATGCAGCAACGGGAAAGGCAGCGTACCTGGATAAAACGCCTTGCGCGCCAGATGCAGCATGACGCTGGAATCTTTACCGATAGAGTAGAGCATCACCGGATTTGAGAATTCTGCAGCCACCTCGCGAATAATGTGGATGCTTTCCGCCTCCAGTTGCCGCAGGTGGGTAAGTCGTTTTTGATCCATAACCGTTCCTTTGCAATACCGCTATTTTCTTGCCATCAGATGTTTCGACTATAGGGAGCGTAAGAGAACGAATGAAATTACCAATTAGAATGAGTAGTTCCTTAACGGAATAACGATTTGGCAAAGCTAATATCAAAAAGTGCTTAAGGCACCGGATTTCGGGCGTTTAGGAAGATTTGAAATTGTTTTAGCGCAGCGGCAGTTTCATACTATGGCGGTAAAAAAATTTGCATGGTATTTAAGGACTCACTATGTTTTCCGCATTGCGCCACCGTACCGCTGCCCTGGCGCTCGGCGTATGCTTTATTCTCCCCGTACACGCCTCGTCACCTAAACCTGGCGATTTTGCTAATACCCAGGCACGACATATTGCTACTTTCTTTCCGGGACGCATGACCGGAACTCCTGCAGAAATGTTATCTGCCGATTATATTCGCCAACAGTTTCAGCAAATGGGTTATCGCAGTGATATTCGGACATTTAATAGTCGGTATATTTATACCACCCGCGATAATCGCAAGAGCTGGCATAACGTGACGGGAAGTACGGTGATTGCCGCTCATGAAGGCAAAGCGCCGCAGCAGATCATCATTATGGCGCATCTGGATACTTACGCCCCGCTGAGCGATGCTGACGCCGATGCCAATCTCGGCGGGCTGACGTTACAAGGAATGGATGATAACGCCGCAGGTTTAGGTGTCATGCTGGAACTGGCCGAGCGCCTGAAAAATACGCCTACCGAGTATGGTATTCGATTTGTGGCGACCAGCGGCGAAGAGGAAGGAAAATTAGGCGCTGAGAATTTACTCAAGCGGATGAGTGACACCGAAAAGAAAAATACGCTGCTGGTGATTAATCTCGATAACTTAATTGTTGGCGATAAATTGTATTTCAACAGCGGTGTAAAAACCCCTGAAGCAGTAAGGAAATTAACGCGCGACCGGGCGCTGGCAATTGCCCGCAGCCATGGAATTGCCGCCACCACAAATCCAGGTTTGAATAAAAACTATCCGAAAGGCACCGGGTGTTGTAATGACGCAGAAATATTCGACAAAGCCGGTATTGCTGTACTTTCGGTGGAAGCGACTAACTGGAATCTTGGCAATAAGGATGGTTATCAGCAACGAGCAAAAACAGCCGCATTCCCTGCGGGAAATAGCTGGCATGACGTAAGACTGGATAATCAACAGCATATTGATAAGGCACTTCCTGGAAGAATAGAACGTCGCTGCCGTGATGTTATGCGGATAATGCTACCGTTGGTGAAGGAGCTGGCGAAGGCATCTTAATGGGTTTGAAATGATTACTCCCTTGCCTGCAGGAAATCAATGCCACCAGAAACAGAGTATAAAAAAGGGGTGCAGGAGGCCAAACCATCACAATTCAGTACGCGGGGTTTTACCCCGCGTGGTGGCTACTTCTTCGATTCGTAAGCGAGAACTGCCTTAAACTCCATACCACGTTCTCTGATACTCAACTCACACAACGAGTCGCCTACCATCAACGTGAATCCCAGTACTGTACAACACAGTACGATGATTGCCACAAGGGCATATTTTGTCAGCATGTCTTGCCTCCCTGCAAAGAAGAGACTAACATCCGAATTGCTACGTTCGAACGCGAGCCTCAGGTTGATAGAAATATCGCCTGGGGCTTTTGTCCATCTGGAACCTCGCGAATGCTTAACGCCAGACAGCCTCAAGCACCCAATGCCATTCTATACCTGTTAATTTTCCCTGCGATGTTCACCTTTAAATGCCGGAATGCTGCTCGCAAAAAATAAAAACGCCTCCATCATTTCTGACAGAGGCGTTTAATTTATCCGGCAATATTTACCCTTCGTGTAATCCACATTCCCTTTTTAAGCCAAAGAAACGCGTTTCTTCTTCCGCCATGCCGGGTTCCCATTTACGGGTTGTATGGGTATCGCCCACCGATAAATATCCTTCATCCCATAATGGGTGATATTTCAGGCCATGTTTTTGCAGGTACTGATAAATAGTTCGGTTATCCCAGTCGATAATCGGCAGCACTTTAAATACGCCACGCTGAATTGCCAGCACCGGTAAATTGGCGCGGCTGCCGGATTGTTCACGGCGCAGGCCAGCAAACCAGGTTTGCGCATTCAGTTCTTTCAGCGCCCGGTTCATCGGTTCGACTTTGTTGATGTCATTGTACTTTTCAATGCCTTCAACGCCCTGCTCCCACAGTTTGCCGTAGCGTGCTTCCTGCCAGGCGGCGCTTTCGGTAGCACGATACACTTTCAGGTTGAGCTTGAGTTTGTCCGTTAACTCGTCAATAAAGCGGTAGGTTTCCGGGAACAGATAGCCGGTATCGGTGAGGATCACTGGAATATCCGGGCGAATCTGATTCACCAGATGCAGGCTCACCGCCGACTGAATGCCAAAGCTGGAAGAAAGTACATATTCACCGGGAAGATTATCCAGCGCCCAGGCTACGCGGCCTTCAGCGTCCAGTTTTTCCAGTTGGGCGTTAGTTTCCGCCAGCGCCAGAATCCGGTCTACCTTTGGCAGTTCGTTCAGGGCGTTTAGATCGAGTTTGGACATAAGTTCCTCACTGTTTGCCTTGCCTGATGCAACGCTTACACATCTTATCAGGCCTACAAGACCGGGCTGATGGTTAATCCCACAAATCGCGCGCCGGATCGAGCACCGGGCGAATGATGCCCGCACGCACCGTAAAGTCGCCGAAGCCTTCACCCGCTTCGCGCTCTTTCGCCCAGCGCCCTATCAGTTCATCAAGCGACGCCAGGATTTCCGACTCGGTGATGTTTTCTTTATACATCCGTGGGATACGTGTCCCAATGCGGTTGCCGCCAAGATGCAGGTTGTAGCGACCCGGCGCTTTCCCCACCAGACCCACTTCCGCCAGCATCGCGCGACCACAACCGTTCGGGCAGCCTGTTACACGCATCACGATATGCTCATCGCTGACACCATGTTTCGCCATTAAATTATCGATGTTGTCGATAAAAGACGGCAGGAAACGCTCCGCTTCCGCCATCGCCAGCGGGCAAGTCGGGAATGACACGCAGGCCATTGAGTTTTCACGCTGCGGCGTGACGGCATTCATTAACCCGCTTTCTTTGGCGATCTTCTCGATCTTCGCTTTCTCGCTTTCCGGCACGCCGGCGATGATCAGATTCTGGTTCGCCGTAATGCGGAAATCACCTTTGTGGATCTTCGCGATCTCCAGCAGGCCGGTTTTCAGCGGACGCCCCGGATAATCAAGGATGCGACCATTTTCGATAAACAGCGTCAGGTGCCAGTTATCATCAATGCCCTTAACCCAGCCAATACGATCGCCGCGTCCGGTAAACTCATACGGGCGAATCGGCTCGAATTTGATCCCCGCGCGACGTTCAACTTCCGCTTTAAACGTCTCAACCCCTACGCGCTCCAGCGTGTATTTGGTTTTGGCATTTTTACGATCGGTTCGGTTACCCCAGTCACGCTGAGTTGTCACGACGGCTTCCGCCACCGCCAGCGTATGCTCCAGCGGCAGATAGCCAAACTCACTCGCCGTGCGGGCGTAGGTTTTCTTGTTGCCGTGTTCGATGGAAAGCCCACCGCCCACCAGCAGGTTAAAGCCCACCAGCTTGCCGTTTTCGGCGATCGCCACGAAGTTCATGTCGTTGGCGTGCAGATCGATATCGTTCTGCGGCGGGATCACTACCGTGGTTTTGAACTTACGCGGCAGGTAGGTCTGACCAAGGATCGGCTCTTCATCAGTAGTGGCGACTTTTTCCTGATCGAGCCAGATCTCCGCATACGCGCGGGTACGAGGCAGCAGATGTTCAGAAATTTTCTTCGCCCATTCATATGCTTCCGCATGCAGCTGCGACTCGTAAGGGTTCGAGGTGCAGAGTACGTTACGGTTCATGTCGTTGGCGGTCGCCAGCGCATCAAGACCGACCGAGTGCAGCATCTGGTGCACCGGTTTGACGTTCTTTTTCAGAATGCCGTGGAACTGAAACGTCTGGCGGTTGGTCAGGCGAATGCTGCCATAGATGGTGTTTTCACCGGCAAATTTGTCGATCGCCTGCCACTGTTTAGTGGTAATCACCCCACCCGGCAGACGACAGCGAAGCAGCATCGCGTGGCGCGGCTCCAGCTTCTGTTCAGCACGTTCGGCGCGAATGTCGCGGTCATCCTGCTGATACATGCCGTGGAAGCGGATCAGCAGGAAGTTATCGCCCTTAAAGCCGCCGGTCAGACCGTCGTTTAAATCTTCCGCAATGGTGCCGCGCAGGTAGTTGCTTTCAAGCTTCATGCGCTCGGCGTCTGTCAGTTTTCCTTCGACCACTAAAGGTCCTGGATGTTTTTCGCTCATTAGTAGACATCTCGCTGATAACGGCGCTCTACGCGCAGCTCACTTAAAAATTCATCCGCCGCTTCGGTGTCCATGCCACCAAATTCGGCAATCACTTCCAGAAGTGCCTGCTCAACGTCTTTCGCCATGCGATTAGCGTCGCCGCAGACATAAATGTGGGCACCGTCATTGATCCAGCGCCACAGCTCTGCGCCCTGTTCGCGCAGTTTGTCTTGTACGTAAATTTTTTCTTTTTGATCGCGCGACCAGGCGAGATCGATGCGCGTCAGCACGCCTTCTTTGACGTAACGCTGCCATTCCACCTGGTAGAGGAAATCTTCCGTAAAGTGTGGGTTGCCAAAGAATAGCCAGTTTTTACCCGGCGCTTCGTCGGCGGCACGCTGCTGCATAAAGGCACGGAACGGCGCGATGCCGGTGCCAGGGCCAATCATGATCACCGGGGTTTCCGGATTGGTTGGCAGGCGGAAGTTGTCGTTATGTTCGATAAAGACGCGGACTTCACCCTCTTCTTCCACACGATCCGCGAGGAAGCTGGAGGCACCACCGGCACGGGCGCGGCCTTCCACGTCGTAACGCACCACACCAACGGTAACGTGCACTTCGTTCTCGACTTCCGCCTGCGAGGAGGCGATGGAATACAGGCGCGGGGTCAGCGGGCGCAGCAGATTAATCAGCGCTTCGGCATCCAGTTGCGCCGGAGAGAAACGCACCATGTCGACAATCGGCGTCGTCGCGGCGTAATGCTGTAACTTCGCTTTATCGCCCACCAGCGGCAGCAGCGTTTCGCTGCGCGTTAAGGTAGCGTAGTTCTCAACAATGTTGGCGGTGTTGACGGTCAGTTCGAAGTGCCACTGTAGCGCTTCGTTCAGAGGCAACGTTTTGCCCTCGACGGTGACAGGTTCATCGCCTTTCAGCCACAGCAGTTCGACAAGTTCTTTCACCAGTGCCGGATCGTTTTGATACCAGACGCCCAGCGCGTCACCCGGCTGGTAACGCAGGCCAGAGTCACCTAAGTCAATTTCAATGTGACGAACGTCTTTTTCAGAGTTACGCCCGGTAATTTTCTGGTTAACAGAGAGGCTCGCCACCAGCGGCGCGTCTTTGCTATACGGGCTGGTGTGGATTTCATTTACCGTGCCAGTAGCGACGGATTGCGAAGGTGCCGCGACAGGCGCACGCGATTTAAGCGCATCAACCACGCGGGCGCGCCACTCGCTGGCAGCAGCCTGGTATTCAACGTCGGCATCGACACGGTCGAGCAGGCGTTCACCGCCCAGTTCCGCCAGCTTACTGTCAAAATCTTTCCCGGACTGGCAGAAAAATTCATAAGAGCTATCGCCGAGGCTAAACACGGCAAACGCGGTGTTTTCCAGCTTTGGCGCTTTTTTGGAGAACAGGAACTTATGCAGCGCGACGGCTTCTTCCGGCGGTTCCCCTTCCCCTTGCGTTGACGTCACCACGATAAGCAGTTTTTCGCTGGCGATTTGTTTGAATTTATAGTCACCCGCGTTCACCAGCTTAACGTTCAGTTTTGCCGCTAATAAATCATCGCGTAATGCTTCAGCAACCCGGCGCGCATTGCCGGTTTGCGAGGCGGAGATAATAGTTATACCCGGCATTTCTGCGGCGGGCGCTGGCGTCGCTGCAAGCGCAGCAGGCTGCTGGTTGAGCACGCCCCAGAAATAGCCAGAAACCCAGGCAAGCTGGGTAGGAGTTAAATCGGTCGTGGCCGCCTGAAGGCGTGCCAGTTGCTCCGGGTTCAACGGAAGCAACGCGGAAGGTGGGACCTGTGTCGTCATGCGTCGTTATGTTCCAGTAAGCAAAGCTGTTTCTGCGCCCTGTCAGCGCCCATAAAACAGAAGAGAAGGTAAGGTTAACGGGGTGAACGGTGTGGATTAAAGACGGGATAGCGATAACTAATAACCAAATCGACTAACCTGTTTTAGCAATAGTCTTTAACAACAAAATAGATTAACCAACCCAATGAAAAACAAATGAATATTGCCCATCAATAAGATAAATCAGCGATTTTGCGCAACAAAGTCGTTTTAGATAATGCGAAAAAACAGCCTTTCCGGTACTCTACGGCGGTTTTATCGTCATGTAGAGAAATTATGATGTCCACCACGTTATTTAAAGATTTCACCTTCGAAGCCGCTCACCGCTTGCCGCACGTCCCACAAGGGCATAAATGTGGTCGCCTGCACGGGCATTCCTTTATGGTGCGACTGGAAATTACCGGGGAAGTCGATCCGCATACGGGCTGGATTATCGATTTCGCTGAACTGAAAGCGGCGTTTAAACCAACTTATGAGCGCCTCGATCACCATTATCTCAATGATATTCCTGGTCTGGAAAACCCAACCAGCGAAGTTTTAGCAAAATGGATTTGGGATCAGGTTAAACCCGTTGTGCCGCTGTTAAGTGCGGTGATGGTAAAAGAAACCTGCACCGCAGGTTGTATCTATCGCGGCGAATGATAAGAGTGTGTCGGCGGTCAATTTCCCTTAAGTAACGCTATGTTAGGGTGTTGTGTTCTGGATATCTGGGGCATGACATGGAAGACGACTGCGACATTATTATTATTGGTGCCGGTATTGCTGGCACCGCTTGCGCGTTACGCTGCGCGCGAGCGGGTTTATCCGTTCTGTTACTGGAACGAGCGGAGATTCCCGGCAGCAAAAATCTTTCCGGCGGGCGGCTATACACCCATGCGCTCGCGGAACTCCTCCCGCAATTTCACCTGACCGCGCCCCTTGAACGACGCATCACTCACGAAAGTCTTTCTCTGTTAACGCCGGATGGCGCAACGACGTTTTCCAGCTTACAGCCCGGCGGTGAATCCTGGAGTGTATTACGTGCACGATTCGATCCGTGGCTGGTTGCCGAAGCCGAAAAAGAAGGTGTCGAATGCATCCCCGGTGCGACGGTAGATGCACTGTATGAAGAAAACGGCAGGGTGTGTGGTGTCATTTGTGGTGACGATATTCTTCGCGCCCGTTATGTGGTGCTGGCAGAAGGTGCCAACAGCGTCCTCGCGGAACGCCACGGGTTAGTGACTCGTCCTGCTGGCGAAGCGATGGCATTGGGGATCAAAGAAGTGCTGACGCTGGAACCATCCGCTATTGAAGAACGTTTTCATCTGGAGAATAACGAAGGCGCAGCGTTGTTGTTCAGCGGCGGGATCTGTGATGACTTACCCGGCGGCGCATTTCTTTATACTAATCAACAAACGCTCTCGTTAGGGATTGTTTGCCCGCTCTCCTCCCTTACGCAAAGTCGTATTCCGGCAAGCGAGCTGCTGGCTCGCTTTAAAACGCATCCGGCAGTGCGCCCGCTTATCAAAAACACGGAATCACTGGAGTATGGTGCGCATCTGGTGCCAGAAGGTGGCCTGCGCAGTATGCCGGTGCAATACGCCGGTAACGGCTAGCTGCTGGTGGGCGATGCGTTGCGCAGTTGCGTCAATACCGGAATATCCGTGCGCGGCATGGATATGGCGCTAACTGGCGCGCAGGCGGCGGCACAAACGCTGATAAGCGCCTGCCAACACCGCGAGCCGCAAAATCTGTTTCCGCTTTATCATCACAACGTAGAGCGCAGCCTGCTGTGGGATGTTCTACAGCGTTATCAGCATGTTCCGGCGCTTTTGCAACGTCCTGGCTGGTATCGGGTGTGGCCTGGGTTAATGCAGGATATTTCCCGTGATTTATGGGATCAGGGGAATACACCTGTTCGACCGCTGCGCCAGTTGCTCTGGCGTCATTTACGTCGTCACGGCTTGTGGCATCTGACGGGCGATGTTATCAGGAGTCTGCGATGTCTGTAGCCCGTAATCTCTGGCGCGCTGCCGATGCGCCGCACATTGTTCCAGCTGACTCCGTTGAGCGCCAGACGGCAGAACGGTTGATTAACGCCTGTCCGGCTGGTCTTTTTTCGCTCACACCTGAAGGTGACTTACGCGTTGATTATCACGGCTGCCTGGAGTGTGGCACCTGCCGTTTGCTGTGCGACGAATCAACACTACAACAGTGGCGCTATCCGCCTTCCGGATTCGGCATCACCTACCGCTTTGGATAAATAATAAGGATAATTTATGCCCCTCTTACACCTGCTCCGCCAGAATCCGGTGATTGCTGCCGTTAAAGATAATGCCAGCCTGCAACTGGCAATCGACTCTGAATGCCAGTTTATTTCCGTGTTGTACGGCAATATCTGCACCATTAGTAATATCGTTAAAAAGATTAAGAACGCCGGGAAATATGCTTTTATTCATGTTGATTTGCTGGAAGGCGCGTCAAATAAAGAAGTGGTGATTCAGTTTTTGAAACTGGTGACCGAGGCGGACGGAATTATCAGTACCAAAGCCTCAATGCTGAAAGCAGCAAGAGTGGAAGGTTTTTTCTGTATTCATCGACTGTTTATTGTTGATTCGATTTCGTTTCACAACATTGATAAGCAAGTTGCGCAATCGAATCCGGATTGTATTGAGATCCTGCCAGGCTGCATGCCTAAAGTGCTGGGCTGGGTGACGGAGAAAATCCGCCAACCGCTGATTGCTGGCGGGCTGGTGTGCGATGAAGAAGATGCGCGTAATGCGATTAACGCGGGCGTTGTGGCGCTTTCCACCACGAATACTGGGGTCTGGACGTTAGCGAAAAAATTGCTTTGACGGGATAATCGTAACAAGTTGAATTTGGTGTGATTTGTAGGCTGCACGCCACATCCGACATTCAGCGCCTGATGCGACGCTTGACGCGTCTTATCAGGCCTACAAGTCCCCAGCCCAGAACCATCGGCAGGATCATCCGGCAGCACGTTATTGGCAATCTGCGTGAATGTTTGCCACCAGTGCCTCCAGCACCACTTTCCAGTCATCAACCACGCCAACATCTGCCTGTGAAAATACCGCTGCACTGGCGTCATGATTAATCGCCACCACAAACTTGCTATTGCGTACGCCCGCCATTAACGCTGCTGCGCCGGAAGCGCCAACAACAATACACACCTCAGGTGCCAGCAGATGTCCGGAAATACCAATCACTTTTTCGGCATCAACGCCACCGTTCATCACTCGTGCCCGACTGTAGCCCACTTCGGCTCCCATCTTTTCTGCCAGCATAGCGATTTCCTGGTTATCTGCCTCTCCGCCCTGCCCTACCACCAGCACCCGTCTGGCCTCAGCTAATGGGGCGCGGGTAACATTTTTCAGGTTTTCTATGCTGATAAGCCAGTCTGGAAGCGCGCCGGGGACAATGTTCAGTTGCTGCATCCCAGAGGGCAACGTGGCGTTTTTATCTGCTCCCGCCTGACGTGCCAGCGAAAGGCATAGCGGGCGTTTTTCTGTTTGCAGCGTCGCCGTTAGCGCATTTCCCCAGTGGGATTTGCGCACGCTTACGGCTGGAATATCTAACGAAGTCACCTGGCAGATGCTTGCACCATGTAAACGCCAGGCCAGCCGGGTCGACAGTTCATCGCCAAACGTTCCCGGCGGAAAGAGAACAACGTCCGCAGGCGTTCGTTGCCACTGTTCCACCAGCACATCCAGCACCTGTTCCGCCACACTGGGCTGAGGTTCAATCTGCCAGTGCGCCAGGGTACAACCGCTGAAATCCTGCGCCGCCAGCCAGCTCGCTATTGCGGCATGGTCCTGATTTATTGTCACAATTACGATATTCATGGCTGCATCCTTTGGCGTAAATAGTCCTGCCATAGCTTTTGCGCTTTTTCTGCTACCGTTTGCCCATCAATCAGCGTCGCTCCGCGTCGTTGCTCTACTCTTGCCAGTTGCAGACACTGCATCGCTGGCAATTCGACAGCAACAGTTTTACGGATAATTGCTGCTTTCCCCGCAGCCATTCGCTGGCGCATTCCCGGAACTGGCAAGGCCACTTCACCGCACTGACGCACGGCAATCACCGCAGGCAAGCGAACCCGGCAACAGCGCACCCCATGTTCAGTACGCTGTTCGAGGGTGATAAACGGTGCGTCGAGAGTAAAGCGCTCCACCTGGGTGAAGCAGGGCCAGACCAGCATTTCCGCCAGCAAAAATGGCGTTTGCCCATTCTGCCCTTCGCTGCTTTGGCAGCCAGTAATTATCAGATCCAGCGGATTCTGGTACTGCCATTCGGCAATATGGCGAGCGACAAATTCCGGCGCAAAGCGCAGATCTGCCGCCGTCTCCAGCAATACAGCGTCCTCAAACCCAAGAGCCATGAGATAGCGCAGCCAGTGCAACGCCCGTTCATCCCCCATGCTCAACGCGGTTAAAGACATCGGCGTACCGTTTTTTCTCTGCGCCAACAGCAGCGCGGCGGCAGCCTGTTCATCGGCACCGAGTAAACTTCGCAGAAGCGAAACATCCGGTCCGCTATTACCCTGAGCCGCCGCCTGCCACTCTTTTTCCGCCAGCATTCCGGCATCCGGTTCGGTTTTAAACGCTAACAGAATGTTCATTCGCACCTCCTACATTTCCCGCCGCCACCAGCGGGAGTGCTTTGGTTTCTGGTGCCCATAGCCAGGTCACAACAAAACCAACCAACAACACTGCCGCCAGGAGTAATAAGGTGGCTTGCATTCCCCACTGCGCCAGCACCCACGGCAGCAGGCCAGTACTTACCGCCGCCCCCAACCGACTCATGGCGGTGGCAAAACCGACGCCCAGCGAGCGAATGTCAGTAGGAAAACTTTCCGCAGGCAAAATGCCCACCAGATTACTGACTGCCGAAATGGTGGTGCTGAAGAGAACAAAAAGCAGCAGCGTTAATGAACTGCCGGAAGGCAAACAGGCCATCACTACCAGCGTTGCCGCCAGCAGCAAAAAACTTCCCAGCAAAAACTTGCGATGTGCCAGCAGGTGCGTCAGAACTAATCCCAGCAGCGCGCCCACAATTAACAACGCATTAAGCATCAGACTGGCAGTCAGCGCATCTTCCAGTCCAATAGTCTGGGCGATAGTTGGCAGCCAGGTATAAATCACAAACCATGGGATTACGAGGCAGACAAAGAAGACGCTGTTAAACGCTGTGCGCCGCCAGTAGCGCGAAGAGAACAAGGTTTTGATGTGTTTATGGGTCGCCGTTGCCACTTCATCGCCCAGTAAAACATGCGGGCCAAAATAGCGATGAACGATAGCGTGAGCTTCTGCAAAACGCCCCTGGCGCAGTAGCCAGCGTGGCGATTCCGGCGTGCCCCAACGTAGCAGCGTAATCAGCAAGGCTGGTAACGCCGCTGATGCCAGCAGCCAGCGCCAGGCCTCCGGGCTTTCGGAAATAAAGTGATGTCCGGCAATACTTGCCAGCACATAGCCTACGGTCCACACCACACTGAATGCGCCCAGCAAAATACCGCGATGGCGGCGCGGGGAAAATTCAGCCAGCAAGGTGTGACCGACTGAGTAATCGCCTCCCAGACCAATGCCGATCAAAATGCGTAATCCAATAAGATGCTCTGGCGTGGTGGCAAAAAATTGCAAGAACGAAGCGAGCGTAATCAGCATAAAACTGAAGGTGAAGATTTTTTGCCGCCCGATATGGTCGGAGATCCACCCCAAAACCAGGCTGCCAAGAAACAAACCAAGTAACGCCGAGCCGCCGATCATTCCCGCCATAAACGGCGTCAGTTGCATGGCGGGCGTAAGCTGAATAATGGCATAACCAATGACGCCGAGAACATAACCGTCGGTCAGGTGTGCGCCGAAAGTGAGCGCAGCAATTCGACAGTGAAAACGGTTAAGCGGTAAATCATCCATTCGCACCGGTGAAGTGTTCATCTTTACCCCTTCATTGTCCGGTAATAAGAACGGCTTCTCGCCTGAGAAGCCGAAAAGGCAACGCACCGTCATCGCGGAACGCTGCCTGACACATTATTTTTCAATCGGATAGATAGTACCCGTGTTCATAATGCCATTAGGATCGAACTGCTTTTTCAGCCCTTCCAGCAACGCCCACGCGCTGCCGTGTTCCAGTTTGCTCCAGTGAACGCGATGTTTACCGATACCGTGGTGATGCACCATCGAACCGCCGAGGCGAATGGTTTCTTCGCAGATGATTTTGTTGAGCGGATTGTGGTACTTGTCGATTTCCTCTTCCGGCTTACAGTCAACGACGTTGTAGTCGTAGACGAAGTACATGTTGGTGCCGTTCTGGTAGCTGTGAGAGGAGTGACCGCCCAGCATGGTGATGTCGTCGGCGTGCGGGAACTCGGTGCGAATACGGTTAATAACGCTTTCGTAGATTTCGTGGATGCAGCTCCAGCAGCCGGACACTTCGGTGGTAAAGCCCATGTTGCCGGTTTTGAGGATCTGCACACGTTCGGCAGCTACTTTATCCGGTCCCCAGTTCAGGTTGTTAAACCAGGTTTCGATCAGCTTGCTGTCCACGCGCTGGCACTGCGGGTAGCGCGCCACGATTTCAGCAATCCCTTCACCCGTCGCCTTCGCAATGCGAGGGTTACCTTCAGCCATAAAGATCAGCACGCATTTGCCGCCGGCAAAATGGGTGAAGTGTTGGGTGCCATCTTCAGCATCATACAAACGAGCAATCGACGGACGGTACCCTTCCACCATGATTTCACGCAGGATGTTGAAGCCGGTTTTCATATCTTCCAGGATATAGCCGTAGAAGAGATTGTTTTCCGGCGTAAATTTGAAGATTTTCACTGTGACTTCAGTGATATAGCACAGTGCACCTTCGTTGCCGATGATGATATGACGAATGTCCGGGCCAGCCGCGCGACGAGGCACGTTTTTAATGCGTGTGACGGTGCCATCTGCCAGCACCGCTTCCAGACCAACGACCATATCTTCGATTGCGCCGTAGAGTGTGGAAAACTGCCCGATACTGCGGGTCGCCACCAGGCCGCCCATCTGCGCCAGCGGCTTTGACTGCGGAGAATGCCCCGTGGTGTAACCTTTTTCGCGCAATGCGTTTTCCAGCACCTCCAGCGGAACGCCACATTGCGCCGTGGCCTGCATATTCTCAATATCAATATTAATGATTTGATTCATGGCGGAGCCGTCGAGCACCACCGAGTTTTCCACAACGGTTTCCAGTCCACCTTCGGTGGCGGAAGCACCGGTACGTGGCACACCGTTAATTTTGTGCGCATTCATAAAATTCAGCACACGGGATACTTGTTCTGTGGAACCGAGTTTTACGACCGCTGCCGGAATCGGCAAAGTATAAATTCCATGAATATCCGGAAATTTACGAAAACGGTCAATACTGTTTTTCTTTAATACCGTTTCATCGGTAATAACGCGATCTGCACCAACAATTTCCTTTAGCTGGTCGACAATCGCTACGCGAGATAAAGACATAATAATTCCTTCCTGATAATAAAAATGGAATAGTTATTAATAAGAGAAAACAGAAACCACCGTTATGAATTAGCGCACTAAATAACCGCCATCAACCACTAATAAATGTCCGTTGACATAATTCGATGCCGGACTTGCGAGGAATACGGCTGCCCCCATTAAATCCTGAGTATCACCCCAACGGCTTGCCGGAATATGATCAAGAACACGCTGGTTAGTTTCTGGATTACTACGGGTCGCCAGCGTAATATCGGTTGCATAATAACCAGGAGCAATACCATTCACCTGAATATTATATTGGCCTAATTCATCGCAATAGGCTTTGGTGAATCCGGCAAGAGCATGTTTAGTGGCAGAATAAGCAGGTGACCATTGACCACCTAAGTAAGAGAACAATGAACAGATATTAATGATTTTACCGCTTTTCTGCGGGATCATAATTTTTGCCGCTTCGTAGCTTAACTCGAATGCGGCGGTCAGGTTCACGTCAATCATCGGGTCCCAGTCGGCACGACCAAAGTCCAACACCTTATTCAGCTTACAAATACCGGCATTATTGACCAGAATATCGACGGTACCGAAGCGCTCACAGCAGGCAGCGATAATCTTCTGCGGCGCGCCTTCTGCGGTGATATCCACCTGCATAAAATCAACTTCAACGCCCTGTTTTTCAATCATTTCCTTTGTTTCGCCGTTATCTTTGACGAAACTAGGAATAAAGACATTTGCGCCAGCTTTGGCCAACGCCATGGCAAATGCCTGGCCTAAACCGCTATTCCCGCCGGTAACAATTGCTGTTTTACCTTTCAGGGAGAAAAAATCCATTGAGAACGCATTGAGAGATTCGATTGACATAGTTAGCTCCAATTTCCGTAAGGCAAAAAAAAAGAAAGGTAACTTCCCCCGCGAGAGGGAAGTTACCTTTCTCATTATCTCTGGTAACTGGAGATAATTTTTAGCATAAGGACATAACTGCTAATGTGATCGTAATCACAGTGTGATGTTCGTATTGTCAAATAATTTAAAAAAGCAGAAGCGTGATTACTCTCACACAACACCTCTGCTTTCCATGTTATTTCTTATTGCAATTACTAGAGACCTGAGAAAAGTAATCCACCTGAAAGGGCGGCTTACTTTTCTCTTTTTTTTGTCTATTACAAATGGGAATACGATATGCAACACAACTCATATCGCCGTTGGATAACCCTCGCGATAATTAGTTTTAGCGGCGGCGTTAGTTTCGACCTGGCTTATTTACGTTATATTTATCAAATTCCCATGGCAAAATTTATGGGATTCAGCAATACCGAGATAGGTTTAATAATGAGTACCTTTGGTATTGCGGCCATTATTTTCTATGCCCCTAGCGGCGTTATTGCCGATAAATTTTCACATCGCAAAATGATTACTTCCGCGATGATCATTACCGGATTACTGGGCCTGATAATGGCAACATATCCACCACTGTGGGTAATGCTCTGTATTCAGGTCGCCTTTGCGATAACGACGATTTTAATGCTGTGGTCGGTGTCGATTAAAGCCGCATCGTTGCTGGGCGATCATAGCGAGCAAGGGAAAATTATGGGCTGGATGGAAGGGCTGCGCGGCGTCGGTGTAATGTCGCTGGCGGTGTTTACCATGTGGGTCTTTTCTCGCTTTGCACCGGATGACAGCGCCAGCCTGAAAACGGTCATTATTATCTATAGTGTGGTTTACATTCTGCTGGGCATTTTGTGTTGGTTTTTTGTTAGCGATAACAACAACCTACGCAGTGCCAATAACGAAGAAAAACAGTCATTCCAGCTTAGCGACATCCTGGCTGTTTTGCGCATCAGCACTACCTGGTATTGCAGCATGGTGATTTTTGGTGTCTTCACCATCTACGCCATTCTGAGTTACTCCACCAACTATCTGACCGAAATGTACGGCATGTCGCTGGTGGCGGCGAGCTACATGGGGATTGTGATCAACAAAATCTTCCGCGCGCTGTGCGGCCCACTTGGCGGCATTATCACCACCTACAGTAAAGTGAAATCCCCTACCCGCGTGGTCCAAATCCTTTCCATCATCGGTTTGCTGGCGTTGACAGCCCTGCTCGTCACGAACTCTAACCCGCAATCGGTCGCGATGGGGATTGGCTTGATTTTATTACTGGGATTCACCTGTTACGCCTCACGCGGGCTGTACTGGGCCTGCCCTGGCGAAGCGAGAACACCGTCTTACATTATGGGCACCACGGTAGGTATTTGTTCGGTGATTGGATTCCTGCCGGATGTCTTCGTTTACCCGATTATCGGCTACTGGCAAGACACCCTGCCCGCTGCAGAAGCCTATCGCAACATGTGGCTAATGGGCATGGCGGCGCTTGGCATGGTGATCATCTTTACCTTTTTGCTGTTCCAAAAAATTCGTACTGCTGATAGCGCCCCCGCAATGGCTAGCAGCAAGTAAGCCAGGAAAATTACAGGAGAAAAATCATGTCGAAAAAATACATCATAGGGATTGATGGCGGAAGTCAGAGCACAAAAGTGGTGATGTACGATCTGGAAGGTAATGTGGTTTGCGAAGGCAAAGGCTTATTGCAGCCGATGCACACGCCAGATGCCGATACCGCAGAACATCCTGACGACGATTTATGGGCATCACTATGTTTTGCCAGTCACGATTTGATGAGCCAGTTTGCCGGAAATAAAGAAGATATTGTCGGCATTGGCCTGGGCTCAATCCGTTGCTGCCGTGCGTTATTGAAAGCCGATGGTACGCCAGCCGCGCCGTTGATTAGCTGGCAGGATGCACGCGTTACACGCCCTTACGAACACACTAATCCTGACGTGGCCTATGTCACCTCTTTTTCGGGTTATCTGACACATCGCTTAACCGGCGAGTTTAAAGACAATATCGCCAACTATTTTGGTCAGTGGCCGGTGGATTATAAGAGCTGGGCATGGAGCGAAAATGCCGCGGTAATGGAAAAGTTTAATATCCCCCGCCAGATGCTTTTTGACGTGCAAATGCCGGGCACCATTCTTGGGCATATCACACCACAAGCTGCGCTGGCGACACATTTCCCGGCTGGGCTGCCGGTTGTTTGTACCACCAGTGATAAACCGGTAGAAGCTCTGGGAGCCGGGTTACTGGATGATGAAACGGCGGTAATTTCTCTTGGCACCTATATCGCGTTGATGATGAACGGCAAAGCACTGCCGAAAGATCCGGTGGCGTTCTGGCCGATTATGTCTTCTATTCCGCAAACATTGCTGTATGAAGGTTACGGTATTCGCAAAGGCATGTGGACGGTGAGCTGGCTGCGCGACATGTTAGGCGAGTCGTTAATTCAGGATGCCACAGCACAGGATCTTTCACCGGAAGATTTGCTCAACAAAAAAGCGTCTTGCGTGCCGCCTGGCTGTAATGGTCTGATGACGGTGCTGGACTGGCTGACCAATCCGTGGGAACCGTACAAACGCGGGATTATGATCGGTTTTGATTCCAGCATGGATTACGCATGGATATATCGTTCGATACTGGAAAGCGTGGCGCTGACGCTGAAGAATAATTACGACAATATGTGTCATGAAATGAATCACTTTGCAAAGCATGTGATCATTACTGGCGGCGGTTCGAACAGCGATCTGTTTATGCAGATTTTTGCCGACGTGTTCAACCTTCCGGCACGCCGAAACGCCATTAACGGTTGTGCAAGTCTGGGGGCTGCGATCAATACGGCGGTAGGTCTGGGGCTATACCCGGATTACACAACGGCTGTCGATAAAATGGTTCGCGTGAAAGATATCTTCATACCGATTGAGAGCAATGCCAAACGCTACGACGCGATGAATAAAGGCATTTTCAAAGACCTAACCAAACATACTGATGTGATCCTGAAAAAATCGTATGAAGTGATGCATGGGGAATTGGGGAATGCGGATTCGATCCAGAGCTGGTCGAATGCGTAAGTGAGATAAACAGTGCCGGGTAGATGATTAATCCCGGCATATTCACGTTTCCACTACAAAATACCGGGTAACCACTGCTGAATATTGTTCTCTCCTGAGCAGCGTTTATGCTTTAATTGCTAAACCGATTTAATTAGTTTAGCAATTAGTATATTGGAGCCTTTATGAGCACAAGAGTATGGGTACTCGGTGATGCGGTTGTTGATTTATTACCCGAAAGACAGGGGAGACTACTACAGTGTCCTGGTGGGGCGCCTGCTAATGTTGCAGTCGGTATCGCAAGGCTGGGGGGGAAAAGTGCCTTTATTGGCAAAGTTGGCGATGATCCTTTCGGTCGCTTTATGTATCAGACACTGAGTACAGAAAATGTTGATACACGTTATATGTCTCTTGATCCTCAACATCGCACCTCAATTGTGGCTGTAGGACTTGATGAGCAAGGAGAAAGAAACTTTACCTTTATGGTACGCCCAAGTGCCGATCTTTTTTTACAACCTGATGACCTTCCTACATTTGGGCCGGGTGAATGGCTCCATCTTTGTTCCATTGCGCTCAGTGCAGAACCTTCCCGAAGTACCGCATTTCTGGCTATGGAGAAAATACGTCAGGCTGGCGGAAACATCAGTTTTGATCCCAATATCCGCAGCGATCTCTGGCAGAGTGAAGCGCTGTTAAGGAAATACCTTGATCGTGCGCTTTCGCTGGCGAATATCGCTAAATTGTCCGAAGAAGAGTTGTTATTCATCAGTGACGAAAGCCAGGTTCAGCAAGGCGCATATTCATTAGTACAACGTTATCCGTTGACTTTATTGCTTATTACACAAGGAAAAAATGGCGTACTTGTGTATTTTCAGGGGCAGTTTATCCACTATCCCGCCAAACCTGTTTCTGTCGTCGATACGACCGGGGCAGGAGATGCTTTTGTCGCTGGATTACTTGCCGGTCTGGCTGATTCTGGAATACCAACAAATACCAGACAGCTTGAACGAATCATTGCACAAGCTCAGATTTGTGGTGCTCTGGCGACCACGGCTAAAGGCGCGATGACCGCCTTACCCCGACAACACGATCTCCCTTCACAATAGTGATCCTGCTGTTGTATCTGTAACCCGATTTGTCGTGCCTGTCACATTTACTAAATCGGTTTAGCGAAAATAATTGCTCTGGCTAAAAAGTCAGCTTTATTATCAACACCTAAACCGGTTTAGCATTTTAGCAATTTTTATAATTCTCTGATAGGACGCGACAAATTATGTATAAAAAAACAACTTTGGCAGTGTTAATTGCTTTGCTGACCGGTGCTACAACGGTACATGCGCAAACGGATATTAGCAGTATCGAATCTCGACTGGCGGCGTTGGAACAACGTTTAAAAAATGCGGAATCCCGCGCCCAGGCGGCAGAAGCAAGGGCCAAAACAGCTGAATTACAGGTTCAGAAACTGGCTGAAACACAACAACAAAATCAGCTAACAACTCAAGAAGTAGCACAGAGAACAGTTCAGCTCGAACAGAAATCCGCAGAAAACAGTGGTTTTGAGTTTCATGGCTATGCCCGTTCCGGGTTACTGATGAATGATGCCGCTTCCAGTAGCAAAAGTGGGCCGTATCTGACTCCCGCAGGTGAAACTGGTGGAGCTGTTGGCCGTCTGGGAAATGAAGCCGATACCTATGTCGAGTTAAATGTAGAACATAAACAAACACTGGATAACGGTGCGACCACACGCTTTAAAGCAATGTTGGCTGACGGACAAAGAGATTACAACGACTGGACTGGCGGCTCCAGTAACCTGAATATCCGACAGGCTTTTGCCGAACTGGGCGCATTACCAAGTTTTACCGGAGCATTCAAAGACAGTACTGTCTGGGCTGGTAAACGCTTTGATCGCGACAATTTTGATATTCACTGGTTAGACTCCGATGTCGTATTTTTAGCGGGAACGGGCGGCGGTATCTATGACGTAAAATGGAACGAGACATTCCGCAGTAACTTTTCTCTCTACGGACGTAATTTCGGCGATCTTGATGATATCGACAATAACGTTCAGAACTACATCCTCACCATGAATAATTATGCAGGCCCCTTCCAATTGATGGTTAGCGGATTACGGGCAAAAGATAATGATGATCGAAAAGATGCCAATGGTGATCTCATTCAAACTGATGCTGCAAATACTGGCGTACATGCGTTAGTTGGTCTGCACAATGACACTTTCTATGGCCTGCGTGAAGGGACGGCAAAAACAGCACTGCTATATGGCCATGGCCTGGGTGCGGAAGTCAAAGGGATTGGCTCCGATGGCGCTCTGCTGTCTGAGGCGAATACCTGGCGCTTCGCATCTTACGGCACAACACCTCTGGGAAGCGGTTGGTATGTTGCGCCAGCAATTCTCGCACAAAGCAGTAAAGATCGTTACGTCAAAGGCGATAGCTACGAATGGGTGACCTTCAATACACGTCTGATCAAAGAGGTAACACAGAATTTTGCTCTGGCCTTTGAGGGTAGCTATCAATATATGGATCTGAAGCCAAAGGGGTATCAAAACCACAACGCCGTAAACGGCAGCTTCTATAAACTCACCTTTGCTCCAACTCTAAAAGCTAACGATATCAATAATTTCTTTAGCCGTCCGGAGCTTCGCCTGTTTGCCACCTGGATGGACTGGAGCAGCAAACTTGATGATTTTGCCAGCAATGATGCTTTCGGCAGCAGTGGTTTCAATACTGGCGGAGAGTGGAATTTTGGTGTCCAAATGGAAACCTGGTTTTAATACCAGACAGCCTCACGGATGTGAGGCTTTTACTGAAATAACAATGAATTAGAGGGTTATATGGATTTCGATAAAATCGCCCAATCGTTGCTTCCTTTATTAGGTGGTAAGGAGAACATCGCCAGTGCAGCACATTGCGCCACTCGCCTACGGCTGGTACTGGTTGACGACACACTTGCCGATCAACATGCCATTGGCCAGATTGATGGAGTGAAAGGTTGTTTTCGTAATTCAGGGCAAATGCAAATCATCTTTGGCACCGGCGTGGTTAATAAAGTCTATGCTGCCTTTATTCAGGTTGCAGGTATTAGCGAATCCAGTAAAGCAGATACCGCTCGACTCGCCGCTCAAAAACTCAATCCTTTTCAGCGAATAGCACGGCTACTTTCTAATATTTTTGTCCCCATCATTCCAGCCATTGTTGCTTCTGGTTTATTAATGGGGCTTCTGGGAATGGTGAAAACATATGGCTGGGTGAATGCCGATAATGCGATTTATATCCTGCTGGATATGTGCAGTTCAGCCGCATTTATTATTCTCCCCATCCTTATTGGCTTTACTGCTGCTCGTGAATTTGGTGGAAATCCTTATCTTGGCGCGACATTAGGAGGGATTCTGACTCACCCGGCACTCACAAATGCCTGGGGCGTTGCTGCAGGATTTCAGACAATGGACTTCTTCGGTTTTGAAATCGCCATGATTGGCTATCAGGGAACGGTTTTCCCCGTACTTTTGGCCGTATGGTTTATGAGCATAGTGGAAAAACAGTTACGCAGGTTTATCCCTGATGCTCTGGATCTCATTCTGACGCCATTTCTGACTGTCGTCATTTCTGGCTTTATCGCTCTTTTGATTATTGGTCCGGCAGGACGAGCGTTAGGTGACGGTATCTCTTTCGTTCTCAGCACGCTGATTGCACACGCAGGCTGGTTAGCAGGGTTGTTATTTGGCGGGCTATATTCAGCGATTGTTATTACGGGTATTCATCATAGCTTCCACGCAATTGAAGCAGGACTTTTAGGTAACCCTGCAATCGGTGTTAATTTCCTGCTGCCTATTTGGGCAATGGCAAACGTTGCGCAAGGCGGTGCATGTCTGGCGGTATGGTTTAAAACCAAAGATACAAAAATTAAAGCAATCACCCTACCCTCGGCCTTTTCCGCAATGTTAGGGATTACTGAAGCCGCTATTTTTGGTATCAACCTTCGTTTTGTTAAACCTTTTATTGCGGCCTTAATTGGTGGCGCTGCCGGCGGTGCCTGGGTTGTCTCTGTTCACGTTTATATGACTGCCGTTGGTCTGACCGCAATACCCGGCATGGCAATCGTTCAGCCAACATCGTTGGTTAATTATATTATTGGAATGGTGATTGCTTTCGCTGTCGCTTTTAGCCTCTCTTTATTACTCAAATACAAAACGGACGAGGAGTAATGTCGATGCCTTCACAAATGCCCGCGATTTTACAGGCAGTTATGAAAGGTCAGTCCAAAGCACTGGCAGATGCCCACTATCCTTGTTGGCATCTCGCTCCAGTCACCGGACTAATGAACGATCCAAATGGCTTTTGCTGGTCTGGAGGCCGCTATCATCTGTTTTATCAGTGGAATCCACTGGCTTGTGATCATAAGTACAAATGTTGGGGGCACTGGAGTTCGACGGATTTATTGCACTGGCAGCATGAACCATTAGCGCTAATGCCCGATAAAGAGTACGACCGTAATGGTTGTTACTCAGGAAGCGCGGTTAATAATCAGGGCGTTCTCACACTTTGCTATACCGGTAATGTTAAGTTTGATGATGGCAGCAGAACGGCATGGCAATGCCTGGCCACCGAAAATAACCAGGGCGGGTTTGATAAACTAGGCCCTGTAATACCGTTACCTGATGGTTACACCGGACATGTTCGTGATCCAAAAGTCTGGAAGCACAACAGCCAATGGTACATGGTGCTTGGCGCGCAAGATAAAGAGAAACGGGGGAAAGTGCTGCTGTATTCCTCTGTCGATCTCTATACCTGGTCTTTTCATGGAGAAATTGCTGGTAACGGTCTGAATGAAATAGATAACGCAGGATACATGTGGGAATGTCCTGATTTTTTCGCCCTTGATGGTGAATACATTCTCCTCTGTTGCCCCCAGGGAATGGTGCGCGAACATGAGCGCTATCTGAATACTTATCCCTGCGCCTGGCTACATGGACAGTTTGATTACGAGACAGGCAAATTTACGCATGGCGCTTTCTCAGAGCTGGATGCGGGATTTGAATTCTATGCACCACAGACGATGGAAGCCCCGGACGGGCGACGATTGCTGGTCGGCTGGATGGGGGTTCCTGATGGCGAAGAGATGTTGCAACCAACCAGAAAGCATCATTGGCAGCATCAAATGACCTGTTTTCGCGAACTCTCATTCCAGAAGGGAAAATTGTTTCAGATGCCAATCAGGGAACTCGCGCAACTGCGTGAAGCTGAACACTTCTGGCAAGGAAAAGCAGATCATGCGCCGCATGTCGAAATTGAACGCCTGGAAATGGACATCATTCCGTCGGGTGAGCTGTATCTGAATTTTGGCAATGCGCTGGCACTGCATCTTAATGACGATGGTATTCAACTACAGAGGAGAAGCCTTGCAGGGCAAGAGAAACTAACTCGTTACTGGCGAGGAAGCGTAACGTCACTGAAGATTCTCTGTGACAGTTCCAGCGTAGAGATATTCATCAATAATGGTGAAGGTGTAATGAGTAATCGTTATTTTCCCCATCATCCAGCTTCGCTGATATTACAGGGTGAGTCTGACGTCACGTTACGCTACTGGTCGCTACGCGCCTGCATGGTAGAATGAGGGTTTTGAATTACGGATCCTCGTCGTGAGAAAAACCAAACGCGTTACTATTAAAGACATTGCTGAACTGGCGGGAGTGTCGAAAGCAACCGCCAGTCTGGTTCTCAATGGTCGTGGCAAAGAGTTACGTGTTGCGCAGGAAACGCGTGAGCGTGTGCTGAGTATTGCCCAACAGCAGCATTATCAGCCCAGCATTCATGCCCGCTCATTACGGGACAACCGCAGTCATACCATTGGTCTCGTCGTTCCTGAAATCACTAACTACGGATTTGCAGTATTTTCCCATGAACTGGAAACATTGTGTCGGGAAGCGGGCGTCCAACTCCTCATATCCTGTACTGATGAAAATCCTTCACAGGAAACAATGGTGGTGAACAATATGATTGCCCGCCAGGTTGATGGGTTAATCGTCGCATCCAGTATGCTGCATGATAATGACTATCAAAAACTTAGCGAGCAATTACCTGTTGTGTTGTTCGATCGCCACATGAACGGCAGCACATTGCCATTGGTCATTACTGACTCTGTTTCTCCCACCGCCGCTCTGGTGGCAGATATTGCACGGAGTCACCCGGATGAATTCTATTTTCTGGGCGGACAACCCCGTTTGTCACCGACTCGCGATCGACTGGAAGGATTTACACAAGGCTTGCAGCAAGCCGGAGTAACGCTACAACCTGAATGGATTATTCACGGTAATTATCATCCGAGCTCAGGCTATGAAATGTTTGCCGCGCTATGCGCTCGTTTAGGACGTCCCCCTAAAGCCTTATTCACTGCCGCTTGTGGATTACTGGAAGGCGTTCTGCGCTATATGAGCCAATATAATTTACTCGACAGTAAAATCCACCTGGCGAGTTTTGATGATCATTACTTGTATGATTCACTTTCGGTAAGAATCGACACAATACAACAGGATAATCGCCAACTTGCTTTTCACTGCTTTGAACTTATTTCGCAACTGATTGAAGGTGAAACGCCATCCCCATTACAGCGTTATCTTCCTGCCAGTCTACAAAAACGCTACCGATAATCCCGTCACTATCTTGCATTGCCCCTGTAAAACGGGGCGATTATTTTCATCCTGAACGTTAAATATCAATGATGCATAATCAAATCAGGCAATATTTAAATATTTATGCGTTTGCATCGACAAACGCCAGTTGCGCGCAATGCAGGTATCGATACATAAACGCGTAGCATCTTCCTTCTGGCTAATTGGCTGCAGTGCAATGACTCGCGGTTTATCATCGGTCAGCGTCGCAAGCAATTCATCCAGTGCTTCGATATCACGTACGCGTCCCACTGGGTGTTTGATTTCGTTGGCTCGCTCCAGTGCCTGTGACAACACTTCATAGCCACCGCGCATATTCAGCTTTGGCGACACGGTGACCCAGGTATTCGGTGTACAGCGTACTTCATGAGTACCACTGGTTTCTATCTGGCAGCTAAAACCGTTCTTTTCGAGCAGGTCAGTCAGCGGCAGCAAATCATGAATGCAAGGCTCACCACCCGTAATCACCACGTGACGCGCGGTGTATCCCTGACGGCCAATGACAGCCAGCAAATCTTCACTGCTCGCCGCCCCCCACTTATCACTCTCTTTGGTCTTCGCCAGAATGCTGAAAAGGGAGACTTCCCGATCCTCAAGCTTTTCCCAGGTGTGTTTGGTGTCGCACCAGGCACAGCCAACCGGACATCCCTGTAAACGAATAAAAATGGCGGGGACGCCGGTAAAGTAACCCTCACCTTGCAGGGTCTGGAACATCTCGTTAATCGGGTACTGCATAGCATTCTCTGTGAAGTGGATAATTGTTAATTATTGCAGATCCTGCCACAACAATCATGTCTTATTAACATTCTGTTACAGGCAGGTTTAAAGAAAAATGCGAAACATATCGTTAATAATAAAAGGGAGTGACGTATTATGTCAGAAAGAAATAAAGTAAAGGGATTTAATCATGTCAAAAACATTCACCAAAATTATATTTATCTTTTCTGTATTCATTTTTAATTATAACGAACCTCAAATTACCGATACCGCCGTCAATTTATTTATCCAGCTTTAATAGGACATTTATAATGCGCTATTTCATACTAATATTCACACTCGTGTGTTCCTTTGTTGCAGCCCAACCAACTATTGTCCCACAATTACAGCAACAAGTTACGGATCTTACGAGTAGCTTAAACTCACAAGAAAAGAAAGAACTGACGCGCAAGCTAGAATCTATTTTCAATAATACCCAAGTACAAATTGCTGTATTAATTATTCCCACAACCAAAGACGAGACAATTGAACAATATGCTGCAAGGGTTTTTGACAATTGGCGTTTAGGAGATGCCAAACGCAATGATGGGATACTGATCATTGTTGCCTGGTCGGATCGCACTGTCCGCATCCAGGTAGGTTATGGACTGGAAGAAAAGGTAACCGATGCTCTGGCTGGAGATATCATCCGTAGCAACATGATACCCGCATTTAAACAACAACAATTAGCTAAGGGATTAGAGTTAGCTATAATCGCTTTGAATAACCGACTCACTTCACAACACCAATATTCGGTTAATCCTTCAGAAAGTGAATCAGCATCTTCCAGCGATCATTACTACTTTGATATTTTTTGGGTATTTGCAGTGATGTTCTTCCCTTTCTGGTTTTTTCATCAAGGC
>ERZ894188.33-NODE-33-length-73660-cov-287.968_pt1 | contig 73660 bp, 64 predicted proteins | sample MGYA00380281_ERZ894188 | MGnify/ENA primary metagenome ERZ894188 (study PRJEB32331, sample SAMN06328486) | human gut metagenome | biome: human gut microbiome; feature: stool | host: Homo sapiens | collected 2013-01-18 ...
TTTCCTGTGTAGTACGCCGTCTGCGTTTCTCCGGTCCTAAGACATCAATCATCTGCTCTCCAATGACTAGTCTAAAAACTAGTATTAAGACTATCACTTAAATAAGTGATATTGGTTGTCTGGAGATTCAGGGGGCCAGTCTACTGAATGAGCGAAATGTGATTTACCTTCTTTTCTGTTCATTGTAAATTCCCTCTTTGCTAACGCAAATCATTATCATTACGCCTTTGGCAAAGGGAAATTTATGAAGAACAAATATATCATTGCTCCGGGCATTGCCGTGATGTGTTCTGCAGTTATATCATCAGGTTATGCCAGTTCTGATAAAAAAGAAGATACGCTTGTTGTTACTGCCTCCGGGTTCACTCAGCAGCTCAGAAATGCCCCGGCCAGTGTCTCAGTCATTACTTCAGAACAACTGCAAAAAAAACCGGTTTCAGATCTGGTCGATGCAGTAAAAGATGTTGAAGGGATTAGTATCACTGGTGGGAATGAAAAACCGGATATCAGTATACGTGGTCTAAGTGGCGATTACACGCTGATTCTGGTCGATGGACGACGTCAGAGCGGTCGGGAATCCAGACCAAACGGCAGCGGCGGTTTTGAAGCCGGATTTATCCCTCCTGTGGAAGCAATTGAACGCATTGAAGTGATCCGTGGCCCTATGTCTTCCCTGTATGGTTCTGATGCCATCGGAGGGGTCATTAATATCATAACCAAACCAGTTAATAACCAAACATGGGATGGCGTACTTGGACTTGGGGGGATTATTCAGGAACATGGGAAATTTGGTAACTCAACCACAAATGACTTCTATCTGTCAGGCCCATTGATTAAGGATAAACTTGGTCTTCAGCTATATGGAGGAATGAACTATCGCAAGGAAGATAGTATCTCTCAGGGAACACCGGCAAAAGATAATAAGAATATAACGGCAACGCTCCAGTTTACTCCGACTGAAAGCCAGAAGTTTGTTTTTGAATATGGAAAAAATAACCAGGTGCATACATTAACACCTGGTGAGTCTCTCGATGCCTGGACTATGCGGGGAAATCTTAAACAACCAAACAGTAAAAGAGAAACGCATAATTCACGTAGTCACTGGGTAGCAGCATGGAATGCCCAGGGCGAAATACTGCATCCTGAAATTGCTGTTTATCAGGAGAAAGTTATTCGTGAGATTAAATCAGGTAAAAAAGATAAATATAATCATTGGGATCTTAATTACGAGTCAAGAAAACCGGAAATAACCAACACAATCATAGATGCAAAAGTGACGGCATTTCTGCCGGAAAATGTACTGACCATCGGAGGTCAATTTCAGCATGCAGAGCTCCGTGATGACTCAGCCACGGGTAAAAAAACGACAGAAACACAGTCTGTTTCAATTAAACAGAAAGCTGTTTTTATAGAAAATGAATATGCAGCAACGGATTCTCTCGCCCTGACTGGAGGACTGCGTCTCGATAATCATGAAATCTATGGCAGTTACTGGAATCCAAGATTGTACGCTGTTTATAACCTGACCGATAATCTCACACTCAAAGGGGGGATCGCAAAAGCATTTCGGGCTCCTTCAATTCGTGAGGTGAGTCCTGGATTTGGAACACTGACGCAGGGTGGTGCCTCTATTATGTATGGAAACAGGGACCTGAAACCGGAGACCAGTGTAACCGAAGAGATCGGTATTATTTATAGTAATGATAGTGGTTTTTCGGCGAGCGCGACGCTGTTTAATACTGATTTTAAAAATAAGTTGACCAGTTACGATATAGGTACAAAAGATCCAGTCACCGGGTTAAACACTTTTATTTATGATAATGTAGGTGAGGCAAATATCAGAGGGGTGGAGCTTGCAACTCAGATTCCTGTGTATGATAAATGGCATGTATCTGCAAACTATACATTTACTGACTCTCGTCGAAAAAGTGATGACGAAAGTCTCAATGGCAAGTCGCTGAAAGGGGAACCTCTGGAAAGAACTCCCAGACATGCAGCCAATGCAAAACTGGAATGGGATTACACTCAGGATATTACATTTTATTCATCTCTGAATTATACGGGAAAACAAATCTGGGCAGCACAAAGAAATGGTGCTAAGGTTCCCCGCGTTCGTAATGGATTCACATCTATGGATATTGGTCTAAATTACCAGATTCTGCCAGACACGCTGATTAATTTTGCCGTTCTTAACGTCACAGACAGAAAGAGCGAGGATATCGATACCATTGATGGTAACTGGCAGGTCGATGAAGGACGCCGTTATTGGGCTAATGTAAGAGTATCCTTCTGAGAGTATATAAAGACAACCTGAGGCCGTGAGCCTCAGGTACCAGTGTAGTAATCAGTAATGTCAGTTTCCAGGTTGTAATGCTTTTAATCTTGATTAAAATAATCTTAATAATTTAAACTTGTTAAATATCGATGATTTTAATTTGAGAGCGTTCAGAATTCTGTGTCACGTTAAAAATTCTACAGCGTCATCACATTATTCAGCCGCCCTTCAAAATAAATGGCTAACTGCGACAATGTCAAATTCCAGCTTTGGATGGGCATTGTCCATTTCTCCTGTGCGTTCATCAGTCCCAGATAAAGTAGCTTCAACAGGCTGTTTTCATTCGGGAAAGCACCTTTAGGTTTTGGTCAGTTTCCTGAACTGGCGGTGGACTGATTCTATCGCGTTGGTTGTGTAGATCACCTTGCGGATATTCGCCGGATAGCGGAAGTACGCTGACAGATTTTCCCTCTTGCGGCGCCAGGACTGGAGCACCACCGGATATTGCTGCCCCCGTTTCGCTTCCAGCTCATCCAGCGCCGTTTCCGACACCGCACGATACACTGGCTTCAGGTCGGCCATGAACGCTTTATGGTGTTTTGACGCCACATATTTAATCGAGTTACGTATCTGGTGAATGACGCACAACTGTACCTCTGTCTGCGGATAAATGCTGTTTATCGCTTCAGGGAAGCCGGTCAGCCCATCCACGCAGGCAATCAGAATGTCTTCAACGCCACGGTTTTGCAGATCACTTAATACTGACAGCCAGAAGTTAGCGCCTTCGCTTTCCGACAAATACAGGCCCAGGACTTCTTTTTTGCCTTCCAGATTCAGCGCCAGTACGGTATAAACTGCCTTGCTCTGATAACACCCATCTTCGCGGATTTTATAGTGAATGGCGTCCAGCCAGACGAAGGGATAAACCTTTTCCAGCGGGCGCTGCTGCCACTGTTTTAACTCAGGAATGACTTTATCGGTAACCGCACTGATGGTAGCCGTGGAAACACTGAAGGCATATAAATCTTCGATCTCCCGGCTGATATCCTGGTAGCTCATCCCCAGCGCGAACAGGCGAATGATCTTGCGCTCGAGCTCATCAGACAGCGTGGTCTGGTGCTTCTTCACCAGTTGGGGTTCAAAATAACCATTACGATCACGTGGAGTTGCCAGCTCAAAGCTGCCAGTCGGGGCTTTAATGGTCTTTTTTCCGGAACCATTTTTACGATTGACTTCAAAATCCTGAGCCAGATGGGAGTCGAGTTCAGCGGCCAGAGCGGTTTCTGTTAACTGTTTGATTAATGGCGTTAGGATACCATCCTTGCCGGTTAATGCTTGGCCGGACTGAACCGCCCCGGAAATCCTGGAGACTAAACTCCCTGAGAAAGAGGTAAACAGGATGACTAAAAATACTCGTTTTTCCCCCGAAGTCCGTCAACGGGCAGTTCGTATGGTTCTGGAAAGTCAGGGCGAATATGACTCACAATGGGCGGCAATTTGTTCCATTGCTCCAAAGACTGGCTGTACGCCGGAGACTCTGCGTGTCTGGGTTCGCCAGTATGAGCGGGATACCGGGGGCGGAGATGGAGGGCTCACCAGTGCTGAACGTCAGCGTCTGAAAGAGCTGGAACGTGAAAATCGTGAACTGCGCCGCAGCAACAATATCCTTCGCCAGGCTTCCGCTTATTTTGCGAAGGCGGAGTTCGACCGCCTCTGGAAAAAGTGATGCCACTGCTGGATAAGCTGCGTAAGCTGTACGGGGTCGGACCGGTATGCAGTGAACTACATATTGCCCCGTCAACGTATTACCACTGTCAGCAACAGCGACATCATCCTGATAAACGCAGTGCACATGCACAGCGCGATGACTGGCTGAAGAGAGAGATACAGCGCGTATACGATGAAAATCATCAGGTGTACGGTGTGCGTAAAGTCTGGCGTCAGTTGTTACGGGAAGGAATCAGGGTGGCCAGATGTACAGTGGCGCGCCTCATGGCGGTTATGGGACTTGCCGGTGTTCTCCGGGGTAAAAAGGTCCGCACTACCGTCAGCCGGAAAACCGTTGCCGCAGGTGACCGCGTAAACCGTCAGTTCGTGGCAGAACGTCCTGACCAGCTGTGGGTGGCTGATTTTACTTACGTCAGCACATGGCAGGGCTTCGTCTATAGTGGCGTTCATCATTGATGTATTTGCCGGATATATCGTGGGGTGGTGGGTCTCATCGTCTATGGAAACGACATTCGTGCTGGATGCGCTGGAGCAGGCGTTGTGGGCCCGCCGTCCGTCCGGCACCATCCATCACAGCGATAAAGGCTCTCAGTATGTGTCACTGGCCTATATGGAGCGATTAAAAGAAGCAAAACTGCTGGCATCAACAGGGAGTACAGGCGACTCGTATGACAACGCGATGGCGGAGAGCATCAATGGTCTTTACAAAGCGGAGGTAATACACCGTAAGAGCTGGAAAAACCGTGCAGAAGTGGAACTGGCCACACTCACGTGGGTGGACTGGTATAACAATCGACGATTGCTGGGAAGGCTGGGCCATACTCCTCCGGCAGAAGCAGAAAAAGCTTATTATGCTTCCATCGGAAACAATGATCTGGCAGCCTGAGTTCACAGATAAAACACTCTCCAGGAAACCCGGGGCGGTTCAGGACTGGAGTGCCTTAAGCGCTTTATCGAAATCGAAGGGTTGGGACATGTGTCATTCCTTTTTGGTTGTATATTACTGGAATGACACAGAATTTCTAACACTCCCTTTAATTTAGGTTTATTACTATTATTATACTTACTCTCTTTTTTACATGACCTCAATCTTTACGATTATATTCACTCTATCTTTACACATTCCATTACTCTTATCCTCATCCAATTATATTCATGTCCTTCTCTAATCTTCCTTGTCACCATTATCATAATATCCACTTCTTCCCTCATTCAATCATAATTACTGTAATTCATACGTTACTCAGATAAGTTATTCTCTACAGCTACGCTATTGTTGATATCCATCTGTTCTCATTTTCAGTGAAACAGTAATTGATTTTAATTTATCCATCATGAACTGTATTTGCTTAACAATGATTGTTTATCTGAAGTGTTTTAACTATTCTGGTTGGAAACAATTTCTCTGTCATCAAAGATTAACTGAATGTTTACTCTTTGATAAGGTATCCATGGTTCCGTCATGTTTAACAGCGCAGGATAAACAACAGAATTAACAGAGTGAATTTCTGATTATATTTGTTGCCGGTTGTATTGTTTAAGGTACTGGGTGAAAATTATTCATCCATTGTATGTTGTCTTATGCTATCGTGTGTCGTTAACGTTCATATCCTGGAGAACAGATTGAATAAGCGCGTGTGAGTTTATTGTGGTGACCTTATAAACGTTTTTTCAGACTCACTGAGAGCAAATTTACAAATCATGAGCTTATAGTTGTAATATGTTTCCTAACCGCCTGGCAGCGGGATTACAGTTCGTATTTTTCTGTATTTCACTGTGTTGTATTGAATCTGTATTTTCTTCGCACCTCGTTTATCTCATCTCTATAGACAATGCCATCAGATAACTCATACCCTTCAGCACAACGCTGTGTGTCGTTAATAATCCGTCGTATCCATTCTGTTACAGCATGCCTGATAAATACCATCTGTAAGTTATTACCGTTTTAGATCTGATTATGAGCGAAAGCATTAATTCGCTCACAGAGCTTAAAACATCATTAACTTTCAGGAGTCATCAACATGCCTAAATCTTACACACCAAACTGGTTTTTTACCGCTTTACTTGACAATCACATCAATCAAATGATGGCACGCTATTCCTGCCTGCGGGCCTTACGGATGGATTTCTTCTACAGGAAGGATACGCCTGATTTCTTACAACCTGATCATCGTTGGCTTGAATTACAACTGCGTATGCTGCTGGAGCAGGTTGAACAGTTTGAAAATATGGTTGGCTTCTTCTGGGTGATTGAATGGACGGTTGATCATGGTTTTCATGCGCATGTGGTCTTCTGGCTCGATCGTCAGAGGGTTAAAAAAATATATCCCTTTGCGGAGCGGATTACGGAATGCTGGCGGTCTATTACGCATAACAGCGGTTCGGCACACCGCTGTACATATCAGCCGCATTATACATACAACATCAACATTCCTGTGCGCCACAACGATCCTGAAAGCATCGATAATATTCGCGGTGCCCTGCATTATCTGGCAAAAGAAGAGCAAAAAGACGGGCTGTGTGCCTACGGCTGCAATGAAGTTCCTGAACGTCCTGCTGCAGGGCGTCCTCGTAAGCCTCACTTCTGAAGCTTAAATCCTGAGCTTCCTGTCCTGGAAACATTCCGTCGGTAAAACCTTACCGCCTTGCTTAATGATGTGAACTGAAGTCAACGGAGATCATTCACTCTGAACCACATCCGGTGTTCTGTCCCTTGTCGGTGACCTGATCTTCCCGTTCTGCCCCGGTTCTTCACTTATTCCATCAACCCCATCCGCAAACCATAACACGTCAGCTTATTCACGGGCAGGACGCATTGTGGGCTGCGCATAACGGAGCATATCTTATGAATGCTATCCCTTATTTCGACTATAGCCTGGCCCCCTTCTGGCCATCTTATCAGAACAAAATCATCGGCGTTCTCAACCGTGTGTTGCGTGAACAGTCCTGCTCCCGGGTACGGCGGATCCTGCTTCGTCTGCCGTGGGAACATGACAACGCCTTCAGTTGCAGAAAGACCTGGTTAGGCATGGATTTTATCGAAACCGTCAGTGCGCTGATGAATGCAACCCCCGGACGTGATCTCTGCTGGATCCTAACCCGTCATCCTGAAAAGCCGGAATACCACGTGGTGCTGTGCGTCAGACAGGAGTATTTCGATGGCCCTGAACTGGACCGGCTGATTCTGGATGCCTGGAGCAACGCACTGGGCTTCGCGTCACCGGGTGAAGCGGCACCGTACCAGAAACAGATAACACGGGATGTGGTGCTGGACAGTCGTTCACCGGACTGCGAAGACATCCTCAAAGAGTTGATATGGGCGTTCAGTGATTTCGCCCGCGATCGTCGTGGTGTGCGCGATCCGGAAGCCCGTTACCTCGCCGGTAATCCCTGGTATCCCGTAGCAGGCCAGCTCAGAAAGCACAGTTCAGCAGATTCCCCCGCATTTGCACAACCTTCATAAATCTCACAAAGGACATTCTGACCATGTTGACCACAACAAGCCACGACAGCGTATTGCTGCGTGCCGACGATCCCCTGATCGACATGAACTACATCACCAGTTTCACCGGTATGACCGATAAATGGTTTTACAAGCTGATCAGTGAAGGTCATTTCCCTAAACCCATCAAACTGGGGCGCAGCAGCCGCTGGTACAAAAGTGAAGTGGAGCAGTGGATGCAGCAGCGAATTGAGGAATCACGAGGAGCAGCAGCATGAAACGTGTTGTAATGCCAGTACGCTGGCAATGTGCGAAATGCCGGCGCTGGTATTGTGGAAATCAGCCCTGTCCCTGGTGCTGGCGCTGACAACTCCCGCTCATCTTTCTGCTGGCACCCTCTGGCCAGCCAACTGTTTGTCATCATTTCCTGACTGATTCGTCATTCCCTTCGTCCCGCCAGTCACTGGTGTTTGTATCGTACCGTGCCGGTGTCGATGTGCGCTTTCCGTGTGTCTGGTCTGCACCGGCTTAACAAAATTCAACGGGGATAAAATAGTGCAAATAACCGAAGCCTTACTTTCAGCGCCGGGGGAAATCCGGCGTTTTGTTCAGCAGGCGGTGGACCACTGGCCAAATCTGTTGGCATTTCACTTCACGCTCCATTCGGCAGAAGGAAACATCAACGGACAACAGATTCATGCATTCTGTACTTCCTTTTACCGACAGGTGCACGAGCGTATTACTGAACGTAATCACACGGCCAGTCCAGCACCACCGGTGGTATTACGCTGGTTGCGGGAACAACATGGAGGAGCAACAATGCGATGCCTGTTGCTGCTCAGCCAGACGAGCATTTGCCATCCACGGGTCAGTGCCACGGTTGATGAAGAATGTTCGCAACGGGTGGATTTATTGCAACAGACATGGCGGGTGATAAGTGCTGACGGACAATGCCGGGTGGAAAGGTGTTTTCAGGCTGCCCGGGGTGATACATCCGGCCAGTATATTGCGTTAAAAACAGTTGCATTGTCTCTGGGGTTACCGGTTGTGACCGGTATTACCCATCGCCCGGTACAGCGCTGTACATTGATTACAGCTCAGTGAACAGCGCTGTTGTGCAGTCAACGAGGTTTTCTGTCTTTTCGTCGGTCATTCAGCATCATTAAACGGGTCTCTGCCTCTTTCTGTTCCTGTGGTGTCACTTCCCCGCACGGCTGACCGTTCAGGTTGTAACGGGCGCCACCTGCTATTAACGCACGGTAATAGCACGGAGACTGCACATAAGACGCCACTGCTGCATGTAATGTACCAGCGCCAAACGCCAGTTCTCGGATGGCGATATCCTGTATCAGGTCGTCAGGTATCCCCACTTTAAGTGGTTTTGTTTTTTTCCCGGTTGAATGACTCAGGCCAGAGTTCCACAAGACGAATAATGCGCTTACGGTTTTTGCTCTGGCGTTTTGTCATGTCGCCACGGTGTTTTATCAGCAGGTTTCTGTTTATCGTTCAACTGTGGTATCTGGTCACCGGCCTTCATTTTGTATGCTGTGTCCGTTTTATTCTGCAGCGGCGTTGCCGGTGATTTACTGAAAATACCCTGCGGTTTACGGTTAATGGTCAGAGTTACCATCAATTTTGTTACCTCGCGCTGTCAATGGAAGTAGTACCTCATCCGATATCTGAAAATGTTTTCCGGTGGATGTTACAGCGAATTTCATGTAAGACATGTTGTTGTCGGTATTGTTCAGTACTGTGCGTTGTGAGCGTATTCGTTATCAGACAGAGGGGCAGGGAACAAACGTCAGAGGTTAAGGATATCCGGGAACAAATGGCGTAAACGGACATCTCAGTGCCTGAGAAACAGTACAGGTCAGGCCATCATGGCCTGCAAACAGAGCCCTGGCGACCCCGTGGCCGAAAACGAAACAATAACCCGCGCGCAGTGCGAGGAATCCGGATGTGAAGCAATCAGCAGGTAATATTAATGGCAGGACCAGCAGGTTCTTTAAACAAACGAACATGCTGTAATTGATATTTTGCTTATTGTATTTTCTTTTTAGTTATTAAATTAATTTATTTACGAAAAATTTTCTGCAGATACAGGATGGGAATTCAGGGTGTCATCACGCCTTATGATGACACCCTTCCCCTGGTTGTGGAAAACCGAAGGATATATCAGGTTCAGCAACAAAATCAGTGAGCTGAAAGATACCAGTCCCCCAGCTTCAGCAGCTTTCACGTAAACATAAACAGGGCTCAATGAATATCTGATTGCTCCAGTTACCTTCTTTAATTCGTTCCAGCAAAACATTTCCTGCTTCCAGACCAATTTTCCTGTGAGGAACGGCCATTGTTGTTAATGATGGTTGGCAAACTTTGCTGACGTCACTGTCACCAAATCCTACTACGGCGAGCTCGTCTGGAACTTTGATCCGTCTTCGTTGACATTCATAGAGAACACCGCAGGCTAACTCATCTGACACACATACCAGGGCATCCAGTTCCGGCCATGCGAGCAAAAATTCCGGTAGTTGTGATGCTCCGGTGGAAAAAACAGGTGGCAGAGCAGCGTTAATAACACGGTTGGGAGACATATGATGGCGTAACATAGCTTTATACCATCCCTGTAAATGCTGCTGAAAGATCCACTGTTCCTGGTTAGCGCATAGCAAACCGATATTCTGATAACCACGTTGTACCAGCATATCCGTCAGCTCGAACATTGCTGCAACATTATCAATACCAATGTTGATATCTATCGGATCAGTACGAATGGCACCGATTTCTATAACAGGAATCGAGGCATTTTTGAGCAAGTGACGCACGGTACTATTATGCTCAACACTAAGCAAAATTGCTGCAGCGATATTAGAAGCCAGCAGGGTTTCCAGCAGTTTTTCTTCTTGTTCCAGACGATGGCGTGACTCAGCCAGGATTATTTGATACCCCGCTGGTTGTAGCACATGTTGCAGCCCGGCAAACATTTCCGTGCATCCCGCTTCAGCCAGGTTTGGCACGACCATTGCGATCGTGTGTGAAGATGCCGATGCCAGTGCGCTTGCAGTGAGGTTGGGCATATACCCTAATTCATTAACTGCGGCTTCAATCTTCTCCCTCAATTTATCTGAAACTTGTTCGGGAGTGCGTAACGCTCTGGATACAGTCATTGTGCCAACTCCCGCGAGTTGCGCGACATCAGCAATAGTGACTTTACCTGTACTACGACGTTTTCGGGTTATTGCCATACAAAATCCTGCTCAGCGACTACATATGGAGATCTTTTATTACTTATCATCAACGGCTTCCTGCACTGCCAGTAGCAGAGTATACCTCTTAATATCTGCCATAAGTCTGGATTTAATCAGTGAAATCTATTTTGATAGCGCTATCACAAATTCGAACAATACCTCCTGATAGCGCTATCTTTGTGATATTGATCGCAGATATACCGTCGTTACTTGAATACATTCTGGTCATATAAATAAGAAATTAGGGGGTGGGAGTGCTTAATATCTGGCTTTCTGATTCAACAATCGCATTACGAAAGAATGCCGCAACCTGGCAGCAGGCATTAGATATCTGTGCCAGACCGTTACTGGATGCAGAGATAATTACGACGGATTATCTCAGTGCGATAAAGACACAACATGAAAAACTGGGGCCTTATTATGTCCTGGCACCCGGGCTGGCCATGCCGCATGCCCGACCAGAAGAAGGGGCAAAAGGATTAGGTTTATCATTATTAAAACTTGAAGAAGGTGTCAGTTTTCATACAGAGGAATTTGATCCTGTAGATGTTATCATTTTACTTGCCGCACCAGACAAACACAGTCATATCGAAATGATATCTGCACTGGCTGAGTTATTCTCCAGCGAAAAAGATTTACATGAATTGCATCAGGCTCGCAATGTGGAGGAAATAAAAAAGATAATTTCACGGTTCTGATTACATTATAAATTCAGTCTTTTCACAACATTGCGCCGTTGCGTGATGGGACTTCTTCAACTTAAAATGGTGAATATAATGAAAATTATGGCTATTTGTGGCTCAGGGCTTGGTAGTAGTTTTATGGTCGAAATGAATATTAAAAAAGTTCTGAAAAAAATGGATATAGAGGCGGAAGTGGAACATTCCGATCTCTCATCAGCAACGCCAGGGGCTGCCGATTTATTTGTGATGGCCAAAGATATTGCTGCCAGTGCCAGCGTACCGGAAAGTCAGTTGGTGGTTATCAACAACATCATTGATATTAATGAACTCGAAACGCAACTGCGTAACTGGTTAGCAAAACAATAACCTTAATTGAAGCGAGGTGGATATGTTTATCCTTGAAACGCTGAATTTTGTTGTTGATATACTTAAAGTGCCCGCGATACTGGTCGGCTTGATTGCCTTAATTGGTCTGGTTGCCCAGAAAAAATCTTTTTCAGATGTTGTTAAAGGTACAATTAAAACTATTCTCGGCTTTATTGTACTGGGCGGTGGTGCCACTGTTTTGGTTGGTTCGTTAAATCCTCTTGGGAGTATGTTTGAACATGCCTTTAATATTCAGGGCATCATTCCGAATAATGAGGCTATTGTTTCTATTGCGCTGGAAAAATATGGCGCATCGACGGCCCTTATTATGGCATTTGGTATGGTGGCGAATATTATTGTTGCCCGCTTTACCCGCCTTAAATATATCTTCCTGACCGGACACCACACATTTTACATGGCCTGCATGATTGGTGTGATTCTGACAGTGGCTGGTTTTGAAGGTATATCACTGGTCTTTACCGGTTCTCTTATTCTGGGACTTGTGATGGCATTTTTCCCGGCATTAGCACAACGCTATATGAAGCGTATTACGGGGAATGATGACATTGCTTTTGGTCACTTTGGCACTCTGGGATATGTACTTTCTGGCTGGATTGGCAGCGTGTGCGGTAAAGGTTCCCGCTCCACCGAAGAGATGAATTTGCCCAAAAATCTGAGCTTCCTGCGCGACAGTTCCATCTCTATTTCTCTTACGATGATGGTGATTTATCTGATCATGGCGATCAGTGCTGGTCGTGAGTTCGTTGAAAGCCAGTTCAGTGGTGGTCAAAACTACCTTGTCTACGCCATCATAATGGCCATCACCTTCGCTGCTGGTGTATTTATTATTCTGCAAGGCGTGCGTTTAATCCTTGCTGAAATAGTTCCGGCATTTACCGGGTTTTCAGAAAAGCTGGTGCCGAATGCCCGTCCGGCCCTCGATTGCCCGGTTGTGTATCCGTATGCGCCAAACGCAGTGTTAGTTGGTTTCTTGTTTAGCTTTTTTGGCGGTCTGGTAGGGCTATTTTTGTTGGGACAGATGAAACTGGTGTTGATTCTTCCGGGTGTCGTTCCTCACTTTTTTACCGGGGCGGCTGCTGGCGTATTTGGTAACGCTACGGGGGGACGTCGTGGCGCAATGATTGGTGCTTTTGCGAATGGCTTATTGATTACCTTCCTGCCAGTACTGTTATTGCCGGTTCTTGGGGCGATAGGCTTTGCTAATACGACCTTTTCCGATGCAGATTTTGGTGCTGTCGGCATCGTCCTCGGAAACCTGGCACGTTATCTCTCACCTTTTGCCATCACCGGACTTGTAGTAGCGCTATTTGTGCTGCTGGTTGCCTGGAACATTTTCGCCAGTAACAAAATCGCTGCCAAAGCGCAGAAGAAGAGTGGAGCCAAATCATGAATGTTAAAGAATTGACTCAATTTGCACGGGATATACGTATCCAGACGCTTAAATCATTAACTCATCTCGGCTTCGGTCATTATGGTGGCAGCATGTCGGTTGTGGAAACGCTGGCAGTGCTTTATGGCGCTGTAATGAAAATTGATCCTGCTGCTCCCGACTGGCCTGAGCGTGACTATTTTATCCTGTCCAAAGGACATGCCGGACCTGCTCTCTACAGTACTCTGGCGCTGAAAGGCTACTTTCCACTGGAAGAATTAAGCACCTTAAATCAGAACGGAACCCGCTTACCAAGTCATCCGGATCGGCTAAAAACGTGTGGTGTTGATAGCACCACAGGATCGCTGGGGCAGGGGATATCCATTGCCGGAGGGATGGCGCTGTCGCATAAACTGGCGGGGCGCAAGAATCGGGTTTTTTGTATTGTCGGCGATGGCGAACTTAATGAAGGCCAATGTTGGGAAGCTTTCCAGTTTATCGCGCATCATCGTTTGAATAACCTCACTGTGTTTGTGGACTGGAACAAACAGCAGCTTGATGGTCAACTGGATGAAATTATTAATCCATTTGATTTGGAAGGAAAATTCCGGGCTTTCGGTTTTGATGTCGTGACAGTGAAGGGCGATGATATTGAGGGCTTGTTGAATGTAGTTAAACCTGTCCTGCCAGCTGAGGCCAGACCGAGAGTGGTCATTCTCGATAGCATTAAAGGGCAGGGGGTGCCGTGTCTCGAGCAACTCAGTAATTCTCATCACTTACGCCTCACAGAAGAGATGAAGGGGACGCTAAACGAAACAATTCGCCAACTGGAGGCTATGCATGATTAATCTCGCACCGGCAGGACAAAAAGACAGCATTGAAATGCGCAAAGTTTATGCAGATTTTATCGCGCAACAGAGTAAAAACGTCAGTTCTGTCATTGCTCTTGAGGCTGATTTAATGAGTTCCATGGCAATGGACAGCGTGGCGCAGGATTATCCAGATCACGTCATTAATTGCGGCATTATGGAAGCCAATGTTATCGGCACAGCTGCAGGGCTGGCCTTAACCGGGCGCAAGCCATTCGTGCATACCTTTACCGCATTTGCCAGTCGTCGCTGTTTTGATCAACTCTTTATGTCGCTTGATTACCAGGGCGCTAACGTCAAAGTTATAGCTTCTGATGCGGGTGTTGCTGCTTGCCACAATGGCGGAACACATATGTCATTTGAAGATATGGGAATTGTGCGCGGGCTGGCGCATTCGGTGGTGATGGAGATGACAGATGCCGTAATGTTCAGCGATATCTTGCGTCAACTCGTTGCACTGGAAGGATTTTATTGGATTCGTACCATTCGGAAGCAAGCAGCGAGTATTTACGCACCAGGTACAACCTTTACAATTGGCAAAGGGCAGGTATTACGTGAAGGTACGGATGTCACCTTAATTGCTAATGGCATTATGGTGGTGGAAGCCCTGGAGGCCGCACGTCAACTTGAGCTGGCTGGGGTAAGTGTAGCGGTGATTGATATGTTTACGCTCAAACCCGTTGATCGGATGTTAATTAAAAATTATGCCGAAAAAACAGGACGGATCGTAACATGTGAAAACCATAGTATTCATAATGGATTAGGTTCAGCGGTTGCTGAAGTGCTTGTAGAAACTTGTCCTGTGCCCATGCGTCGGGTGGGGGTTAAAGAGCGGTATGGCCAGGTTGGAACTCAGGACTTTTTACAGAGAGAGTACGGGTTAACCGCGCAAGATATTGTGGCGGCAGCCAGAGAGCTATTGTAATTCATGGAGTTTGTTTACCATTCTGTTTTTCTTAAAAGTGAGTGTCTGTGCGGTCACTAAACTCGGTAATAAAGCAGTTCATTGCAGGATAAGAAGCGTTTGGTTGTGTCGTTTTACCGTAAGAACCGACCGCCGTATGTAGCCATTAAGCCAGTATTGGTAACGTAGGTGCCCACCTTTTCAAACTGGTGGACGCCTGTTATGGAGCAAAAACATTATCCGCAGAACCCCGCAGATCATTTTCAAATGAGTTAAACTTCAAATGGTTAAACTGGTTTTGCAACCAGGAGCCTCTGTTGCCCGTATTGCCCGGGAACACGATATCAATGATAACCTCCTGTTCAAATGGCTCAGACTCTGGCAGAACGTAAGGTAAAGGGAGATGAAAAAGGCAATAGCAGAACTGAGTGACAGTGAAACCATTCTGGCGTACAGGGTTGGATGGTGAAACTGATAAAAAACCCCCTCTGAAATTCTGTCAGAGGGGCTAGTCAATAAGGGAATAATATTCAACATGAAGATGTCTTCTGGGAATGTTTATATAGCAAATGCTTTCACTCCGGTAATTAATTTCCGTGATTAACTGCTTTCGATCAATAAAGGAATTGCAAAAGTGTGATCTTGTTCACGACATCGTGGATAATAATATGCCTGATGTCTGAATCCGGAAACAGTGCTCTGGCGGGTTTCATGTGAAGTTGACGGATAAAAAATCCGCACGACCAGACAGACGTGCGGTTTACGAAATTCGTAACAAGAGGCTTTTCTACGGATCACGTGGTGCGTGCCACGTGAAATTTTTGTAGCGCAAAATGTGTGATGTGTAAATACAAGGAAGGAAAAAAGTTAAATCGGTGGAAGTCCATACCTGCCACGTGTACGTCTGCATTCCTCGTTTTGAACAGAATTCTCACCAGACATCGTGAATTTCTCATTCAATCATCAGAGATATTAACCAGGATTTTTATTGTTTTGTGATAGCAGTACTTTAAATGTTCAGATGCTAAAATAAGCGCGCTTATTATAATTATAGTTATGATGTTTTATCTTTATGTATTTTAATGATTTTCGCGTCATTGCTTTTCTGCTGCTTAAATTGAGGTCGCATATTATACACAATAATATTCCTGGCATTATTAAGTTAATAAGAGAGGATTCTTATCACTGTATTTTTGCTCCGCACTACCGTTCTGGCTGGTGAAGTAATAATACAGGAGAATAACAGAATGCTTAAAAGACGTGATGCTTTTTTAAAGAAAAGCGCGCTGGCAGTGAGTGTGGCCCTGCTGCTCTCATCTCAGGCTTTGGCTCATAAAACACTTTCTGAGCCATTGACGGGTACTATCTGGCTTGATAATGGCACTCAGTCACTTGAAAGTGCAAGTGTGATTGACAGAAATGGAAATGCTAACGGTGATACTAATGTTACTGGAAAAAACTTTGCTGTTGGTTCCGGTGCAATAATTTGGGATGCGGGTAAATCCATGGCAGTGGGACATAAGACAGCTGTTTTTAATGCAGACAACAGTGTCGCTCTGGGGTATGGCTCTCAGGTGAATGGAGAAAGCAATGTACTTTCTGTAGGGGCCGGTCCTTCAGGATATGGATTTTCAGTTGATGGTGCACCGGAAACCCGCCGGATTATAAATGTTTCAGATGGTGTTAAGGATAGTGATGCGGCCACAAAAGGACAGATGGACAACGCCATTGCAGATGCTGTACGGGTGTCGGGGGATGCCCTGCGCGGTGAGATAGGTGGTGTATACAGAGATGCCCGTGCTCATACTGACAGTCAGGTTACAGCAGTACGTGATGAACTGAAGGCAGAGGGAGACAGTCTGCGTGGTGAGATAGGCGGTGTATACAGAGATGCCCGTGCTCATACTGACAGTCAGGTTACAGCAGTACGTGATGAACTGAAGGCAGAGGGAGACAGTCTGCGTGGTGAGATAGGTGGTGTATACAGAGATGCCCGTGCTCATACTGACAGTCAGGTCACAGCAGTACGTGATGAACTCAGCAGGGATATTATTGCAGGCACATCGGCAGCGGTGGCGTATACGGATGCATCTTCTCTTGCTCTTCAGGATGAAATAAAAGAAAAAGCGGATGAAACAGTTCAGGTTTCCCGGGCTTATACAGATAAAAGTGTACGGGATGCCCGTAAAGAAGCGAAAAGCCAGGCAGAACATCTCAGCGATGTGCTTGTGAAGAACAGGGCGCAGACGGATGCAGCAATAGCCTCAAATACAGCAGCGATAAGGAATAACAGTCATCGTCTGGATTTGACGGAAGCCTGGCAGAAGATGGCGACAGAGAGAATGAATAATATGCAGGAGCAGATTAAAGAGAACCGGAAGGAGTTAAGGGAGAGTGCAGCCCAGAGCGCGGCACTGGCCGGTCTTTTCCAGCCATACAGTGTTGGAAAATTTAACGCGACAGCAGCCGTTGGTGGTTACCGTGATGAGCAGGCCATTGCGGTGGGCGTGGGCTACCGTTTCACAGAGAATGTGGCAGGAAAAGTTGCAGTTGCTGCAGGTGGGTCATCCGCATCGTGGAATGCTGGTGTGAATTTTGAGTTCTGACAGGTCAGGATTTAGATATCTGTCCCGGGGGGAGTCCCCCGGGATATAATGAGGTACAGAGATGCTGGATATAATCCTGGCGACGAGAGATATTTATTTTGAAAAAGCCCTGCGAGAGATATTTGGAATCGTAAGCAGTCGAATCAGATATATAGAAGATGCCATATCAGACAGAAGAAGGGTGCAGTCAGGCAGGTCATTCAGATATTATTTTGTATTCTGTGATGATGAGTATACAGATATTGTTCGTATTCTTTTTACCGGAGAGGCCTGCTGTATTCTGAATAAGTCGATGCTGAATCTGAGAGCGGCCGGAGGTGTGTTGACGCTGGAAGAGCGCAGAGCGGTACTGAACCGGTATTACAGAGGTTTAAGTATTGCGGAGATTACAGAAGAGACGGGGCAGAATGACAAGACGGTATACGGTCATCTTCGTCGTGCACTGCAGCGGTCTGGATTCCGGAAGGGGCGTTTTATAAAGGGGAGAGAAGCGGCGGGGGATTCAGGTGTTGAATAATGTATCTTATATTGTGATATCGGTGCTGCTGCTGTTATTTTTTGTTGTATTTGTGACGAATGGTTAAGAATAAAACATGAGTTGGTGATTATCAGGACAGGTTGCTTGTATATGAAGATAACAAAGGCGGCATTTATTTTTGCGCTGTCAGTGTGGAGTGTTGCTGTGATATGTCTTTTATTATTTGTACTGATTGTTCTGGGATAGCCATAGTGAAATAAAAACCTGTCTGAATTAAATTATTTTGCACACATATTTTAATTCTGCACTGAATTCAGAATGGGTAATCAGTGACCGTCCTGACGGTCACTTTAAAGAAAAGGCATTTACACAGAATGGTAAACAGGTTAAGTCAGCAGAATATCACGGTTAGCACGATGGCTGTCATTCGGCCGATGAACAGTTGCTTAAGACAGGATTATCATTCCCTTCCACCAGATTGGCTTTTTTCCCTTTTGTGTACAGTTTATATGAGTATCTTTTATTGATGGCTTCGTAATTGGCTCCGGAGGCCATTTTCATAAGCTGCATAGGTATCATCTCATCCATCTGATTAATCACTGCATATGAGTTCCCAGCAGTGGTGTTGATATAGACCACCTCCATTGTCTTATTTCCATTACAGACATAAGCTGTTTTTGAGATTTCTTTTGTGGCAGCGGAGGATACCATACTGCTGCTAACAAGAATGAGTGCAAGGACGGGAGAAGAGTATTTTTTCATAATAACTCCTTCTGTAGGTTAAAAAAACAGGTGTTTGATCAGAATTATATTAATAATTCATTCATCAGAAAAAAAGGTTTTTGTTATAGCAATAATAATGAGCACAATTGCTTGTGAAACTGGTGCCATTTTACGGTTGCTTAGGAGTGCTGAAACTGTGCCTGTTAGGGCACAGCTGGTGTGGTGGTCTCAGTACGGAACAATTTGAAAACCAGAACATCACTTAGGCTTGTGTCCACATTACATGGGGTAGGATCAGTATTCCTCTATCAGGGGTAACTCGACCAGGCTGGCTGAGCTCTCGTTTTACTGCGAGTATCTATGCCCATTCAGCCAGTGTCAGCGCGAGAGTGTTAAATTCCGAGCGATTATCCATGCGCAGCATGACCGGATAACCATGATTTAGCCCCTGCCGAGCTAATCGGGAACTGCATAGCACTCTCAATATGGAATAAGCGATAATTATCGCTTATTCCCAGCAAAATATCATGCCTCATCGGTGCTTTACGAGGCGATCGCTGCAATAAAGCGTGTCGTTATCTGCTGCGGACGAGTGATTGCCCCCCCAACCACCACGGTATGAGCGCCTAATGTCAGGCAACGTGCGGCGCACTCCGGGGTGTCGACATTCCCTTCCGCCACGACCGGAACGCTGACCGCTTTCAGGACCTCACGTAAGAATCCACAGTCATTTTCCGCCAGCACATGCCTGGCAGTTTCTGCGGTATAGCCGTAGAGCGTAGTGCCCACACAGTCAAAACCCAGACGTTCAGCTGTCACTGCCTCTTCTACTGTTGCTATATCTGCCATCAGAAGTATGGACGGGTAGCGAGCGCGGATCTGCGTGACCAGTTCTTCCAGCGTCTGACCACCAGGGCGCGGGCGCGCAGTAGCATCCAGGGCAATAATTTCCGGCTCAACGGTCATCAGCTCATCCACTTCCCGGAGAGTGGCCGTGATAAACACCTCACTGCCAGGGTAATCGCGTTTGATAATCCCTATCATCGGAAGGGAGACAATCTCTTTGATAGCACTAATATCCGCCACGCTGTTGGCACGGATACCTGCAGCACCACCTTGTGCTGCCGCCAGCGCCATACGTGACATAATAAACGGACTATGTAGAGGCTCATTTTCCAGAGCCTGACAGGAGACGATTAATTTACCTTTCAGGGAATCCAGTACAGTTTTCATTACGATAAAATCTCTTCGACTTCGTTTTTAATGATGGTGACATGAGGGCCATAAATCACCTGAACGCCGTTGCCGCGAATAATCACGCCACGCGCTCCGGCCACTTTCAGCGCAGCTTCATCTACCTTACTGCTCTCTTTAACCGTCACGCGCAGGCGCGTGGCGCAACAGTCCACCTCTTCCAGATTCTCTTTGCCTCCCAGCCCGGCAATGACTGCCGCTGCGCGTTCACTCTGAGGCTGGCCGGATTCAACCTGGGTTACGTTCTCACGCCCCGGCGTCAGCCAGCCAAAGCGGTTAATCAAATAGCGGAAAGTAAAGTAGTAAAGGAAGAACCACGGTATTCCCACTATGGGGACATACATCCAGTTTGTTTTAGCTTCCCCCTGCAACACGCCGAAGAGAAGGAAATCGATAAGCCCGCCCGAAAAGGTTTGCCCAATAGTGATATGTAAAATATGGGCGACCATAAACGCCAGACCATCGAAGAAGGCGTGAATTACGTATAATACGGGCGCGACAAACAGGAAGGAGAACTCAACAGGCTCAGTGATTCCCGTCAGGAAAGAGGTCAGGGCTGCCGACAAAAGTAGTCCGGCGACAACCTTTCTATTCTCCGGCTTTGCAGTATGGTACATTGCCAGACATGCGCCAAGCAGGCCAAACATCATGGTGATAAAGCGCCCGGACATAAAGCGAGCGGTACCCGCGTAGAACTGCTGCGTATTCGGATCGGCAAGTTGGGCAAAGAAAATCCGCTGCGTACCTTCAACCAACTGGCCGTTGACGATTTCACTGCCGCCCAGCGCCGTCGTCCAGAACGGCAAATAAAAGATATGGTGTAAACCCAGTGGACCGAGCATACGCAGGATGAAGCCGTACAACAGCGTCCCCAGATAGCCCGTCGCATCCACCAGGTCGCCCAGTCCAAAAATGAGTTTCTGGAAATGCGGCCACACCACCGTCATAACCGCACCCACTACTATCGCGGCAAGGGAGCTGATAATGGGTACAAAACGAGAACCACTAAAAAAACCGAGAAACTGAGGTAGTGAGACTTTATTGAAACGGCTATGTAAAGTGCAGGTGACGAGACCAATCACCACCCCACCAAACACACCAGTTTCCAGTGTCTGAATACCAAGCGTCATCCCCTGGCCAACTGAAGCGGGGTTCTTGTGCGCCAGCGTTCCGTTGAGCGTTAATAAGGCGTTGATGGTGGCATTCATCACCAGAAACGCCAGCAATGACGCAAGCCCGGCAGTGCCTTTATCCGATTTCGCCAGCCCCACGGCGACGCCGACTGCAAAGAGTACCGACAGGTTGGCAAACACAATAGAACCTGCGCTGGTCATGATTGTGAATATTGCCTGCAACCAGTCGGCATCTAAAAACGGATAAGCCGTCAACGTGTTTGGATTTGACAACGCGCCACCAATCCCTAATAACAGCCCTGCTGCGGGCAATACCGCAATCGGCAGCATGAAGGATTTTCCGAACCGCTGCGCTTTTTCAAACCATCCCCCCGATGAAGCGCCGCTAAACATTTGCATCATTTTATCATCTCCTCGATTTTTGATGAAAATTTTTACCATAATTATTCTTATAAATAAAAATCACCATCAAAATCTAAGAAGTCGATCATACTTTTTTAAAATGTCTGGCATCAATCCCCTCCTTTCCGTCACACTATCAACAGATAAACGCATTAAGGATTTTACATGTCAGAAAATGAAAACCTGCTGCTGAGATTGCGCCAGAGCGTTGATGGATATAGCCGAACACAACAGAAGCTGGGAGAGTTTGTACTTAGCGATCCGGCAAAAGTTGTCTACCTGACGATTACCGAACTTGCGCGTGAAAGCGGCACCAGCGAGGCTAGCGTCACACGTCTGTGCCGAACGCTTGGGTGTAAGGGCTATAACGAATTCAAAATGGCGCTGGCACTCGATCTCCGACAAGTACAGTTTGTAGAGCACGGCGGTGATGAGATTGACAATGTGGTCAATGAATCCGTGCAAGCAATACAGGACACAGCAAAATTACTCGACAGAGCCTTGCTGGAAGCAGCCGCGCTTGCACTGCATCAGGCTCAGTCAGTGCAGATTTATGGCGTAGCAGCCAGTGCCATTCTGGGGGAGTATTTACATTATAAACTCCTGCGTCTGGGGAAACCCGCACAATTGTTCAGCGATATGCATCGTGCTGCCATGAACGCCACAACACTTAGTAAAAACACGTTCGTGGTGGCGATTTCCAGTTCTGGATCCACGCGCGATCTGCTGCATGTCGTAAAACTAGCGCGTAAGCAAGGTGTGCGTGTACTGGCGCTGAGTAATACACCGCGCAGTCCGTTAGCTTCGCTGAGTGATATTCAACTGGTCGCGGCCAAACCGGAAGGACCCTTGAGTGCCGGCGCGCTGACTGCCAAAGTGGGAGTGATGCTGTTGGTAGAGCTACTCACCACATCGCTGATTGCGCTGGATGACCAGTACAGCGAGGTGAGCCAGAAAACAGCCAGCGCGACCCTACCGCTACTGCTTTAAAGACATAAAAAACCGCCGAAGCGCTGGGTGCTCCCCATGAATCAGTGATAATAAACCAACATCATATTCTGGTAGGTTCTGGCGAGGTGATTAAAAACGGTGCTCAGCACCGTTCGTTTTTAAATTAGCGAGGAGTATCGTAAGATGCTCTTCCCCCTACTTCAGAAAATCCTTCACATCCAGTAGAATAAACTCGTTGTCATCCGCCATATTAGGCCAGCGGCTGGAGGAAAACGGGAAGTTATTATCGTTGCCTACGATGATGTGGTTAGTGTCAACCACATCCACGTTCTCGATGGTGAAGAACGGGAAGGTCAGCACACCGTCGTTCAGCGGCTTGCGTGCCAGCTTGTTCGGATCCTGAATCTTCATCAGGTCAATATAGCCCAGTTTTTCGACAGGTTTTCCGACGTTAGTGTCCGAGAAAGCAATTTTATACACCCGTTTGAACCTGGCTACTTGACTGAAGCAGTTGTTGGTCGGCGCGCCGGCGACGCAGGCTTTATCCGCCGTGCCTTCGCCGTTATCACGCTCGATCACCAGTCCGTGGGTATCATCTATCATATTGAAGTCGCCGATGGCGTTCTGGTTGTCTTCCAGCACGTACTGCCAGCTGCGACCAGTCCAGGCCTGCTGTTTGGCATCGAACTCCAGCACACGCAGGTAGCGTTTTCCGTCAACGTTCTCGAACTGCTCACCGTCCCACAATGCCCCTTCCAGCAGCGGATACAGCTTACTGCCGTCCGGCGAGATGGCCATGCCTTCAAAGCCTTTGGAACGCGCCACCTGGAAGTTCAGCTTACCGTCCGGAGCGCTAGGTAGAGTCAGCGTCGGGTTGTCCGGCGATTTAACCACCTTACCGTCCACTTCTGTGTCGAACACCGCCAGCACCTTGCCGTTCAGGTCGGTCTTGATCAGGTAAGGACCGAACTCATCACCGATCCATAAGGCATCGTCGGAAAACTGGAAGCTTTCCGGATCAAAATCGCTGCCGGTCAGATAGCGTAGTTCGGTGCTCTCGTTGATGATGTGGAACGGCACCTTTTTATCCGGATCATGCAGGAACAGCGTCTTCAGCGGTACTACCGAGCCGTCTTTGAAATCTATCTTGTATTGGTTGAGGTACAGCATGGCGTCCGGGGAGTTGGCTTTGCTGCCGAAGCCATTGTCAGTCAGCACCCAATAGGTACCGTCGGGCATGTGTTTGATACCTGAGTGGCCCTGCAACGGCTGACCATTGATCGGCAGGCTGAGTCCTGTCAGGCGTTCTGCGGATTTGCCCGCCACGCTGCCCAGCTCGGTGACGCGTTTGCCGCTGGTGTATTTGCCGCTCTGTTGCAAATCGCCCGGCGCATCCTTCGGTGTTGAAACAGCGGATTTTGCCGGCAGAATTGCATGCCCGGCCAGCGTTGCCTGCACCGGCTGCGCTTTGGCCCACAGGTTGGCGCTCAGAGCCATGCAGCCAACCAGTATAGCCAGCCGGATTTTGGAGTTGTGCATGTCATACTCTCCTTTCGTTGTTATCGCCCAGAAGTAAAACTAACGTCATTGTAGGGAGCAGAAATGACAGAAATATTATGATTACGGTAGGGATAGCCGTTGCCGGCTTCCCCGCCATGTCAACGCCGGTATTTATGGTTTCTGTTTGCTTTTCTGTAAAAATAAAGGGGAGAGACGACGGTACTATAAACAACCATGATGAATCTCATCTATTCGGCCCAGATGAAAGACGCGCGTGAGGCTCTTGTTCGTTAAGCGGATACGTATATCCTGTACAATAATCAGATATACCTCACAGGGTCTAACACTTTATCATCAACGAGTTGCAGATCAGATAGTCATACGGTTGCTGCGTGCTTTAGCTGGCTGAATACAGCCTGAAATCATCACCGTAATGACATGATGCCCAGCACAGCCTTACCTTTCTGGCGGCGATGGCCACAACAGCGCGTCAGTATTCTCTGCGTTCAACCAGTGAACAGACCCAACGACTGAATGAGTCAGTCCTTTTCTCAGCACCAATCAGTACTGAACGAGCCCCCTGAACCAGAAGCATTCGCAGATACGAATCACCGGCTTTTGTTATCCTGCCCAGCTTCGACATTCAGCCGCTGCTGTATTGTGATAGCGTCAGCCCAGCCAGGCTGCCAGTTGCCGTCCCTTTTTAAAATCATGTGCATTACCGATACAGGCAACCAGCGCACAGGCTGTTGTGGGACCAACTCCTTTTAGCTCCATCAGCTGTTTAATACGGATATCATCCCTTGCAGCCTCATGAAGACGGTGGTCATGAGACGATATGAGTTCATTTTACTCTGACAGTTCGCACAACAAACGGATGAAGGGTCATTCCACTGCCCCTGGGCAGTATTCCCTGCTGGATTTTACGCACGTGCCTTATCCCCACAGGCAGCAGCAGACCAAATTCACTCAACAGCCCCCGGATTTCATTACGCAACGCCGTTCGCTCGCGGATGATTCTGGCCCGGACCCGGTATTCTTCCTGTAACGTCTGCTGGGATTCCGATATGAAAACAACAAATCGCATGCCGGGCCTGCTGACGGCCTCACAGATGGCAGCTGCATTATTAGCGTCGTTTTTGTTACCTTTGAGATAAGATTTGACAAGTTTCTACGGAATAATGCGCACGGTAGGCCCCATACGGAATGAGTTCCCGTGCCCAGAATGGGAAGAGCCACAGACTTCGATGCTGATGAGGCAGGGAGAAAGCCCGGAGAAAAACGTCATCATGTGGGGAGGGCTCAGCGTTTTTCTCCGTACCACTATTCATTGTGATCAACGCCGTGGATTTGAAAAACATTTTTCGGCAAGATCGAAACCAATACGATTAATATTCATGACTGACTTCTCCACCAGGGAACTGGGTACATCTCAGTCTGGAACGTTGATGCCGTAAGGAGGAAGATGTCAATCACATCGGCCTACACGCGATGTTAGCTCAGATAGGCGAAACGTATCCGACATTACACTGGTTAAGACTTCGTCGATTTCTCAAAGCGGCGTAGTAACTGATTCCCACGCTCAACGGCGGTATCCAGCGCCTGCTGTGGCGTCTTCTTACCGGTCCACACGCTCTCAAGCTCTTCATCCACAATCGCTCTGATCTGCGGCATGTTGCCCAGACGTAGTCCTTTGGTGAACGGTAACGACGGTTTGTTCAGCATCTGACGTGTCGCGATATCCGCCCCTGGGTTTTTCTCGTAAAAGCCCTGCTCACGGGTCAGGTCATACGCCGCTTTGGTGATTGGCAGATAACCGGTTTTCTGGTGCCACTCGGCAGCATTTTCTGGCTTCGCGAGGAAGTCGAGGAACTTCGCCACGCCGGTATACGTTTCTTTATCTTTGCCCTGCATCACCCACAGGCTGGCTCCGCCGATAATGGCGTTTTGTGGTGCATCTTTCGCGTCAGCGTCGTAAGGCATCATGCCTACGCCGTAGTTGAATTTGGCGTACTCGCGAATGCTGGCAAGAGAACCAGAAGAGGCAGTCGTCATTGCGCAATCACCGTTATAGAACTTCTCGGTGGATTCATCCTTACGCCCGACGTAGCTGAAATCGCCTTTCTTGTTCATCTCTTCGAGCATGGCGATGTGTTTCACCTGCTCCGGCTTGTTGAACTCAAGCACCGCGTCTGTGCCGTCAAAGCCGTTGTTTTTGCTGGCAAACGGCAGACCGTTCCAGGCGCTAAAGTTTTCCAGTTGGATCCAGCCCTGCCAGCCGCTGGAGTAGCCGCACTTCATACCGGAGGCTTTCAGTTTCGCGGCATAGTCCGCCAGATCCTGCCAGGTTTTCGGCGGCTGTTCCGGGTCTAATCCTGCTTTCTTGAAAGCATCTTTGTTGTAATAGAGAACAGGAGTCGAGCTGTTGAACGGCTGGGAGAGTAAGTGTCCGGTTTTACTGTCGGAGTAGTAGCCTGAAACCGTCGGCACAAACTGCGACTCATCAAAGTTAATCCCCGCCTCTTTAAACACGTCATACACCGGTTTAATGGCTTTCGACGCCATCATGGTGGCGGTGCCAACTTCATAAACCTGCAAAATAGCCGGAGCGTTACCGGTACGAAATGCTGCGATCCCCGCACTTAAACTCTCTTCGTAGTTGCCTTTATAAGTCGGTATAATTTTGTAATCCGGGTTTTCGGCGTTAAAACGTTGGACCAGAGAATTCACCTCTTTACCCAGTTCCCCTTCCATAGAGTGCCAGAACGGAATGGTCGTCACTGCCTGTGCATTCCCCATTAACGTCAGTCCGAGCACTAGTGCTGAAGCTGTATAATGTAACGGTTTCATCGTTTATCTCTCTTGCTTGTTGTACCTGATGAGCGAATTCACACGTTTCATGCTCGTGGGATTAAATATCATGCCCGAATTGCAGAAAAATAACTTTTTTATTACATGTGTTAGACAGTAAAGTGTTAGAAAGATGACAGAGCAGTGACGGCACAGGTGAGACGTGGTGGATTGAATTTGATCCTGCTGTTGACAGTGAAATCCGCAAGACATGTCCGGCAGTGATCGTGAGCAATGACGCAGCAAACAGGAACCTCGCTCGAGTAGTCGTCGTTCCTCTGACCAGTAACACAGAGCGAGTGTATCCAAGTGAGGCTGTTGTGACCGTAGGTGTCAGAGCAGCAAAGCGATTGTAGAGCAGATTATGGCGGCGGATAAGTCCTGTCTCAAAACACATATTGGCTCGTTGTCCAAAGCAGATATGTTGTCTGTTGAGGACGCAATCAAGATCCATCTTGGTTTACTGCGGTAACGCCATGTGAATCTGTCGGCTACCGCCATTAGTGACGGAATTTTCTGTGGGGCAGCGTACCAATGGCATTCGGTTAAGTTCTTGCTGGAGCATCAAAAGAGTTCCAGCGCGTTCTGGGCCGTACATATTTTCGTGGGTAACACCTCCCTGGCCTTACTCGCTGAGTCATACAACTGCGATCGATTCAGATGCCATTTTGCAATCAGCCTCTCAGAAAGAGCGCAACAGAATGATTTTAAATGTTTTCCTGTTACCCGAATCAGTAAAGACAAGTACCTCACTACGAGAAACAAGCAGTTTTTGAAATTAAAATTTTGTTTATTTCTACTACTACCGATGAAAACGTTATTATCTTAATAATTAATGTCATTTCAGGATATCCATGTAAGGTTAAGTAATAATATATGAGCCTGTATTTTTATTTTACATCTTTCTCACTCTGTGAATGAAAATCTTCAATAGAAAATTTGATTTGAATAATTTATATAACTCTTCTATATTACATCAATGCCGATAGAAATCGTAAAAAGCTTCGTTTTCATAAAAATCTCTTTCAATAATATTTGTAGCTGGACCAGCCCCTTGAAACGCCAGATAGTGGATGTATCTTAAAATAAGAGACAGGCTTGGATATATGTCTGACACTGGTTCTAATTTTGAGATGACTGGAACTTTGCCGGGGCTGGAGCTTCGTAAACGTAAAACTCCTCAGGAAAAAATTGGCATTATTCAGCAGACAATGGAGCCTGGCATGGCGGTGTCACATGTGGCGCGTTTGCGTTGTATTCAGCCCTGCCTGTTGTTTAAGTGGAAAAACAATCTCTGGAAGGAAGTCTCACTGCTGTTGCTTCAGGAGAGGGTGTCGTTCCTGCCTCAGAACTGCCTGCCGCTATAAAACAAATAAAAGAGTTACAGCTCTTGCTGGGTAAAAAACCATGGAAGTTTAGATCCTCAAAGAAGTGGTGGAGTATGCGCAATCGCGAAAATGGATAGCGCATGTGCCCTTGTTACCTTCGGACAAGGAATAGCCCCGGTAAGCCGTGTTCTGGGCGATACTCAGGCGGCAGTCCCTAAATGAAGGACTACCGTTAGTGAATGCAAAGCGCGTTTACCGGATAATGAGCGAAAATATCCTGTTGTTACATGACAAACCATCACGACTGCAGCGGGAACATAAAGGCCGAATATCGGTAAGGAAAGCGACCAGCGTTGATGTTCTGATGGCTTTGAGTTCGGTTGCGATGATGGCGAAAAAGTCCGGGTTACGTTCGCCCTGGACTGTTGCGATCGTGAAGCTATCGACTGGGCATCCAATACGGGAGGTTACAATAAAGCGACAGTGCAGGATGTGATGTTAGGAGCGATAGAAAAACTCTTTGGCGATAAAGTACCGGAACAGTCCATCCGGTGGTTGACAGATAACGGTTCAGCGTATAGAGCGCATGAAACACGGCAGTTCGCCAGAGAGTTGGATCTGGAGCCCTGCACAACGGCAATCAGCAGCTCTCAGAGTAATGGAATGGCAGAAAGGTTAGTGAAAACGATGAAGGAAGACTACATTGCGTTCATACCGAAACCGAATGTAATAACGGCATTGCATAACCTTGCATAGGCGTTCGAGAATTACAATGAGAACCACCCGCATAGTGCGTTAGGTTATCTCTCACCACGGGAATATCGATGTCAGCGGATAACGTCACCTTAGATGTAGCAGTTGCCAAACAGTGACTCAAGGGCAGGCTTACCGCATACGCTGACACTTAGCTGATCGACAGAATATTATTAACAGTTCATCACTGAACGCTACATAATCAGAGTTGCATAAATAAAATGTTATGTTATAACATTTTAATACCAACATATGTTTTCGAATGTATATGAATGTAATCAGAACTGTCATTTGTACATTAATTATAGTCCCGGTGGGACTACAGGCAGCGACCAGTCATTCTTCTATGGCTAAAGATACAATCACCATTGTCGCGACAGGAAATCAGAACACGGTATTTGAAACGCCGTCGATGGTCAGTGTCGTCACGAATGACACACCGTGGAGTCAGAATGCGGTTACATCGGCCGGCATGCTGAAAGGTGTTGCCGGTCTCAGCCAGACTGGTGCAGGACGGACCAATGGGCAGACCTTTAATCTACGCGGCTATGACAAAAGCGGGGTACTTGTTCTTGTTGACGGCGTCCGCCAACTCAGTGACATGGCAAAAAGCAGTGGCACTTATCTGGATCCGGCTCTTGTCAAACGTATCGAAGTTGTCCGCGGGCCAAACTCCAGTCTGTACGGCAGTGGCGGGCTGGGAGGTGTAGTGGACTTCAGAACTGCCGATGCAGCAGATTTCCTTCCCCCCGGAGAGACAAACGGTTTAAGTCTGTGGGGAAATATTGCCAGTGGTGACCACAGCACAGGCTCGGGGCTCACCTGGTTCGGTAAAACCGGAAAAACAGATGCGCTCCTTTCTGTCATTATGCGTAAAAGAGGTAATATCTATCAAAGTGATGGTGAGCGCGCACCTAACAAGGAAAAACCTGCAGCCCTGTTTGCGAAAGGCTCTGTCGGTATAACAGACAGTAACAAAGCAGGTGCCAGCTTGCGTCTCTACCGGAATAACACCACTGAACCGGGCAATCCCACTCAGACACATGGTGACAGCGGCCTGCGTGACAGAAAAACAGTACAAAATGACGTACAGTTCTGGTACCAGTACGCTCCTGTGGATAACAGCCTCATCAATGTAAAGTCAACGTTATATCTCAGTGATATCACTATCAAGACAAACGGTCACAACAAAACGGCAGAATGGAGAAACAACAGAACCTCCGGTGTTAATGTTGTCAACAGGAGTCATACTCTGATTTTTCCGGGAGCCCATCAGTTAAGTTATGGCGCTGAATATTACCGTCAGCAGCAGAAGCCAGAAGGCTCTGCCACACTATATCCGGAAGGAAATATTGACTTTACATCGTTGTATTTCCAGGATGAAATGACAATGAAAAGCTACCCTGTTAACATTATCGTCGGTTCCCGCTATGACCGGTACAAGAGCTTCAATCCCCGTGCCGGAGAACTGAAAGCCGAACGCCTGTCCCCAAGGGCGGCGATTTCAGTCTCACCGACAGACTGGCTGATGATGTACGGCTCCATATCCTCTGCATTCCGAGCGCCCACAATGGCAGAAATGTACAGGGATGATGTACATTTTTACCGCAAGGGTAAACCCAATTACTGGGTTCCTAACCTTAATCTGAAACCAGAAAATAACATCACCCGTGAGATTGGCGCAGGTATTCAACTGGATGGCCTGCTTACAGACAATGACCGGCTGCAGTTAAAAGGCGGATATTTCGGAACGGATGCCAGAAACTATATTGCCACACGCGTGGATATGAAACGGATGCGTTCTTATTCTTATAATGTATCCCGGGCCCGTATCTGGGGATGGGATATGCAGGGAAATTACCAGTCTGATTATGTTGACTGGGTGCTTTCTTATAACCGGACGGAAAGTATGGATGCCAGCAGCAGGGAATGGCTGGGCTCCGGCAATCCTGACACACTTATCAGTGACATCAGCATACCTGTTGGTCATAGAGGCGTTTATGCCGGATGGCGTGCTGAACTTTCAGCATCAGCCACGCATGTGAAAAAAGGCGACTCCTATCAGGCTGGCTATGCCATACATTCCTTTTCACTGTCTTATAAGCCTGTAAGTGTTAAAGGCTTTGAGGCGTCAGTAACTCTGGATAATGCCTTCAACAAGCTTGCCATGAATGGCAAAGGTGTGCCGCTTTCAGGCCGAACTGTCAGTCTTTATACCCGTTATCAGTGGTAACCTCTCAGGAAATAAATCATGATGAAAAATACAGGCTATATCTTAGCTCTTTGTCTGACAGCATCGGGGCATGTCCTGGCCCATGATGTCTGGATTACCGGCAAACAGGCAGAGAACAACGTTATCGCAGAGATTGGTTATGGTCATAATTTCCCCTCAAAGGGCACGATTCCTGACAGAAGGGATTTCTTTGAAACTCCCCGGCTTTATAACGGGAAAGAGACAATAACGCTGAAGCCAACATCCACGGATTATGTCTATAAAATTGAGTCTGCAGGCAACGGTAATAGCTACGTTCTGTCAACGAAAATGAAACCGGGATACTGGTCGAGAACCTCGTCAGGATGGAAGCCTGTCAGCCGGGAGGGCAGAAATGATGTGGCATACTGTGAGTTTGTGACTAAATATGCAAAATCTTTTATTCCTGGTGAACAGCAGATGCCAGCACAACTCTATCAGTATCCAATAGGGGATGAGCTTGAAATCATTCCGTTATCCGATATCAGTCGTTTCGGTGAAGATGTGAAGCTGAAAGTTCTGTATAAAACTTCCCCGCTTGCCGGAGCCACTCTGGAGCTTGACTCTGTCAGTTATCTGAAATCATCCCGCCATACTCATGCGGCAGAGCATAAACATTCGGCTCATAAAGCAGAACTTACCTTTGTAAGTAATGAGGACGGTATCATCACTGTACCCTCCCTTCATGTCGGGCAATGGCTAGCTAAAGTCAAAAATAAGAAAGTATTTCAGGACAAAAACCTGTGTGATGAAACTGTCGATGTGGCAACCTTAAGCTTCTCCCGAAATTAATAATACTATTCCTGCCCTGTAATTTACGGGCAGGGTATATCAACCGGAAATAGCCTACTGACATCCATGTATAAAGCCACATAATTATTTTGTTGATGTATCTTACCTAATACGTAAGCGTAAAGCCAATGCCGTCTGTAACTCCTGATCCTTGCAGACTAAATGTAAGCGCTCCTTCTGTGCCGTCTTGTGGTGGTTGTCCTGTCTGGCAACAATCGCGTCCATCTATTGATGGACACGAATGATGAATTCTCAGACAACAAAAGATATCACCGGCTTTCGCTCTTATTTTCCAGATGTATTGCGACTAATATTCGAAGAGCAATTATCTGTTCGGGCTATCGCACTGGAGCAGTTAGGCCTCAGTCATTCCACCGTTCATAATATCTTTCAACGGTTTAATGCCTCTGGCATGTAAGCGTAAACCGACCGTTGTATTGACGCTTATTTATAGGGGAGAACTACGTTCCATGGCAGGAGTTCGTCAGTAAGCGTACAGCCTGAACCGTCTGGTCAGAATCTGACGCATTAGACAAAGTGGTGTCCACAAAATAAGTAGTGGGAACCAAAGTGTCAGATATGCAGAAAAATGTGACTCCCGGCAGGCGAAAAGGCTGCCCTAATTATCCTCCCGAATTTAAACAGCTGCTCGTTGCTGCCTCCTGTGAACCCGGGATATCCATCTCAAAACTTGCTCTTGAAAATGGCATTAACGCCAATCTGTTGTTCAAATGGCGACAACAATGGCGCGAGGGAAAGCTGCTATTACCTTCTTCAGAGAGCCCCCAGCTACTTCCTGTGACTCTCGATGCAGCTGCCGAACAGCCAGAATCGCTCGCAGAGGACCCGGAAACCCTCAGTATCAGCTGTGAGGTAACGTTCCGGCACGGGACGCTCCGCTTCAATGGCAATGTCAGCGAAAAGCTCCTGACTCTGCTGATACAGGAACTGAAGCGATGATCCCGTTACCTTCCGGGACCAAAATTTGGCTGGTTGCCGGTATCACCGATATGAGAAATGGCTTCAACGGCCTGGCTGCGAAAGTACAGACGGCGCTGAAAGACGATCCCATGTCCGGCCATGTTTTCATTTTCCGGGGCCGCAGCGGCAGTCAGGTTAAACTGCTGTGGTCCACCGGTGACGGGCTGTGCCTCCTGACCAAACGGCTGGAGCGTGGGCGCTTCGCCTGGCCGTCAGCCCGTGATGGCAAAGTGTTCCTTACGCAGGCGCAGCTGGCGATGCTGCTGGAAGGTATCGACTGGCGACAGCCTAAGCGGCTGCTGACCTCCCTGACCATGCTGTAAATCTCTTTATCCTGGTTGTCACAGAATAAGCCCGGTAAAATACGGGCTTATGAACGACATCTCTTGTAAGCGTCAACGGAGCACCGTATTGACGCTTATTTATTGGTGAGTACTACGTTCCATGGCAGGAGTTCGTCAACACAGTTGGAGGGCCATTCCGGCAGTACGCTCAGAATATGGCGCAGATACGCTTCCGGATCGATACCGTTCAGACGGCAGGTGCCGATCAGCCCGTACAGCAGTGCTCCACGCTCGCCGCCGTGATCGCTACCGAAGAACACGTAATTTTTCTTTCCGAGACAGACTGCACGAAGCGCTCTTTCCGCTGTGTTATTGTCCGCTTCTGCCAAACCATCATCACTGTAATAACAGAGGGCGTCCCACTGATTCAGTACATAGCTGAACGCTTCGCCCAGTCTGGATTTTTTCGACAGCGTGCCATTCTTCTCCACCATCCATTCATGCAGCGACGTCAGTAACGCTTTGCTTCGCTGCTGCCTGGCTGCAAGACGCTCTGACTCTGGTAATCCCCGTATTTCATCCTCGATGGCGTACAGTTCACTGATTCGCTTCAGGGCTTCTTCTGCCGTCGCACTTTTGCTGCTGATGTATACATCGTGGATTTTTCGCCGGGCATGGGCCCAGCACGCAACTTCTGTCAGTGCACCACCTTCACGTTCTGCACTGAACAACCTGTCGTAACCTGTGAACGCATCCGCCTGCAGGATACCCCGGAAGGGGCGAAGGTGTTGCTCCGGGTGTTTCCCCTGCCGGTTCGGCGAGTACGCGAACCAGACCGCTGGAGGAGATGACGAACCCACATTGCGATCATCCCGGACATACGTCCAGATACGCCCTGTTTTCGCCTTTTTCTGACCCGGTGCCAGTACCTTTACCGGTGTGTCATCAGTGTGAACCTTGCGGGTATTCATTACATAACGGTACAGGGCATCATTCACCGGTGTCATTAACTGGCAGCACGCGTCAACCCAGTTGGAGAGTAAGGCCCGGCTCAGTTCGACACCCTGGCGGGCAAAGATTTCACTCTGACGATACAGTGGCAGATGTTCGCAGTATTTTCCCGTTAACACGCGGGCAAGTAATCCGGGGCCCGCGATACCACGCTCTATCGGGCGGGACGGCGCCGGTGCTTCAACAATACAGTCACATTTTGTACAGGCTTTTTTTACCCGTTCTGTGCGGATCACTTTCAGGGCACTGCTCACCAGTTCCAGCTGTTCAGCGCTGACTTCCCCCAGATAATCCAGCTCACCGCCACACTCCGGGCAACAGCTTTCTTCTGGCTCCAGGCGGTGTATTTCACGGGGAAGGTGTGCCGGTAACGGACGACGATGGCGCGACTGTCGCAACTGGCGGGGAACCTGAGGATCGTCTTCCCGCCCACTGTAACGATCGCTGTCCTGTTCACGTTGTTTCAGCAGAGCCTCAGCCAGTTCAACTTCACGACGCAGTTTTTCAGAACGGGTACCGAACAGCATCCGGTGCAGTTTTTCTATCTGAGCCCGCAGATGTTCTATTTCCCGTTCATCTTCTTCGATCTTTTCTTCGGCACGTGCCAGTGCAGAGCGCAGGAAGGCCTCCGTCTCTTCAACCAGACTCAGTTGCTGGTCTTTCTGACGGAGCTGGCTTTCCAGTTCTGCAATGCGAATGAGGTATTTCTGACTCATGGCCGTTTTTATAATGCGGCCAGGCGTTTTTTACAACATTGTCAGTGCGTTAAGGCGGAATGTTTTTGGCTGACGCCAGTCCAGCTTATCGAGGAGCATTGCCAGTTGCGAGCGGGTAATGGATACCTTGCCGTCACGTACCGCAGGCCAGATAAACTGGCCTTCCTCCAGGCGTTTGGTGAACAGGCACAGACCATCAGCATCAGCCCAAAGAATTTTAACGGTGTCACCCCGTCGGCCACGGAAGATAAACAGGTGACCGGAGAAGGGATTATCATTCAGCACATGTTGTACCTGTTCTCCCAGTCCGTTGAAGGATTTACGCATATCGGTAACGCCGGCAACGAGCCAGATACGGGTACCTGATGGGAGTGAGATCATCTTCCCCTCCCGGTCAGTTCACGGATCAACACCGTGAGCAGCTCTGGCGATGGATTTTCCAGCGTCATGTTACCGTGACGGAATTCCACCTTGCAGGAACTGGCACTGACTCTGGTCTGAGTGGAAGTGGATAAAGACGGCGCAATGGCCGCCACAGGTTCTTTCTGCTCATCCGGCGTTATTTCTACAGGTAATAATTCAACGCCAGTGTCAGAAGAGGTCGTTACCGGAAGACGCCGCGAAACACGCCCTTCGTTCTGCCAGAGCCTGAGCCATTTGAAAATAACATTATCATTGACGCCATTTTCACGTGCAATCTGTGCAACACAAGCTCCAGGTTGTGATGCCAGTTCCACCATACGAAGTTTGAATTCATTCGAATAGTTTTTACGAGGTTCTTTTCGCCAGTCCTGTAATTCCATACTTAGATGTCCGTCTATATCAGATGGGCGTCTAAGTTACCAATTCTCGTCTGATGGCTACATACGGCGGTCAGTTTACGCTTACCTTTATCCCGACAGACGACGTATATTTACCAGTAAGGCCAACCCGGTTGCGCCCTTTGAACCAGAAGTCAAACGTCAGGCTGTCATGGCACTCTGTACACGACAAGTATCAGCCAGTGAAATCGCCAGGCGTATTGGTGTCAGTCGTGCGGTATTGTATAAATGGAAAGATAAAATTATCGGCAACAGTGCTTACCAGACTATGCGTAAACATAACGAACCTTCCCTGGAGGCAGAACGCGATGCGTTGCGGGAGGAAGTCGCCCGACTGAATCAGGAAATACGCCGCCGGCAGATGGAGCTGGATATTCTGAAAAAGGCGGAGGAAATCATAAAAAAAGACCCGGGCATCAGTATCAGTCACCTGAACAACAGAGAGAAAACGAAGATCGCTGATGCCCTGAGACAAACATATCCCCTGACAGAATTACTGCATGTTCTGGGCCTTGCCCGTAGCAGTTATTTTTATCACCGGGCTGCACTGAAAGCCGGTGATAAATACGCCACGATACGTACGATGCTGACAGATATATTTAACAGTAATTACCAGTGTTATGGCTATCGTCGCCTGCATGCGATGCTCAGGCATGAGGGGGGGCGGCTATCAGAAAAGGTTGTACGCAGACTTATGGTGGAAGAACAGCTTGTCGTCAGCCGTAACCGTCGTCGCCGCTACAGCTCATATTGCGGAGAAATCGGACCGGCTCCGGATAACCTTATCGCCAGAGATTTTAAGGCGGAGCAACCTAATCAGAAATGGCTGACAGATATCACGGAGTTCCACCTCCCTGCAGGTAAAGTCTGGCTATCATCGGTGGTGGACTGCTTCGATGGAAAAGTTGTGAGCTGGTCTCTCAGTACACGCCCCGATGCTGAACTGGTCAACACTATGCTGGATAGCGCTGTCGAAACGTTAAATGCTGGCGAACGACCGGTGATACACAGTGACAGAGGTGGGCATTATCGCTGGTCAGGCTGGCTGGAAAGAGTGAATGCAGAAGGTCTTATTCGCTCAATGTCCCGCAAAGGATGTTCACCTGATAATGCGGCATGCGAAGGCTTTTTCGGCAGACTGAAAACGGAAATGTATCATGGGCGTAAATGGTCGGGCATCACGCCAGAAAAGTTCATGCAGCAAGTGGATACTTACATCAGATGGTATAACGAGCGGCGTATAAAATTATCGCCGGGTGCAGTCAGCCCCAAAATGTACCGCCAACAATGCGGGCTGGAATGATAAAGCAGTCCAGGAAATCGTCCGCATCCCCAGAACGGTCAAACATCGTGGCGTTGACAACGGGTTCCTGAGTCCGGTGAAGCGCCGGTTACTGGAAAATGTTGTGTACGTCATAACAGAAACGGAGAGAAAAACGGCGATGCAAATCAGGCGGAGAAGGGTGTATCAGCGGTTACTGAAGGTTGACCCGCTGAAGTGCATCCTGTGCGGAGGTCAGATGCGGTTTACGGGGCTGAAGCGGGGCTACCGTCTGGCAGAGCTGGTCATGATGCATGAGCCACTGGCACGACAGCGGGTATACAGCTGAGAGCCGCAGAGGGGAAGTTGCGTCCATTTTTTGAGGAATGGAGCAAAAAATCATCACAGATATAAAAAATCAATCAATGAAAGCCATTTAATTGCCGGTGCATTGTGGATGCAGTCCTCATGGTACGTAACCAGAGTTGAATAAACATCCATTTTTTTGTGTTTTTTTAACCTCCCCGGGTTTTTAATTCCTGTCGATTAAAAGTGTTAGATTATTTGGTTAAGAGTTCTCTCGTCCTATTTATTCAGGCGTTATCACGGATATGCAGATCGCTAAGTCAGTTGTAAGAAAACCAGACAGTGCACATCATTATACCTAGGTCTTCTCTGGAAAAATACTTAGGAATAATTTATGTAAAACAGGTTGTCGTCTTCATGATTTAAACGCAGTACATATATATACTCTATAATAAATACAGGGAGTATCACGAGACGTCTGGATAAGAGGAATAACCAGAATAAATTGGTAAGGAATAAAGACACTTATTTCTATTGAGAAAAAACATTCATCCTGATGTGATTAGTATCAATGAAATAATGTGCTTGTATGGTTGATAAAAAATGCATCACTAAAGAAAAAACAGTATGAATAAGAATATACGAATTTTACAATTTCTGGTCAGTATACTTTATTCTGTGCAGTCTCATTTTTCTGGTGCGCAAACAATACAACTGAATGGTAATGGTATACCTGAAAGTATAACCAGGAGTATTACAGGTGTTGATGGAAACGCGGCGCTTAATATCAGCGTGCCGTATAAAACAAGTTATACTCAAAATATACTATCTGTTGAAAGCAGTATTAACATCAAAGGAGGAACAAGCAATACATCAATCGGTGGTGCAGGTGTCTACGGTGAAAACTTTACGCTAAATAATAATGGTAGTGTTTGGGGAGGAGATGGATATAATGGTGGAATTGCTGTTAGTGGCAACAAAATATCTATAAACAATTACAGAAATGTATATGGGGGTAATGGTCTTGGTGGCTCAGGAAGTAGCGGAGGTGCAGGGTTAAGCGGGGATGATATTATAGTTGATAATTACAGAAGTATATACGGAGGTGATGATGTAGGTGGGACAGGTGGTTCCGGTGTAACCGGTAGCAATATTACAGTGCATAATTCCGGAGGAATATTGGGCGGTAATGGCGTAAACGGTGGTGATGGTATTAATGGTGGTAATCTTTTCATTACTAACGACAACATGATATCTGGAGGATATGGAATAAAACAAGGGGGAGATGCTATTTCTGGAAATCAAATCACTTTGAATAATAACGGTATTGTTCAGGGGGGATATGGCCCCGACGGTGGTTGCTCTGTTTATGGAGAAGATATCCATATTAATAATCATGGTAATCTTTCAGGATTATATAATAGCCAAAAAGATGCTTATAATACATCAATAATTTTTTCTGGCGGGTATAATTCATTAGATATTTATTCAGATTCTGTGATTAATGGTGATATTAAACTAGCTAGTATACCTGTTAATGGTACAAATGAATTAATTATTAAAAACATCAATAACGCAACAGCAATTAATGGTGGGCTAATGATTGGGAATGGCTCATCTGTTTATCTGTCAGGCAAGAACTCCATTTTTAACGGAAATATAAGTATTGATGAAGACGCATCTATGAACCTGTCTGTAGGAAATGCTAATGTTCACGCAAATACTATTACATTAAAAAGTGATTCATGGCTTAATATAGACACATCAATTAAGAACTGGACTCAGGACTATTACACATTATTGTCGTCAGACACAGGTATCTCGATCGCTGATAATAGTCACATTGTACAATACAATGTATTACTGACAGAAGGTGCTGAAAGTTATGTTTATACGTCTTTAAATGACGACGATAACAAACTGATATCCATGCTGAGATGGAATAATACAAAAGGGATGGGATATGGAACCTTTAATATAGAAAAAGATGCCACTCTGAACATAGGCGTTTCTCTTTCCGATAATCTTTCACCTTTATTATATGATGGCTGGGACGGCAAAAGTCTGACAAAATCAGGTAATGGTACTCTTATACTTTCTGCAACAAACAATTATACAGGAAATACAGAGGTTAAATCTGGCGTATTAATTCTTGCTGCACCTGATGCTCTTGGTCGGACTGAGTATTTATATTTATCCCGTGGCGCAGAACTGGATATGAATGGGTATCCTCAGACAATAAGCAAACTACTGACGGCTGCAGGCTCTGTGCTGAACATTCATGGCGGAAGTCTGATACTGAATAATGGAGGAGAATCTGCAGGTACTATTGCAGGGGATGGTTCTCTGAACATAAATGGGGGAATGCTTGATATAACGGGTAATAATCGTAATTTTTCCGGTGTTTTTACCGTGAATAAGGGGGCTCATTTGGCTGTATCCACGGCTGATAATCTGGGGACAGCCTTTGTTGATAACTATGGCACATTAACTCTGAACAGTACATCAGCATGGCAGCTTACCAACAATATCAGTGGTTATGGTAATGTTCGCAAGACGGGAGCAGGTGCACTGAACATTAGCGATAACGCAAAATGGACCGGGATGACAGATATTATTCAGGGGACAGTGATACTGGGGAACGCAGATTCACCGGTGATGCTCGGCAGTAACCAGGTCATTGTTGAAGAGCAGGGCAAACTCTCCGGGTTTGGGGGCGTTGCAGGAAATCTGAGCAATAGTGGTATAGTCGATCTCACTACATATATGCCGGGTAATATACTGACTGTCGGAGGGAATTACACTGGCAGAAATGGACTTATTCTCCTCCAGACAGAAACAGGTGGTGACAATTCGAAAACAGATCGTCTGGTGATTAAAGGTAATGCCAGTGGCCGTACCCGTGTCGCTGTTACTCAGGCCGGTGGTACTGGTGCAGAGACACTTAATGGGATTGAAGTGATTCACGTCAGTGGCAATGCTGATAATGCTGAATTCATTCAGACGGAACGTATTACAGCCGGAGCTTATGATTACATACTGAAACGTGGTCAGGGGATTAACAGCACTAACTGGTATCTGATTAGCAGAAAAGACATTCCTGTACCACAACCTGAAGCTGTACCGGAAAGCCATGATAATAATTTGCGTCCTGAGGCAGGTAGCTATGTTGCCAGTATTGCTGCTGCAAATAATCTGTTTGTAACGAATCTGTATGAACGACAGGGACAGGAGTTGTATATCAGCCACATGACAGGAGAAGAAAATGAAGCAGGTATCTGGATGTATAATAAAGGAAAACATAATCGCTGGCGTGACAACAGTAGTCAGCTGAGAACCCGGGGGAATAGCTACGTTGTGTTAATAGGGGGAGATATAGCTCAGTGGAGCCTGAATGGTACCGATCGCTGGCATACAGGTATGATGGCTGGCTATGGTCATAATAATAACAGTACGAATGCCCTGAGCACCGGATACCATTCGGAAGGAAGAATGAATGGATACACAGCGGGTCTTTATGCAACATGGTATGCCAATGATGAAACACACAATGGTTCTTATCTTGATAGCTGGCTGCAATACAGCTGGTTTGATAATCATATAAATGGAGAACGGCTGCCTGCTGAGTCATGGAAGTCAAAAGGGTTTACGGTATCTCTGGAAGCAGGATATTCATGGAAGGCTGGAGAGTTTACCGACAATTACAAGGGAAGTCATGAATGGTATGTTCAGCCGCAGCTTCAGGTTGTCCGGATGAATGTAAAATCAGACAAATATCATGAAAGTAACGGAACCAGTATTGAAAATACCGGTAACGGAAATATTCTCACCCGCCTGGGAGCAAGAACATGGCTTACCAGCAAAAACGGTAAAAATACGCGGTATGCGGTTCCGTTCAGACCATTTGTGGAGGCACACTGGTTGCACAATAGTCGTGTTTTCGGCACCAGTATGAATGGTGTAAGTATATACCAGGATGGTGCGCGTGATATCGGAGAAATAAATGGTGGTGTTGTGGGAATGATAACACCAGAAGTAGCATTCCGGGCTGATGCAGGCATTCAACTTGGAGAACATGGATACCATAATACATCTGCCATGTTGAGTGTGGAATATCGTTTCTGATGTGTCGGTAATGACTCCAACTTATTGATAGTGTTTTATGTTCAGATAATGCCCGATGACTTTGTCATGCAGCTCCACCGATTTTGAGAACGACAGCGACTTCCGTCCCAGCCGTGCCAGGTGCTGCCTCAGATTCAGGTTATGCCGCTCAATTCGCTGCGTATATCGCTTGCTGATTACGTGCAGCTTTCCCTTCAGGCGGGATTCATACAGCGGCCAGCCATCCGTCATCCATATCACCACGTCAAAGGGTGACAGCAGGCTCATAAGACGCCCCAGCATCGCCATAGTGCGTTCACCGAATACGTGCGCAACAACCGTCTTCCGGAGCCTGTCATACGCGTAAAACAGCCAGCGCTGGCGCGATTTAGCCCCGACATAGCCCCACTGTTCGTCCATTTCCGCGCAGACGATGACGTCACTGCCCGGCTGTATGCGCGAGGTTACCGACTGCGGCCTGAGTTTTTTAAGTGACGTAAAATCGTGTTGAGGCCAACGCCCATAATGCGGGCTGTTGCCCGGCATCCAACGCCATTCATGGCCATATCAATGATTTTCTGGTGCGTACCGGGTTGAGAAGCGGTGTAAGTCCCAGTAAAAAAAGCAGGTAATCGTGCATGTCTTTTCCTTAAACGAAAACAAAGTCAGCATCATTACTGTGGTTATTGATAGTTTCCACGCCCTGTCGGACGAGAGCGTTTAGTTATCAGGGGGAGAATGAGTATCGCCTCCAAAATTGGGATGTTCTTATAAAGTATTTTTTAGTTTAAAAAATATAGCTGAATCGTTTCATTGTTATCTTCCATGAATAAATGTTATGGAATAATACTTTTTGGGTATTTTTTGTTTATGCGTGTAACACTTGTGTGCTATCCCGATATAACCTTAAGACTGGAGTTGCAACTGGAGCTCGTCGAAAATCAACGCCCAAATCCTCGACAAATGGAGAAAGAGAATGAGCAATATCACCAGGAATAGTTTAGTTGTAACAGGCGTTCTGGCTGCGCTTATGGCAGGGAATGTTGCGTTGGCATCTGATGTGCCTACTGAAGTGACTCTAATAGATAAACAAACGCTGGTACGTAACAACGGTGCAGAGGTTCAGTCTGCTGATAAATGAAGATAATGAAACTGTTATGGTTTTTAACGGAGAGAAAATAGTTCCTGCGGACGGCCTTAAGTCACAGCCTGTGATTCTTCCGGGCAAGGGAAAATAAGAGTAATGTTGAGCACCATGTTCTGTACGATGAATTTTCCACTGTTTATATCGATTATTTTGCTAATAACCAGAGTTGAGCACCCGAAAATACCTGAAGAGAAATTACCCGCTACCAGGAGGTTCAGATATCCCTGATGTCGGCTATAAAAATTTTGATTACATGACGTAATGAAAGTGGTTCTGTCAATTGCCTTGTTTATTCATTAATCTCAAAGAAAAAAGTATTGAAAATAATTCCCGGGCTGGCAGCCCGGGATGATTACTATTTTAATGGATTGTTAATCTTTGCATATTCAAACGGGCTGATACATTGTTCTCTGTTCGCATCCAGAAAATCTGCCCACCACTGTAGCATCAGTCGCCGTTCTTCCAGATGTTCTGCTTTATGGATATACGCAGCACGTACACCATTACGCTCCTGATGGCTCATCTGACGTTCCACAGCATCGCGGGACCACAAACCTGATTCAATCAATGCACTGCACGCCATCGCCCGGAATCCATGGCCACAGACATCCTGGGTTGTGTCATACCCCATCACCCTCAGGGCTTTATTTACAGTATTTTCACTGATTGGTTTACGCGGGTCATGTGCTCCCGTAAAGATCAGACCATTTTCACCAGCCCATGTCTGAAGTTCTGTCAGTATGGCTACAGCCTGTTTGCTGAGTGGCACAAGATGTGGTGTTCGCATCTTGGAGCCCCGGTGTGAGAATTTTACCCCTGGCAGAGGTTTGCGTTCGGCTGGAATAGTCCACATGGCATTGTCAATATCAATTTCAGACCAGCGGGCATATCTGAGTTCACTGGAACGAATAAAAACCAGTAAATTCAGCATAACGGCAAGCCGGGTGACAGGCTGGCCTTTATAACCGTCAATACGCGACAGAAGTTCAGGCAGGCGTGAAAGCTCCAGAGCAGGGCGATGCTGGCGTTTTACCGTGGTCAATGCACCAGCCATATCCAGAGCCGGGTTATATCTGATGATGCCAGACTGTACGGCGTAACGCATTACAGCAGATATTCTTTGCTGCAGACGACTGGCGATTTCATAAATTTGTTTAGCTTCTGCAGCACGAACAGGGATAAGCAGATCCGGGGTATTGAGTGTTGTGATATCCCGGTTGCCGATAAAGGGGAAAACGTGTGTCTCGAGGCTTTTGAGTACTTTATCGCTGTGTGATTGTGCCCATTGTTTATTACTGGCATGCCAGCGTCGTGCAATATGTTCAAAAGAGAGCTGTAAATCAGGGACTACTTTTTTAGCTCTTTTCTGTTCGCAAGGGTCAATCCCCTCCGAAATCAGTTTTCGGGCCTCATCCCGTTTTGTACGAGCTTCGGAGAGAGAAACTTCTGGATACACACCAAGTGCCAGAGTCTTCTCCTTACCCAGAATACGATAACGGAGACGCCAGTAACGGGAACCATTAGGATGTACCAGCAGGAACATGCCAGCCCCGTCAGTGAGTTTATAAGCCTTGTCAGTGGGCTTTGCAGCCCGGATTTTTGCGTCAGTCAGTGCCATAGTTCAGCCTTCTGAATGCGTTAAAGAGGGTACAAATTCTGTCGAACTGGGGTATACCCGCAATTATACCCACACAATGGGGTTGATGTGGGGGGAATCTGGTTGAGTTCGGTAGAATTGATTTGTAGGCAGAACGCTTAAATCGTGGCGTTCTGAAACGAAAAACGGACCTCCGTGGAGGTCCGTTTATATGAATTTGGTGCCCGGACTCGGAATCGAACCAAGGACACGGGGATTTTCAATCCCCTGCTCTACCGACTGAGCTATCCGGGCAACGGGGCGCATTAAACCGTAATCTGCACATCTCGTCAACCTAATTTCAGTAAAAGCGATTCAACTGCTTAAGATTGCGGCAAATCGCTTCTTTTCTGTGTTTCTGTCAGGTCAGTGCACCACCCTGACGGCAGCGGGCGAAGCGCAGGATATCTTCCGCCAGCCGATGTGCGGTGTCGACATCCGCCTGGCTACGATTCACCAGCATTCGGCTTAAACAGCCTTCCAGCACCAGTTCCATCTGCTTTGCTACCATCGCCGGATCGTCAACTTCCAGCGTGGTTAACAGTTCGTGGGTGAAATCGTAGGCCGCGCTTTTTTGCTGATCGGCCAGTTGATGAATAGGGTGGCCAGGATCGGGATAAAACGTACAGGCAGCGATAAACAGACAGCCCGGATAGCGGTTGTTTTTAACGCACTCCGATAACGCCTGATAACGTGCCAGCAACTTTTGTTCGGCGGTTTGCGTTTCGTCCAGCATCAGCTGACGACGCCAGACATCTATCTGTTGGCTAAGATAACGCAGCGCATCGTAGAGGATTGCCTCTTTGTCTGGCCAGAAGCGGCGTAGCTCGTCCAGTGGATAATCCACACGTTCAGCAACCATCTCCAGCGTGGTGTTGGCAATCCCTTGTAATTCTAATAATTTCAGGGCTTCTCCCAGTACATCTTCACGTTGCACGCTATTTTCCTCCGTCTTTCCCACTGCAAGTGTCGTTCACGGTTGGCGATCGCGCAAATGTGCGCTGAAGGTTTCAGCATCCATAAAGCCCGTGACGCGTGCTTGTGGATGCTCCTGGCCTTGTCCGTCAAAAAAGAGAATTGTCGGTAGGCCAAGGACATTAAGATGCTTTAACAGCGCCACATCTTGTGCGTCGTTGGCAGTGACGTTGGCCTGAAGTAAGACCGTATCTGCTAACGCTTTTTGCACCTGCGGGTCGCTGAAGGTGTATTTCTCAAACTCTTTACAGGCGACGCACCAGTCGGCATAGAGATCTAACATCACTGGTTTGCCTTTGGCTTCAACGAGCGCCTGATTTAACTCATCTACCGTTTTGATTTGTGTAAAGTTGAGATGCGTCTGAGTTTGCGCGGTATGTGTTTCACCAAATGCCCAATCCTGAAGTGGGCGTACGCTAACCAATGCCGCTGCCAGCAGGATTATTTGCACCACGCGCATCCAGCCGCGTTTGGCCTGTAGGCTGGTGATAAAGGCCCAGCCAAAGAATGCGACACCAAGCGCCGACCACAAGCGTAATCCCCATATATCACCAATCACTCGCTCCAGCAGGAAGACCGGCAGTGCGAGGATCACAAAACCAAACGCGGTTTTGACTTGTTCCATCCACGGGCCGCTTTTCGGCAGCAAGCGGTTACCAAAGACGGTAATTAGCATCAGCGGCAGGCCCATGCCCAGCGCATAAAGATAAAGCGTGCCGCCGCCCAGCCACATGTTCCCGCTTTGGGCGATATACAGCAGAATCGCGCTAAGCGGTGCAGTGGTGCATGGTGAACAGATCAGTCCGGCAATCGCCCCCATAATAAACACACCGCCAGGTGAGCCGCCCTGTTGGCGATTGCTCATCAGCGTGAGACGTGTTTGCAGCGAAGAGGGGAGTTGCAGAGTAAACAAGCCAAACATTGACATCGCCAGCAAGGTAAAGACGATGGCGAGGCCAATGAGCACGTATGGGTGCTGTAGCGCCGCCTGGAACTGTAACCCTGCGGCGGCAACCACCAGACCCAGCGCCGTGTAAGTCAGCGCCATCCCCTGCACATAAATAAAGGTCAGCAACAATGCTCTGGCAGTGGAAAGCCGCTGTTTACCGCCCAGCACGATGCCAGAAATCAGTGGGTACATTGGCAGCACGCATGGCGTAAAGGCGATACCAATACCGATCAACAACGCCCAGAGCGCGGAAAAGGGCAATTGCGCGGTGGGCTGCTCTTGCTGCGGAACAGACACAGGCTGTGACGCTTCGTTGTTGGCGACCACTTCGCTTAACGGAACGGTTTTGGTTTCTGGCGGATAACAGAAACCGGCATCAGCACAGCCCTGGTAGGTGACAGTTAACGTTGCTCCCGCACTTGCCTGGTTGATGGTTACGGGAAGCGTCAGCCGATCGCGGTAAATCTCGCTTTTGCCGTAAAACTCATCTTCATGCCAGACGCCTTGCGGCAGCTGCACGTCGGCAATTTTCGCGTGTTCCGGCGTAATGCGGATCTGTTTACGGTAGAGGTAGTAACCGTCTTTGATCTGCCAGGTCAGATTAAGGTCATGTTGGTTTTGCTGAAAATCAAAAGCAAAGGCTTGATCCGCGGGGACAAATTGTGAACGTCCCGGCGCGTCGAATAATCCGGCAAAAACGGAAGTGCTGCAAAGTAGCAGGATCAGCGTAAAGATGCGTTGAGCCATGAGAGGTAATCTGTGTCTCCGTGTGTAACAGGTAAAACCAGAAGTTCCGGGGTTTGATATGGATGATGAGACTTCAGGCATTCCAGCAGTGCCTGCTGGTGAGATACGGTAGTTTTTAAAATCATCTGCACTTCGTATTCTTGCTCCAGCTTACCTTCCCAGTAATAGAGAGAGGTAGCGCCGGGGATCAAGGTCGCGCAGGCCGCCAGTTTTTCCGCCAGCACTTTGGCGGCTAAATCCTGGGCTGTCGCTTCATCCGGTGCCGTACATAGCACCACGACAGACGCGGTATTCGAACTTTTTTCATCAAGCATAAACACCTCGCAAGAACAGATGGAACCGCAAGAGAGAGGTCACTATACAACGGACGGGGAAAGGATGTTAGTCGGCGGGAAAGAAAGCGGGGCGTGAACGCCCCGCGATGGGTCATTACAGCATGAAGCTACCCAGCACGAAGCCGAAGCAAACGGCCAGGGCAACACCCAGAGTACCCGGGATGAAGAACGGATGGTTGAAGACGAATTTACCGATACGGGTAGTACCCGTGTCATCCATCTGTACCGCAGCAACCAGCGTCGGGTAGGTCGGCAGAATGAACAGACCAGACACCGCAGCAAAAGAAGCAACAGCGGTCAGCGGAGAAACGTTCAGTGCCAGAGCCATCGGCATCAGTGCTTTTGCGGTTGCAGCCTGAGAGTACAGCAGAGCAGAAGCAAAGAAGAAGATGACGGCCAGCAGCCACGGATGACCCTGAATCACTTCACCAGCGGTATCTTTGATCCAGTCGATGTTGTTGGAAACGAAAGTATCGCCCAGCCACGCAACACCCAGGATACAAATACAGGCGCTCATACCTGCTTTGAAGGTGCTGGAGTTGAGAATGTTGTCGGTATCGACTTTACAGATAACGGTGGTCAGAGTTGCAACGCTGAGCATGATGATCAGGATTGCGTTGGTGGTGTTCATCAGTGGTTTTTCAACCAGACCCATGCTTGGGCTGTTGATGATTGCATAGATAACCACGCCAACTACGCCCAGCAGGAACAGCCAGACGGACGTTTTTGCACCGGATTTGATTTCAATCTGCTTTTCACCGCGCAGTTCAACCAGGCCCTCTTCCAGACGCTTGCGATAAATCGGATCGTCAGAGAGTTTGGAGTTGAACAGCATAGTGACCAGGAAGGACATCACCAGAACCGCCAGCAGGGTAGACGGGATGACCACGGAGAGCAGATGGAGGTAGCTGATGCCATGACCTTCCATCACGGAAGACATGTAAACCACTGCCGCTGAGATTGGCGATGCGGTGATCGCAATCTGCGCGGATACCACTGCAGTAGACAGCGGACGGCAAGGTTTAACGCCTTGTTCCTTCGCAACTTCAGCGATAACTGGCAGTGTCGCCAGAGAGATGTTGCCAGTACCAGCAAAGATAGTCAGGAAATAGGTCACGATCGGTGCGAGGATCGTGATGTATTTCGGGTTACGGCGCAGCAGCTTTTCTGTCTGATGAACCAGATAGTCCAGACCGCCAGCAACCTGCATGGCAGAAATAGCGGCGATAACCGCCATGATAATGGAAATGACATCGAACGGGATGTTACCGGGTTTAACGCCAATAGCGGCAAGAACCAGCACCCCCAATCCGCCTGCAAAACCAATACCTATTCCCCCCAATCTGGCGCCCAAGAAGATCGCCAGCAAAACTATGATGAGTTCTACAACTAGCATATTAGCCTTCCTTGTTTTTTAACAAGTTGATATTAAATTGTTATTTTTAAGTTACTGCTCACAAGAAAAAAGGCACGCCATCTGACGTGCCTTCTTTATTTGTACTACCCTGTACGATTACTGTTCGCTTTCATCAGTATAGCGTTTTGCTTTGTAAGCCGGGTGCATCAGATTCTGTACGGAGAAAATATCGTCAAGTTCCGCTTCAGTCAACAGACCGCGTTCCAGAACGACTTCACGTACACTCTTACCGGTTTCGGCACAGATTTTACCCACGATGTCACCGTTGTGGTGACCGATGAACGGGTTCAGGTAAGTAACGATACCGATAGAGTTGTAAACGTAACCTTCGCACACTTCTTTGTTAGCAGTGATGCCGTTAATGCATTTTTCCAGCAGGTTATAGCAAGCGTTGGTCAGAATGTGAACGGATTCGAACATGGCCTGGCCAATGACTGGCTCCATAACGTTCAACTGCAGCTGACCTGCTTCTGCTGCCATGGTAACAGTGGTGTCGTTACCGATGACTTTGAAGCATACCTGGTTAACCACTTCCGGAACAACCGGGTTTACTTTAGCTGGCATGATGGAAGAGCCTGCCTGCAGTTCCGGCAGGTTGATCTCGTTCAGGCCGGCACGTGGACCAGAAGAGAGCAAGCGCAGGTCGTTACAGATTTTGGACATCTTCACAGCCAGGCGTTTCAGCGCGCCGTGAACCATAACATAAGCGCCGCAGTCGGAGGTCGCTTCGATCAGGTCTTCAGCCGGTACGCATGGGAAGCCAGTGACTTCAGCCAGTTTTTTCACTGCCAGCGGAGAGTACTCTTTCGGCGTGTTCAGACCAGTACCGATTGCTGTTGCGCCAAGGTTAACTTCCAGCAGCAGTTCAGCGGTACGTTGGATGTTTTTCACTTCTTCTTTCAGCAGGATGCTGAAAGCGCGGAATTCCTGACCGAGGGTCATCGGTACTGCGTCCTGCAGCTGGGTACGACCCATTTTCAGGATGTCCTGGAATTCGACAGCTTTACGTTCAAAGCCTTCACGCAGTTGGTTAATCGCATCTACCAGTTTAATCAGGGAAGAGTAAACTGCGATACGGAAACCGGTCGGGTAGGCGTCGTTAGTAGACTGACATTTGTTAACATGGTCGTTCGGGTTCAGGTACTGATATTCACCTTTCTGGTGACCCATCAGTTCCAGACCGATATTGGCCAGCACTTCGTTGGTGTTCATGTTTACGGAAGTACCTGCGCCGCCCTGGTAGACGTCTACCGGGAACTGATCCATGCATTTTCCGTTGTTCAGGACTTCATCACATGCGGCAATGATGGCATTCGCTACACTTTTAGGAATGGTTTGCAGCTCTTTGTTTGCCATAGCTGCGGCTTTTTTAACCATTACCATACCGCGAACAAATTCAGGAATATCACTGATTTTGTTGTTGCTGATATAGAAGTTTTCAATCGCTCTCAGAGTGTGAACACCATAGTAGGCATCAGCTGGAACTTCCCTGGTACCCAACAGATCTTCTTCGATACGAATGTTGTTTGACATGTGAACCTTCTTTTTCAAGCTGCCAATGATTTGCTTTAAACACACAGAATATATGTGGTTTCGAATGTTTTTCGACCGACGATTATCCCCTGCATCGACCGAATACCCGAGATCATATGCTGCTTGAGGATTTCTACCGTAACCTGGATCACTTTAAGTGTCGGTTTTTACCCCTTAATTATTAATTTGTGAAATGGATCACCGCTTTGGGATTACTACCAAAAATAGTTGCGCAAACATCTTGAAATTTTGCTAATGACCACAATATAAGCTAAACGCGATTCGCAACCCATTCAGGTAGCCGGGTTTAACCGGCTGCTATTACAGGAGAAACCTTTGCGCTGGTTACCTTTTATTGCCATTTTCCTTTATGTCTATATTGAGATTTCAATCTTTATTCAGGTTGCTCATGTATTGGGGGTATTGCTGACCCTCGTGCTGGTTATATTCACGTCAGTTATCGGTATGTCACTGGTACGTAACCAGGGCTTTAAGAATTTCGTGCTGATGCAGCAAAAAATGGCGGCGGGTGAAAACCCAGCGGCGGAGATGATTAAAAGTGTTTCGCTGATCATTGCCGGTTTGCTGCTTTTATTACCGGGCTTTTTCACCGACTTCCTCGGTCTTCTGCTTTTATTGCCGCCGGTGCAAAAGCATCTGACAGTGAAGTTGATGCCGCATTTGCGCTTTTCTCGCATGCCAGGCGGCGGTTTTAGCGCCGGGACCGGTGGCGGTAATACTTTTGATGGTGAGTACCAGCGAAAGGATGATGACCGCGACCGCCTTGATCATAAAGACGATCGCCAGGATTAATGTCGAAACGCCGGATTATGTGGTTATGCCATTTTCCGGCGTTTTTCGTTTTGGCAGAAACAGCCATAACCCCGCCAGCATGATCAGCGCGTAGAGACTTTTCCAGCCGACCATTGCCAGTAACAGAACGCATAATAGCCCGCCAACCACCGCCAGTAGTCGATAACGTCCTTGCAATAATTTACAGCCTGCCAGCATGCATAACAGATAAATCATAATAAAGATGCCATTGGCATAAATAATAAGAGCGTCCAGATTGATCTCTAAAGCATGAATCACCAATGTGCTCACCACGCAGCAACCGAGCACTGCATTGAGGGCATTATTCGGGATATGGCGAGAAGAGAGGCGTGCCAGGTAGTGGTCAGGATTATGTTGCGCCTGCGACCAGACCAGGCGGGCGAAGCTCTGTATATAAATGTTGAGACTGGCAAAGCAGGCCAGATAGCCAATTACGCAGGCAATCCATAACGCTCCTACACCGAACAACTGCACTACAATTTTGGGAAGCGATGCTGCCGCCGCCATTTGTTCACCATAGGCGTCGAAGTGTAAGACGACTACCGTACAGCCCCAATAGACTAATCCTGCCAGCAGCAGGCCAATCATCAAAGCACGAGGAAAATCACGCTCTGGATTTTTAAATTCCGAGGCAAGATGGGCAAATGCTTCCAGACCGACAAAACACCAGAACATCACTGATAACGCAGCAAATAACCCGGTAAGTTCGATATTTCCTGGCGCAGGGAAGGGGATATTCGCAGGTTTGATATCGCCCGCCCACCAGATAGCGACAATCAGTGCGACGATAAGTCCGGCAATAACTGTTTGTAGATTAGCACTGGAACTGGCACCGCGAGTACCGATATACCACACCAGCGCCAGCGTACCGAGTTCTGCCAACAACAGTTGCCAGCTATGCCAGCCAAACATTGCCTGGCCGAATCCGGCAGCAATTTGTAGCGCGGCAGGCAAACCCACGGGAATGACCGATAAAAACAACCAGCCGGTGACTCGCTCAAGCCGCGAACCAAACGCCATACCGACGAAGTGCGCGACGCCGCCTGCGCTGGGATAGTGGCGACCCAGAATCGCAAACACAATCGCAATCGGGAACACTAAGATAATCAAAACGGGCCACGCCCACAGGCTGTTATTGCCTGCTACTAGCGCAGCTAACGCAGGAACGGCAAACACGCCAGTGCCTAATAATGACGTCGATAGCAGGCCGATGCCCTGGGCCAGCCCCAGTTCTTGTTTGAGTCCACTCATGGGTTGATGTCCGATTGCGCCCAAATTTTGGGCAACTGCGTAGATTTTCGATGGTAGCACAATCAGATTTGCTTATGACGGTGATGAAGAAATAGCGATGAAATGTGAGGTGAATCAGGGTTTTCACCCGATTTTGTGCTGATCAGAATTTTTTTTCTTTTTCCCCCTTGAAGGGGCGAAGCCTCATCCCCATTTCTCTGGTCACCAGCCGGGAAACCACGTAAGCTCCGGCGTCACCCATAACAGATACGGACTTTCTCAAAGGAGAGTTATCAATGAATATTCGTCCATTGCATGATCGCGTGATCGTCAAGCGTAAAGAAGTTGAAACTAAATCTGCTGGCGGCATCGTTCTGACCGGCTCTGCAGCGGCTAAATCCACCCGCGGCGAAGTGCTGGCTGTCGGCAATGGCCGTATCCTTGAAAATGGCGAAGTGAAGCCGCTGGATGTGAAAGTTGGCGACATCGTTATTTTCAACGATGGCTACGGTGTGAAATCTGAGAAGATCGACAATGAAGAAGTGTTGATCATGTCCGAAAGCGACATTCTGGCAATTGTTGAAGCGTAATCCGCGCACGACACTGAACATACGAATTTAAGGAATAAAGATAATGGCAGCTAAAGACGTAAAATTCGGTAACGACGCTCGTGTGAAAATGCTGCGCGGCGTAAACGTACTGGCAGATGCAGTGAAAGTTACCCTCGGTCCGAAAGGCCGTAACGTAGTTCTGGATAAATCTTTCGGTGCACCGACCATCACCAAAGATGGTGTTTCCGTTGCTCGTGAAATCGAACTGGAAGACAAGTTCGAAAACATGGGTGCGCAGATGGTGAAAGAAGTTGCCTCTAAAGCGAACGACGCTGCAGGCGACGGTACCACCACTGCAACCGTACTGGCTCAGGCTATCATCACTGAGGGTCTGAAAGCTGTTGCTGCGGGCATGAACCCGATGGACCTGAAACGTGGTATCGACAAAGCTGTTACCGCTGCAGTTGAAGAACTGAAAGCGCTGTCCGTACCGTGCTCTGACTCTAAAGCGATTGCTCAGGTTGGTACCATCTCTGCTAACTCCGACGAAACCGTAGGTAAACTGATCGCTGAAGCGATGGACAAAGTCGGTAAAGAAGGCGTTATCACCGTTGAAGACGGTACCGGTCTGCAGGACGAACTGGACGTGGTTGAAGGTATGCAGTTCGACCGTGGCTACTTGTCTCCTTACTTCATCAACAAGCCGGAAACTGGCGCAGTAGAACTGGAAAGCCCGTTCATCCTGCTGGCTGACAAGAAAATCTCCAACATCCGCGAAATGCTGCCGGTTCTGGAAGCTGTTGCCAAAGCAGGTAAACCGCTGCTGATCATCGCTGAAGATGTTGAAGGCGAAGCACTGGCAACTCTGGTTGTTAACACCATGCGTGGCATCGTGAAAGTTGCTGCGGTTAAAGCTCCGGGCTTCGGCGATCGTCGTAAAGCTATGCTGCAGGATATCGCAACCCTGACTGGCGGTACCGTAATCTCTGAAGAGATCGGTATGGAGCTGGAAAAAGCAACCCTGGAAGACCTGGGTCAGGCTAAACGTGTTGTGATCAACAAAGACACCACCACCATCATCGATGGCGTGGGTGAAGAAGCTGCAATCCAGGGCCGTGTTGCTCAGATCCGTCAGCAGATTGAAGAAGCAACTTCTGACTACGACCGTGAAAAACTGCAGGAACGCGTAGCGAAACTGGCAGGCGGCGTTGCAGTTATCAAAGTTGGTGCTGCTACCGAAGTTGAAATGAAAGAGAAAAAAGCACGCGTTGAAGACGCCCTGCACGCGACCCGTGCTGCGGTAGAAGAAGGCGTGGTTGCTGGTGGTGGTGTTGCGCTGATCCGCGTAGCGTCTAAACTGGCTGACCTGCGTGGTCAGAACGAAGACCAGAACGTGGGTATCAAAGTTGCACTGCGTGCAATGGAAGCTCCGCTGCGTCAGATCGTCCTGAACTGCGGCGAAGAACCGTCTGTTGTTGCTAACACCGTTAAAGGCGGCGACGGCAACTACGGTTACAACGCAGCAACTGAAGAATACGGCAACATGATCGATATGGGTATCCTGGATCCAACCAAAGTAACCCGTTCTGCTCTGCAGTACGCGGCTTCTGTGGCTGGCCTGATGATCACCACCGAGTGCATGGTTACCGACCTGCCGAAAAACGATGCAGCTGACTTAGGCGCTGCTGGCGGTATGGGCGGCATGGGTGGCATGGGCGGCATGATGTAATTGCCCTGCACCTCGCAGAAATAAACAAACCCCCGGGCAGAAATGTCTGGGGGTTTTTCTTTTGGTCATCTTTCTAGTATAAGATTCAGACACGGACGACGCGAGTGGCGTCCAGCTCATTGATTATGGGGAATAACATGCACGTAAAATACTTAGCAGGGATTGTCGGTGCCGCGCTACTGATGGCGGGTTGTAGCTCCAGCAACGAATTGAGTGCTGCCGGTCAGAGTGTACGCATTGTGGACGAGCAACCAGGTGCAGAGTGCCAGCTGATTGGTACTGCGACAGGTAAGCAAAGCAACTGGCTTTCCGGGCAACACGGAGAAGAAGGCGGTTCTATGCGCGGCGCAGCAAACGATCTGCGCAACCAGGCGGCTGCAATGGGCGGTAACGTGATTTATGGCATCAGCAGCCCGTCGCAGGGAATGTTGTCCAGTTTTGTCCCGACGGATAGCCAGATTATCGGTCAGGTTTATAAGTGCCCGAACTGATGTGATCCAGAGGCTGGATACTTCCAGCCTCGTAGTAAAACAGATGAGATTATTTCGCCTGTGGTGCAGTTTTGCTGGTGGATTGAACACGTAAGTGATGTAGCGCGCGTAAGCATTGATCCTGGGTTAGCGGTTGGGCGTTATTTGCCGCTACGGTGCGAACATAGACCTGACATGGCACACCCGCGAGTTTTTTCAGTCGGGGGCTGAAATCAAGCATTCGGCGAGTGATCGCCTCCACTTCTTTACCCGGCGTTGCTTCACGCGTTTTCACCACTGCGCCGCTAAATTGTTCTTTGCCACTTTCATCTTTAAAGCGGTAAAGCACCGCCAGATAATGGTTGAACAAGTTATGTTTCCATTCCGGTTGGGAATAGGTGTCATATTCCAGATTACCATCATCCTGGCAGTCGACATCATATAACGGCAGGAAATCTAACAGTGAGGTAATACGTAATGCCAGTTCACGCATTTCCGCATTATTAATTGCATGAATGATTGCTCGCGCCAGCATTTCAATCTGCAACTCATTGATGACTAACTCACATTTGCTACCGTCATGTAGTGTTAATACGAAGGTAAGATTTTCGCCCTGATCATCGGTAAGTTCCAGCGTGTTAACCCGACGATTAATATCGGCATTTTTAAGCTCATCAACCAGAATTTCTGGGATATTTTCTGCCATTTTCTTAATGACTTTATCGCGAGCTTGTTCATACTGAAGGCGTGCAGCAGCATCCAGTTTATGCTTTTGATGCAGACGACTTTCCAGCGCAATCAGAAGGTCGCGCAATTCCATGGCAGACATAAAGAACAACGATTCTTTATTGCGAGGTTCTTTAATTTTCAGCGCCAGTGCAATGAAATTATTACTCTTGCGAATAACACCGGTATTAACACCCTTGATGCTTATGGCCATGTAGGTTCTCCCTAACCATTTCTCAATTAAATAATTAATTTTAGTTTATAAGCCAGATAAATGGGCTTGGTAGTAATAGTTGTTAAAATAACATAAATAGCCGTGCTCACTCTATATAAACAGAAAAGAAAGGTTAATTATTGGTGTCGGTTATATAAATAGTAATAACAGCAATGTATATGAATAATTAAAGGTTATGCAACGGGCAAAGATTAAACTTCCCTGTTTAATCAGTTACTGCTGGCGTAGCTGGAGATCCAGCGGCGTTTTGCTGGGTTCGCCGCCAATTTCTCGCGCCAGTTTAGGCACCAGATATCCCGACACCAGTGTCAGCAACTCACGCATAATCTGCCGTGCTTCGTCATCACTCACCATAAAATGCGCCGCGCCCTGTACTTTATCGAGCACATGCAGGTAATACGGCATCACACCCGCATCGAACAACGCATTACTCAGGTTTGCCAGCGTTTGCGCGTTATCGTTCACACCACGTAACAGAACGCTCTGGTTCAGCAAAGTAACGCCTACCCGGCGCAACTTAGCCATCGCCTGACGGAATGTTTCATCTACCTCATTGGCATGGTTAATGTGATTCACCAGCAAGATTTGCAGCGTAGAATGAGAAAAGCGTTCAACCAGCGCATCTGTGATGCGTGCCGGGATCACAATCGGCAGACGGCTGTGAATCCGCAGACGTTTGATATGCGGGATGGCTTCCAGTTGTGTGAGCAACCAGTCCAGCTCGTGATCTTTCGCCATCAGCGGATCGCCGCCGGAGAAAATCATCTCGTCCAGTTCCGGATGCGCAGCAACATACTCAAGTGCAGTCTGCCAGTTACGCTTGTTGCCCTGATTTTCGGCATAGGGGAAGTGGCGACGGAAGCAATAGCGGCAATTTACCGCGCAGCCGCCTTTGACCAGCAAAAGCGCCCGGTTGTGGTATTTATGCAACAAACCTGGCACTACGCTGTGCTGTTCTTCCAGCGGGTCGGTGGAGAATCCGGGCGCGACAACAAACTCATCTTGCGAGGTAATTACCTGACGCAAAAGCGGATCGTTCGGATTGCCTTTCTCCATGCGATCGATAAATGAGCGGGGCACACGCAGGGCAAACAGCTTTTTGGCGCTGCGTCCGGCCAACAGTTTTTCGTCCGCGTCTATATTCAAAAGACGCAGAAGTTCATCAGGATCGGTCACAACATCGGCAAGTTGCGTTAACCAATCTTCTCTGGATGGGGTATTTAGGGTTACAATATGCGCCATTTTGTGGCTTAGCTACCAATTAACAAATTTCAGAGGGCCTTATGGCAACGTACTATAGCAACGATTTTCGTGCTGGTCTTAAAATCATGTTAGACGGCGAACCTTACGCGGTTGAAGCGAGTGAATTCGTAAAACCGGGTAAAGGCCAGGCATTTGCTCGCGTTAAACTGCGTCGTCTGCTGACCGGTACTCGCGTAGAAAAAACCTTCAAATCTACTGATTCCGCTGAAGGTGCTGATGTTGTCGATATGAACCTGACTTACCTGTACAACGACGGTGAGTTCTGGCACTTCATGAACAACGAAACTTTCGAGCAGCTGTCTGCTGATGCAAAAGCAATTGGCGACAACGCCAAATGGTTGCTGGATCAGGCAGAGTGTATCGTAACTCTGTGGAATGGTCAGCCGATCTCCGTTACTCCGCCGAACTTCGTTGAACTGGAAATCGTGGATACCGATCCGGGCCTGAAAGGTGATACCGCAGGTACTGGCGGCAAACCGGCTACCCTGTCTACTGGCGCTGTGGTTAAAGTTCCGCTGTTTGTACAAATCGGCGAAGTCATCAAAGTGGATACCCGCTCTGGTGAATACGTCTCTCGCGTGAAGTAATGCGGTTGTGGTGCGGCCTGCAGGCTGCACCATCACTTATTCAGGTTAGAGATGATGAAACGCCTTATCGTTCTTGTTTTGCTTGCCAGCACGCTGCTTACGGGCTGTAACACCGCTCGAGGTTTCGGCGAAGATATCAAACACCTCGGCAACTCCATCTCCCGCGCTGCCAGCTAATTTTTCTTCTCTTCCGAAAAATCATCAGATTTCCGTCATTTTTGGCGATGTTGTCTATTATTAATTTGCTATAGGCAAACATAAATAACATTACCTAAAAGGAAGACGTTATGGTGAAGAAGACAATTGCAGCGATCTTTTCTGTTCTGGTGCTTTCAACAGTATTAACTGCCTGCAACACCACGCGTGGCGTTGGTGAAGACATTTCTGATGGCGGTAACGCGATTTCTGGCGCAGCAACGAAAGCGCAGCAATAAGCAATAACGGTACGACAGCTGTGTCGTGCCGTTTGTTTTTTCTGCGATAGTTACATAGGTAATAGTTGAAATTCCCCTGCCACCTGGCAAAATATCCGTTCAACCATCAGCTTTGCAGGACGACCTGCAAACGCGTCTTTTCACCGGGGACGGCCCCAATTTTCCGGAGCCTGATATGTCCTGGATTATCTTAGTTATTGCTGGTCTGCTGGAAGTGGTATGGGCCGTTGGCCTGAAATATACCCACGGCTTTAGTCGTTTGACGCCAAGTGTTATTACCGTGACGGCGATGATTGTCAGTATGGCGCTACTTGCCTGGGCGATGAAATCGTTACCAGTAGGGACGGCTTATGCCGTGTGGACGGGTATTGGCGCAGTCGGCGCGGCCATCACCGGCATTGTGCTGCTCGGTGAGTCCGCTAACCCGATGCGCCTGGCGAGTCTGGCGTTAATCGTATTGGGGATTATTGGTCTGAAACTCAGCACTCATTAACTACCGGGCTGCTGTACCCAAATAAACTTACTGACATCAAACCCTTCCCGGGTCGCGACTGCCAGCATCTCCTGTTTCACTTCGTCAGAAATGGTTGGCGTGCGGGAGAGTATCCACAGGTAGTCGCGGTCCGGGCCGCAAACCAGCGCATGGCGGTATTCCCGATCGAGTGCAATAACGTTATAACCGCCATAGAAAGGACCAAAGAATGACACTTTCAGCGCAGCACGAGTTGGTGCGCCGGTAAAGTACGCTTTCCCTTCACTCTGCTGCCACATTTCTCTGTCAGGGTTATAGCCTTTATTAATGACATTCAGGCCGCCGTCATCACGCAGGCTGTATGTTGCGGTGACTTTTTCCAGTCCACGTTCAAAGCGGTGATCAAAACGGGCAATCTCATACCAGGTGCCGAGATAGCGTTTAGCGTCGAAATTATTCACTACGGTCACGCCACGCGGCGGCGTAGGAGAACTGCAGGCAACGACCAGAAATGCAGCTGTCGCTGCGGCAACGAGAGGGAGCAGGCGCATAAATGTTTCCTTACTGGTTTTTTTCTAAGTGTAGATGACAGCAAGGAAAAGCGGAGAAAAGGTCCGAAAATTCGGACCCGATGAAATTTTACTGTAGAGTGTTGAGAATCTGCCAGGCGGCGGTAACTCTCGCTGGATTGGGAGAGTTTTTGTTAGCCAGCATCACGATACCCAGCTCTTTTTCTGGAATAAACGCGACATAGCTACCAAATCGGCCGGTCGCCCCCGTTTTATGTACCCATGATGCGCGTACTGCAGGAGTTGGGGGCGTAATCGGTTTTACGGGGCGTGCTGCCAGTGCAATTTTATTGTCACTGCCGTTAATGATGATGTCAGGATTTACCGGCCAGTCCAGCATTTCCCAGCCCAGACCCTGATACATATCGCCGGTTTGCCAGTAGCGAGATTGTGCCAGTTGTATCCCTTGTTGAAGTATTTTCTCATTGATATCAAGGGGTTTTAAATTGCTTTGCACCCAGCGGGCCATATCTTCAATGGTCGACTTCACACCATAAGCTTCAGCATCTAACGCCCCTGGCGAAACATGTACTGCCTTACCTTCGCGATATCCCCAGGCGTAGTTCTTTTCTTCTGCGGACGGTACATTAATCCACGTATGATTGAGTTTGAGTGGCTGGAAGACACGAGTTTTCATCGCCTGCTCAAAACTCAAACCAGACGGCTTCACAGCCAGTGCGCCGAACAAACCGATACTGGAGTTGGCATACAGACGTTGTGTTCCTGGAGCCCATGCAGGCTGCCAGTTTTGATAGAAGCGCAGCAAGTCGCTTGAGGATTTCACCTCATCCGGCACCTGCAATGGCAGGCCGCCAGCGGTGTAGGTTGCGAGATGTAATAGTGTGATCCCATTCCACTGTTTAGCGGTAAGTTCAGGCCAGTATTTTGTTGTGGGATCGCTTAACTTGATTTCCCCTCGAGCAATAGCGTCGCCACCAAGCACGCCCGTAAATGTTTTGCTGACCGAACCTAACTCAAACAACGTTTGCTGTGTGACGGGCTGCTTTTTGGCGATGTCCGCATAGCCCCAGGTAAAGTAATAAGGTTTACCCTGATAAATTACCGCTACCGCCATACCGGGGATCTTTTGTTGCTCTATAAGCGGGGTAATTGTGCGATGCACAATATCGTTGATTTGTTGAGGGGCGGCAAATGTGGAGCAAGAGGCGGTAATTAATAAGGTGCAGAGCGTCGTTTTGAACATAGGGTCTGGTTTCCATACAAAACGGCCCGCCATAGGCGGGCCGGATTTACATTGGCGATGCGTTAGATTGTAACGACACCAATCAGTGTGACAACTGTCAGGATAGCAGCCAGACCGTAGAAAACCCATTTACCCGCAGGTACGTGGATTTTCAGATCGTGCATCGCGTGGTGCATACGGTGTAAACCACACCACAGCGGCAGAACGATCATCAGGAACAGGAATACGCGACCAATGAAGCTCTGCGCGAACGCCAGAACGCGCTCGTAGCTCAGCGCATCACCCGGAAACAGCCCTAGCGGCAGCAGAATACCAACCAGCAGGATCATCACCGGCGCAATGATGGCGCTCCACATACCACCGGCCCCGAAGAGGCCCCAGAATACCGGTTCATCAGAACGCTTTGGATTTGGATTAATCATCTCAGGCTCCTTACCAGTACAGGGCAACAAACAGGATTACGATGGTGGCAACCACAGTTACCGCCCAGAGACTTTTGATAATTGGCTCTGGTCCCATTTTTTCGTCTTTTACAATGATATTGGCCGCTTTTGGTGCCAGCTCAAACCAGGTTTTGGTGTGCAGCAGGGCTGCCGCCAGAGTGATCAGGTTAATGATCACGATAACCGGGTTTTGTAAAAAGTCGACGAATCCCGCCCAGGCTTCCGGGCCATTTTTCAGGGCAAACAGCCCGAAAATCAGTTCAATGCTGAACCACACAGCCGGAACCGCCGTGCCTTCGCGCAGCATGTAAAAGCGATAAAACGGCAATTTTTTCCACCAGGTGGACGTCATTGGCCGTACATACGGTTTACGTTTAGTCGTCATGTTGCACTCCTTAGCGTGGTTTCAGGGTCGCGATAAGAAAGTCTTTCGAACTTTCTACTTTGCCCTGCTGAATGGCCGCAGCCGGATCGACGTGTTTCGGGCAGACTTCGGAGCAGTAGCCCACGAAAGTACAGCTCCATACGCCGTTCTGGCTGTTCAACTGCGCCATACGCTCCTTCTTACCGTGGTCGCGGCTATCTTCGTTATAACGATGCGCCAGCGTAATGGCAGCCGGACCGATGAACTCTGGGTTCAGGCCAAACTGCGGGCACGCGGCGTAGCACAGACCACAGTTGATGCAACCGGAGAACTGGTGATACTTCGCCATCTGCGCCGGGGTCTGGATGTTAGTACCCTGATCCGCGGTGCGGGAGTTGCCGATGATGTACGGTTTGATCGCTTCCAGACTTTCGATGAAGTGGGTCATATCGACCACCAGATCGCGTTCAATCGGGAAGTTAGCTAACGCTTCAACCTTCATACCGTCGGTGTAATCACGCAGGAAGGTTTTACATGCCAGTTTTGGCACGTTGTTAACCATCATGCCGCAGGAGCCACAAATCGCCATACGGCAGGACCAGCGGTAGCTCAGGTCCGGTGCCAGGTTGTCTTTGATGTAGCCCAGCGCATCCAGTAATGAGGTAGTTGCGTCATAAGGCACTTCATAGAATGTGCTATGCGGTGCGGTATCGACTTCCGGGTTATAGCGCACCACCTCAATTTTCAGGTTTTTCATCTCAGCCATTCGCCTTCTCCTTCTTATTGGCTGCTTCCGCCTTATCGGCTGCATCCGCTTCGCCACCGTAAACGCGTTTAGCTGGCGGCAGCGTAGTAATCTTCACGTCGCTGTACTCCAGGTGAGTCGTGCCATCAGCATCGCGGAAGGCGAGGGTGTGTTTGAGGAAGTTGACGTCGTCACGCTCGGTGCAACCTTCGTCCAGACGCTGGTGCGCGCCGCGGGACTCTTTACGTGCCATTGCGGAGTGCGCCATACATTCAGCAACGTTCAGACCGTGGCCCAGCTCAATGGTGTAGAGCAGGTCGGTGTTGAACACGCTGGAAGTGTCGGTGATGCGCACGCGCTTGAAGCGTTCCTGCAGCTCTGCCAGCTTGTCGATGGTTTTCTGCATCAGTTCCGGCGTACGGTAGATACCGCAGCCTTCTTCCATGGCCATGCCCATTTCGTCGCGGATCTTAGCCCAGTTTTCGCCGCCATCCTGGTTAACCAGATCTTTCAGACGTTGTTCAACGCCAGCAGCCTGCGCTTCAATTGCCGCTTCGTTGCCATTACCGGCAGTTGCTGCACGCTCTGTCGCTTGTTCACCGGCCAGACGACCGAAGACCACCAGTTCCGCCAGGGAGTTGGAGCCCAGACGGTTTGCACCGTGCAGACCAACAGAGGAACATTCACCCACGGCGAACAGACCTTTAATGCGGGTTTCACAGTTCTGATCGGTTTCGATACCGCCCATGGTGTAGTGTGCGGTCGGACGTACCGGAATCGGTTCTTTAACCGGATCGACGCCAACGTACGCTTTCGCCAGTTCGCAGATGAACGGCAGACGTTCATGCAGTTTTTTCTCGCCGAGGTGACGCAGGTCGAGGTAAACCACATCGCCACGTGGCGTGGAGATGGTGTTGCCTTTACGCCATTCGTGCCAGAAGGCCTGAGAAACTTTGTCGCGTGGACCCAGTTCCATATATTTGTTTTTCGGCTCGCCCAGCGGAGTTTCCGGGCCCATGCCGTAATCTTGCAGATAACGGTAGCCATTTTTGTTGACCAGAATACCACCTTCACCGCGGCAGCCTTCGGTCATCAGGATACCGGAACCTGGTAAACCGGTTGGGTGATACTGAACGAATTCCATGTCACGCAGCGGAACGCCGTGGCTTAGCGCCATACCCATACCGTCACCGGTAACGATGCCGCCGTTGGTGTTGTAACGATAAACGCGACCTGCACCGCCGGTAGCCATAACGACCGCGTTAGCACGGATCTGCACCAGCGTGCCTTCCATCATGTTCATTGCTACCAGGCCGCGAACATGACCATCATCAACTAGAATATCCAGCACGAAATGTTCGTCGAAACGCTGGATCTGCGGGAATTGCAGAGAGGTCTGGAACAGCGTGTGCAGCATATGGAAGCCGGTCTTATCGGCGGCGAACCAGGTGCGCTCGATTTTCATGCCGCCGAAGCGACGTACGTTGACGCTACCATCCGGGCGACGGCTCCATGGGCACCCCCACAGTTCCAGTTGGGTCATTTCGGTTGGGCAGTGGTGGACGAAATAATCCACGACATCCTGCTCACACAACCAGTCGCCACCCGCTACTGTATCGTGAAAGTGATATTCGAAGCTGTCATGATCCTGCGCGACAGCGGCGGAGCCCCCTTCTGCAGCAACGGTATGGCTACGCATCGGGTATACTTTTGAGATTAGTGCGATTTTTGCATTTGGATTTGCCTGCGCGGCAGCAATTGCAGCACGTAATCCCGCGCCACCGGCGCCTACAATGGCAAGATCGGCTTGAAAGGTTTGCACGACATTCCTCCAGATTGTTTTTATCCCACAGCCCCGTACTTCAGGGTAAGTGCCTGAAAGTTACGGTCTGCGAACGCTATTCCACTGCTCCTTTATAGGTACAACAGTATAGTCTGATGGATAAGTCTGAAATTTGACGAGATCGATTTTTTTAGTGCGCAAGAGGGCTAAATTATCACTGAAGATGATTAATTTAATTACTAAACCATCAGATCGTGCTTTTTTTAGTCACTGCCCACCGTTGTGTTATTCCTGCGTAAAATTTGTCTCGCCGTCGCGTTGCGAGTAGACTTCGTGCCCTTGTCAAAAACTGGAGATTTAACTATGAGCGAAACGGCATCCTGGCAGCCGAGCGCATCCATTCCTAACTTATTAAAACGCGCGGCGATTATGGCGGAGATCCGTCGTTTCTTTGCCGATCGTGGAGTGCTGGAGGTGGAGACGCCTTGTATGAGCCAGGCGACGGTAACCGATATTCATTTGGTCCCGTTTGAGACACGTTTCGTTGGCCCCGGGCATTCGCAGGGGATGAATCTCTGGTTAATGACCAGCCCGGAATACCATATGAAGCGCCTGCTGGTTGCCGGTTGTGGGCCGGTATTCCAGCTGTGCCGCAGCTTCCGTAATGAAGAGATGGGGCGTTATCACAACCCTGAGTTCACTATGCTTGAGTGGTATCGACCGCACTATGATATGTACCGGTTGATGAACGAGGTGGACGATCTCTTGCAACAGGTGCTGGACTGTCCGGCAGCAGAAAGCCTTTCTTATCAACAAGCTTTCTTGCGTTATCTGGAAATTGACCCACTCTCTGCCGACAAAACGCAACTGCGGGAAGTGGCAGCGAAACTGGATTTGAGCAACGTTGCCGATACTGAAGAAGACCGCGACACGCTTCTACAATTGCTGTTTACCTTTGGCGTAGAGCCAAATATTGGCAAAGAAAAACCGACCTTTGTGTACCACTTTCCAGCCAGCCAGGCATCACTGGCGCAAATCAGTACCGAAGATCATCGGGTCGCTGAACGCTTTGAGGTTTATTATAAAGGTATTGAGCTGGCGAATGGTTTCCATGAATTGACGGATGCCCGTGAGCAGCAACAACGCTTTGAACAAGATAACCGTAAGCGCGCGGCGCGCGGTTTGCCGCAGCACCCCATTGACCAGAATCTGATTGAAGCCTTGAAAGTCGGTATGCCTGACTGTTCCGGCGTGGCATTAGGTGTTGATCGTCTGGTGATGTTGGCGCTGGGCGCGGAGACACTGGCTGAAGTCATCGCCTTTAGCGTTGACCGGGCATAATTCTGAAAAATTACTGAATTAACAGCGAAGAATGGCGTGATAAGCGCCATTCTGTAGCATATGTTTTCATTTTTCCGCTAAAGGCCACAATTTAAGACTGGATATTTGATATCATCCAGGTATCAATTCTGTATTGGTTTTTACGCTGCCCGCTCAATGTTGGGCAGTGCAGTTCAGTGGGCGCGTTTTATACACGCGCTGAAATGAAGGATGGTTTCATGCCTCACTCGATAAAAAAGATGAGTCTGATAGGACTCATATTGATGATCTTTACTTCTGTATTTGGATTTGCCAATAGCCCATCGGCTTATTACTTAATGGGTTATAGTGCGATTCCCTTTTATATATTTTCTGCATTGTTATTCTTTATTCCATTCGCCTTAATGATGGCTGAAATGGGAGCTGCTTATCGCAAAGAAGAAGGCGGTATCTATTCCTGGATGAATAATAGTGTCGGACCACGTTTTGCCTTCATTGGTACGTTTATGTGGTTTTCCTCTTATATCATCTGGATGGTGAGTACCTCCGCGAAAGTTTGGGTACCGTTCTCAACATTCCTCTACGGTAGCGACATGACCCAGCACTGGCATATTGCCGGACTGGAGCCTACGCAGGTGGTTGGTCTGCTGGCAGTGGCATGGATGATTCTGGTCACCGTCGTTGCTTCAAAAGGGATTAATAAAATTGCCCGCATTACTGCGGTGGGCGGTATTGCAGTAATGTGTCTGAATTTAGTATTGCTGTTAGTAAGCATTACTATTTTGTTATTAAATGGTGGGCATTTCGCGCAGGATATTAATTTCCTTGCATCACCGAACCCAGGTTATCAGTCCGGTCTGGCAATGCTATCGTTTGTGGTATTTGCCATTTTTGCCTATGGCGGAATTGAAGCGGTTGGTGGTCTGGTTGATAAAACGGAAAATCCAGAAAAGAACTTTGCCAAAGGTATTGTTTTTGCCGCTATTGTTATTTCAATCGGTTATTCGCTGGCAATATTTTTATGGGGCGTCAGCACAAACTGGCAGCAGGTATTAAGTAATGGTTCCGTTAACCTCGGCAATATTACCTATGTGCTGATGAAGAGCCTAGGGGTGACGCTGGGTAACGCACTGCATTTGTCACCTGAAGCGTCATTGTCGCTGGGCGTATGGTTTGCGCGTATTACCGGACTGTCGATGTTCCTCGCTTATACCGGTGCGTTCTTTACGCTTTGCTATTCACCGCTGAAAGCCATCATCCAGGGGACGCCGAAAGCATTGTGGCCGGAACCGATGACGCGCCTGAATGCGATGGGGATGCCGTCTATCGCCATGTGGATGCAGTGTGGGTTGGTTACTGTCTTCATCCTGCTGGTTTCGTTTGGTGGCGGTACTGCATCGGCGTTCTTTAACAAGCTGACGCTGATGGCGAACGTGTCTATGACGCTTCCTTACCTGTTCCTCGCGCTGGCTTTCCCGTTCTTTAAAGCACGTCAGGATCTCGACAGACCATTTGTGATTTTCAAAACGCGTATGTCGGCAATGATTGCGACAGTGGTTGTCGTACTGGTGGTGACATTTGCGAACGTCTTCACCATCATTCAACCTGTGGTTGAGGCCGGAGACTGGGACAGCACATTGTGGATGATTGGCGGCCCTGTCTTCTTCTCGCTGTTAGCGATGGCGATTTACCAGAACTATTGCAGCAGAGTGGCAAAAAATCCGCAGTGGGCGGCTGAGTAATCAAATGCCCTATCGCCGGCCTGACGATAGGGCGTAATGACAGGGAATTAGTGAGATTTCGTATGCGCTATAGCGAAATTAAACTACGGGTTACCTCATGAGTGCGCGCATGTTTGTCTTGTGCTGCATCTGGTTTGTTGTGGCGTTCCTCTGGATAACCATTACCTCCGCGCTGGACAAAGAGTGGATGATTGATGGACGCGGGATTAACAACGTCTGTGATGTTTTGATGTATCTCGAAGATGACGATACTCGCGATGTCGGTGTGATAATGACGTTACCGCTCTTTTTCCCTTTTCTCTGGTTCGCTTTGTGGCGAAAAAAACGCGGCTGGTTTATGTACGCCACCGCGCTGGCTATTTTCGGCTACTGGTTGTGGCAGTTTTTTCTGCGCTATCAGTTTTGCTTGTGAGCCGGATGGGTTCATCCGGCCACAAAGACCTTACAAACTTCCCGCCTGACGACCTTTGCCCGCAGAAGTTAATGTTCTCCCCGTTTGTTTACCATTCAGGCTTTCCAGACGCATCTGGAAGGGCGGGAATGGCATATCGATACCGTGGGCGTGGAAGCCCGCCAGAATCAGCTGGTGAATCTCATGGCGTAGCGGCATACGGTGACCCATCTCAGCGGCGTAAATACGCAGCTCGAAAATCTGAATCCCCTGCTGCAGATCCACCAGGAAGACTTCCGGCGCCGGGTTGTCGATCACCAGCGAGCAGCGACGCGCTGCGGTGAGCAGGATTTCCGTCACTTCTTCACTGTTGGCATCGGCAGGGGCCGGAATCGTCAACACCACGCGCGTGACCGAGTCAGAGAGCGACCAGTTGATAAACTGCTCGGTAATAAACGCCTTGTTCGGCACGATTATCTCTTTACGGTCCCAGTCGCTGATGGTGGTGGCGCGGGTGTTAATTTTCGTCACACTACCGGTAAGATCGCGGATCGTTACCGTATCGCCAATGCGAATCGGTTTTTCGAACAGGATAATCAGGCCAGAGATAAAGTTGGCGAAAATTTCCTGCAAACCAAAACCGAGACCAACACCGAGCGCGGCGACCAGCCACTGCAATTTCGACCACTCAATACCAATCATCGAGAAGCCGACCAGCCCGCCAATTAGCATCAGCAGATATTTGGTGATGGTGGTGATGGCGTAGCCCGTACCCGGCGTTAAATCCAGGTGCTGCAGAATCGCCAGTTCCAGCAGCGCGGGCAGGTTGCGCACCAGCTGCGTGGTGATGATAAACACCAGAATGGCAATCAGCACCGCACCGAGGGTAATCGGCTCCAGGCTTTCTACGCCCTGTACCGTGGAAGTGACATCCCACAGCGAAATATTTTCGAGGAAGCCGAAAGCGGAATGGATTTCTGACCACAGCACAATGACCGAAAGCAGGGCGATCAACATCAAAATTGAGCGCACCAGCCGCAAGGATTGCGCACTGATGGCATCGAGATCGACTTCGCTTTCATCGACTTCAATTGCTCCTTCCGGGCTACTGTGATGATGCGCTTCCTCTTCGCCACGCGCACGCTGCGCTAACATCTCTGCCCGGCGATGCTTTGCCCGGTCAAACGCCAGCCTGCGCCGCTGGATCAGCATCCAGCGGCGGATAACGTGATAAACCACCAGTAGCAGGAACCAGATGGCAACCGAGGTTTCAAGCCTCGCTAACAGCGCCTGCGCCGTTGCCAGATAACCCACCGCCGACGCCAGAATGGCAACCAGAGGTGCGCCAATCATCATGTTCCACAGCATATGGTTGGTAATGTTGTCGCCGCTGCCTTCTTTGTTGAGATACAGCGGGATCCCGGCCTTTTTCAGGCTGAGGGTGACCACCGCCAGTGCACCGCAAATGAGGATAAAGCAAAGCCGTCCCAGCGAACCGGAAAATTCGCGGTCGTCGAGGTTATCGAACATCATCAGCGCCATAATCAGCGGCACAATAAGCCCGATGCTCATCAGGTAGTAACGCATCCCACGGGAAACACGTTCGCGCGGCCAGCCAAAATGAGCGATAAACAAGCCGTTCGGGCGAGCAAAGGTGGCGCAAATCATCACTACCCACAGCAGCGGCACGGTGGCTGTTACGCCATCACCAATCGCGACCGCCAGCGGATAAGGCCACGCCTCGCGCAAGCCGTAACCCAGCGTCATCCACAGCACAGGCAGCGGTGACGCGACGAGAATCGACCAGAAAAGAGTGCGTAACGTCAGCCAGAAGTGATCCTGAGTCACTTTGCCGACTTTCGCCGCCGAACGTTCAAGAAAACGGGTGAAATAGCGGCGCGAGTAAATACTGCAACCGACCAGAATCAACGCGCCAAACAGCGGCAAAATCGTCTCTTTACTGGTCAGCATCATCACACTGGCTTTGCCCAACTGACTGAAGGTGTCCAGCGAAATGAGACGACGCAGATCCTGGGCGATTTCCAGCGGCCAGGCGATGGTCATCGGGCGCACGTCAGAGGTCCAGAACAGATAGCGGTGCGTCGCTTCGTTCACCTCTTTCAGTGCATCCTCCAGTTGCCCGTTGGAGACTTTCAGCTTGGTCAGCTCCAGCAGTAGCGTGTCGCCACCCTGCAACAATGAGTTCAGCAACTCACGCTGAGTGCGTAGCTGTGCTTCCAGAATACGGTTTTGCTCAGCGGTCAGCGGCTGACCGTCGGCCTGATGGATTTGCCGTAGCAGCGGCTGTTTATTAAGCAGATCCTCATAACGTAACCGTTGCACACGTAACTGCGCCATTTCGGTATCAAGCTGTTGTGGTTTTGGCATTTCCGGTAGCCGTGCCACCTGCGCCCGCAACGCTTCGCCGAGCAGGTTAGATGATCCCAGCCATTGCGACTGTTCACGCAGCGTATTCAACGCCTGCCGGACCTGTAACGTCTGGCTGGCAGCCTGACGCTGTTGCGAGGCAACGAGATCCATCCGCTGCGCCTGTTGATTCAGTGCCGCCGATAGTTCGCGGTTAATTTTAAACTGGGCGACGATATCTTTTGGCAAATCGGCGCTACTTTCCGCCAGTTGCTCGGTACTTTCCAGCGCCCGTTCCGCTTCCAGTTGGCGTTGACTATTCAACTGATTACGTAAGGCCTGCAAATACGCATCCAGCTGCTGGCTCTCTTTTTCGGCCAGCTCTGAGCGCAAGCGCGCTAATTCCTGGCGGTTATTGGCAGATAGCTGCGCCAGCTCCAGTTCATCAACGAGCGCTTTCAGACGTGCGGAGTCAGACTGCAACGCGAAATTTTGTGCCTGATTGAGCGGGGTATTGCCGGTAAGCGTCCCCAGGCGGCGCTCGATTTCATTCAACTGACGGCGGGCATCGGTTTGCTGTTGCGGCAGTTGATTCAGGGAATCGGCAATCTCGCGGGCGCGCTCCTGCTCTTGCTGGGCCTGACGGCTTTTATCCAGCAACTGACTGCTGATCTGGAGAATTTCCTGATTCAGCGCATCGTTAGACATTCCCGGCGACACGCTGCGTGGCTCGTCACGCATGTTGTTTAACTGCGCGCGCAGAGTGGCGGAAAGTTTCGGGTAATTATCAATGACTTCTTGATATTGCTTGATGCGCTCAAGGGAACCTTTTCGTTCCTCAAGCGCATTTAAGGCAGACTGGAGCGCCTCTACGACTTCCGGCTGCGCAGGTTTCGCCGCTTTTGCCTGCTCCAGTTCCTGGGTGATTTGTTTGCTATCGGGGGCCGTCGCGGCGTACGCCCCCCAACTGAGGCACCAGGCCATCAGAAAAGTGATAATCAGGCGCACGTCAGCGTTTCCTTTGATGGATTAGACCTGGTCTTTTTTGTCGTCAACCAATGGGCTGGCGTCGTGTTCTGCTTCGATCTCTTCAGCAGGAAGCGGGGCTGGTTCAGCGTCTGGCGTAACAAAGGTTTCGGTAGATACTGCCAGCGGCTGGCCAATTTTCGTGACAGACAGGCTTTCCAGTTGCTCAACCAGGTCCACTTTACCTGGTGCAAACAGGTTGATAACGGTAGAGCCTAGTTTAAAGCGACCCATTTCCTGGCCTTTCAGCAGTGCCACAGAACCGTCGTTTTCCCCGGCAGGCCAGGTCCAGCGCTTGATGATGCCTTCGCGCGGCGGCGTAATGGTGCCCGCCCATACCGTCTCAATGCTGCCTACAATCGTCGCACCGACCAGAATCTGCGCCATCGGGCCAAATTCGGTATCGAACAGGCAGATCACGCGTTCGTTACGGGCAAACAGATTCGGCACGTTCTGAGCCGTGAGATGGTTAACGGAGAAGAGATCGCCCGGCACGTAGATCATTTCACGCAGAATACCGTTGCACGGCATGTGTACGCGGTGGTAGTCACGTGGGGAGAGGTAAGTGGTCACAAACGTACCGTTACGGAAGAGATCCGCCATCAGATAGTTGCCTGCCAGCAGGGCTTCGAGGCTGTAGTTGTGGCCTTTGGCTTGCAGGATTTTATCTTCTTCGATTTTACCCAACTGGCTGATAACGCCATCGGCAGGCATAACCAGGACATTCGGATCGGTATCGATTGGGCGTACTTCATCACGCAGCGGACGGACAAAGAATTCGTTAAAGGTGCGGTAGCTGGCGGTGTCCGGCTTTTGCGCCTCTTTCATGTCGACCTTGTAGTATTTAACGAACAGATCGATAACCAGTTTTGTCAGCCATCCTGCCCGCTTGCTTGCGCCCCAACCCGCCAGGCGAGTAAGCCATAGTTTCGGCAGAATGTACTGTAGCGAAAGTTTAAATGAATTTAACAAGGTAGCCTCCAGGCCATTGTTTTGTCGTTCCTGATCCGGCCTACATGCCGGATCCTGAAAAAAAGGGGACGATTCTAACGACGGTTAGCTTAATTGTCAGTCATCCGTATCAGAAAAGTTTTTACGCGTTTTTACCTGCGCCATGCTTTCCAGAATACGGTGATAGTTTTCGAAACGGGTTTCCGCGATTTTCCCTTCCTCAACCGCTTCCCGGATAGCGCAGCCCGGATCGGTATCGTGTTTGCAATCGCGATATTTACACAGACCTAAATAGTCATGGAATTCGACAAAGCCCTGAGTGATTTGTTCCGGCTCCAGGTGCCAGAGACCAAACTCACGCACACCTGGGGAATCAATCACATCACCGCCGTGCGGGAAGTGATACAGTCGTGCGGCGGTCGTGGTGTGCTGACCAAGCCCCGAGTTGTCAGAGACATCGTTGGTCAGGATCTCTTTTTGCAGACCCAGCAACGCGTTCAGCAGGCTGGATTTGCCAACGCCAGACTGCCCGGCAAAAATGCTGATGCGCCCGGTCAACGCCTCTTCCAGCGGTTTCAGCCCATCCTGAGTATGACTGGAAACCATCAATACGCGATAACCGATATTGCGGTAGATATCCATCTGCTCGTTGACGAACTCCATGCCTTCGTCGTCCAGCAGGTCTATCTTGTTGAGCACAATAATCGGCTCAATCTGCAAGGTTTCGCAGGCCACCAGGTAACGGTCGATAATATTGAGCGACAGCTCCGGCAAAATGGCGGAGACAATGACAATCTGGTCGATGTTGGCAGCAATAGGTTTCACACCGTCGTAGAAATCCGGGCGCGTCAACACTGAGGTGCGCTCATGCACCGCTTCCACGATCCCTTTGACATTTACGCCTTCCGCCGCCGGTTTACCCGGACGCCAGACTACGCGGTCGCCGGTCACCAACGAACGGATGGTACGGCGAATATTGCAGCGGTGAACGTCGCCATCGGCGGATTCCACATCAGCGTGCATACCAAAGCGGCTGATGACGATACCTTCATCAGGCTCGCCAAACAGATTGTCGTCGTAGTCGGGCTTCTCCTTAGACGTTTTAAGACGACGCTGGTGATTGGCGTTCACGCGGCGCTGCTGGCCTTTGGAGAGTTTATTTTTACTCAATCGTACAGACTCCTGGTCGCCCCTGATGGGCAAAACATCTATGATACACGCAATTGTGGATCAATATAGTCACTGTGAATGGGTGGAAAATAGCATGAGTGCCAATGAAAACAACCTGATTTGGATCGATCTTGAGATGACCGGTCTGGATCCCGAGCGCGATCGCATTATTGAGATTGCCACGCTGGTGACCGATGCCAACCTGAATATTCTGGCAGAAGGGCCGACCATTGCAGTACATCAGTCTGATGAGCAACTGGCGCTGATGGATGACTGGAACGTGCGCACCCATACCGCCAGCGGGCTGGTGGAGCGTGTGAAAGCGAGCACGATGGGCGATCGGGAAGCTGAACTGGCAACGCTCGAATTTTTAAAACAGTGGGTGCCTGCGGGTAAATCGCCGATTTGCGGTAACAGCATCGGCCAGGATCGTCGCTTCCTGTTTAAATACATGCCGGAGCTGGAAGCCTACTTCCACTACCGCTATCTCGATGTTAGCACCCTGAAAGAGCTGGCGCGCCGCTGGAAGCCGGAAATTCTTGACGGCTTTACCAAGCAGGGGACGCATCAGGCGATGGATGATATCCGTGAATCGGTGGCGGAGTTGGCTTACTACCGCGAGCATTTTATCAAGCTGTAAAATTTTTCCTGGTCACGTAAGCGCCGGAATCCACTTGCGGCGGCGTGATTTTGACGCTAAATTGAACGCCTTGCTGATAATTTCAGCACTTGAGATAAAAACTCAAAAAAAATTTTTTAGGGGGGTTGCAGAGGGAAAGATTTCTCGTATAATGCGCCTCCCGTAACGACGCAGAAATGCGAAAATTACGAAAGCAAAATTAAGTAGTACGCGGGAATAGCTCAGTTGGTAGAGCACGACCTTGCCAAGGTCGGGGTCGCGAGTT
>ERZ894188.51-NODE-51-length-57055-cov-13.1524_pt1 | contig 57055 bp, 63 predicted proteins | sample MGYA00380281_ERZ894188 | MGnify/ENA primary metagenome ERZ894188 (study PRJEB32331, sample SAMN06328486) | human gut metagenome | biome: human gut microbiome; feature: stool | host: Homo sapiens | collected 2013-01-18 ...
AGCACGGACATGAGGTTCAGTACTTCGGTATGGAGCATGAAGGCCGCTGCGTGGGTAACCGGGTCAACGCTTATACATCTGATATGGACTTCCACGGCGGCAGCAAACTGAGCAAGCTGACCTACCCGATCAAGACCATCTACAGCAAGGAAGCAAGAGTACAGCTGAGAAAAGTTCTGGACGACTTCAAGCCGGATGTCTGTCATCTGAACAATTTTAACTACCAGCTGACACCTTCCATCATCCTGGAAATCGTGAAGTGGCGCAAGGAGACCGGAAGAGATTGTAAGATCATCTTCACGGCACATGACTACCAGCTGGTCTGCCCGAACCACATGCTGAACAATCCGAACACGCATCAGAACTGTGAGAAGTGCCTCGGCGGTCATTTCGTGAACTGCATGAAAGGTAAGTGCATCCACGGTTCCACGGCAAAATCTGCCATCGGCATGATGGAGGCTGAGTTCTGGAAGTGGAAGGGCACCTATAAGTACATTGACACCATGATCTGCTGCTCTGAGTTCATGAAGAGCAAGATGGACAGCAACCCGCTGTTTGCAACGAAGACTGTGGCAATGCACAACTTCATCGATAAGGTGGAGTGGAAGGAAACGGAAAAGAAGGACTACGTCCTTTACTTCGGCCGCTTCTCTGAGGAGAAGGGCATCGGCACACTTATCAAGGTCTGCAAGGAGCTGCCGGATGTGCAGTTCATCTTCGCCGGCACTGGCCCGCTGGAAGAGACGGTAAATGGTATTAAGAACATCAAAAACGTTGGCTTCCAGAAGGGTGAGGCACTGGAAAAGCTCATCCGTGAGGCACGGTTCTCCATCTACCCGTCTGAGTGGTATGAGAACTGCCCGTTCTCCGTGATGGAATCCCAGATGTACGGCACGCCGGTGCTGGGAGCGAACATTGGCGGTATCCCAGAACTGATTCAGGTTGGTAAGACCGGTGAACTGTTTGAGAGCGGTAACGGGAAAGATTTGAAAGAAAAGGTCCAGAAGCTCTGGGGGGATAAGACGCTGTGCGAGCAGTATAGCAAGAACTGCAAGGACATCAGCTTCGATACCATTGATGAGTATTATGAGAAAATTATGAAGGTGTATCAGTAGGAGAAAAAAGTGAAGGAATCTATTTGTTGCGAAGAAAAATGTACAGCCTGTATGGCTTGTGCAAATGCTTGCCCTAAAGGGGCCATTGATATTGGCATAAATAAATATGGATATGAAAAAGTAGTTATTGATAATGGAAAATGTGTTGATTGTGGCTTGTGTGCAAAAGTGTGCGCTAGGAGGATGCAAATAGAACGGCACAGTCCAATCAAATGCTATGCAGGGCAATCAAGAGATTCTGAAAAATTGAAACATTCAGCTTCAGGAGCAGCATTTCAAATGCTGGCTGAAATTGTTCTTGAAATGGGCGGAGTTTGTTATGGTTGTGCTGGAAAAATGATAAATGGCGAATATAGTGCGTATCATGTTCGGGTGACAAATGTAGATGAACTTCAATCTATCCTGAATTCAAAATATATTCTTAGCCATATAGGAACAACATATCAGCAAATCAAAGAGGACCTAAAAAATGGAAAATTGGTTCTCTTTGGCGGAACTCCTTGCCAAGCACTAGGACTGAAGTCCTTTTTGAACAATGAGTATGAAAATCTGATTGTTGTGGATGTAATATGCCATGGAGTGACATCTAAAACAATATTCAATGATTATTTAAGAGAAGTTGAAAAAGAACAGAATATTGTAATAACAGATTATATATTCCGAGATAAAAAAGCTGGATGGGGAAGCAATTTCTGTTATTCCTACTATGACAATGGCGATAAGAATAAAATCAAAATCAAGCGTTTTCCAAAAGAAGGAGCCTCACATGAAATACACTATTTGAGAGGAGATATTTCGCGTGAGAATTGCTTCAGCTGTGAAATGTCAAATACTAACAGAGTGAGCGATTTTACATTCGGCGATTACTGGGCTATAGAAATAGAACATCCGGAATTCATAGTAAGAAAGGACCCAGCACTTTCAATCCGAAAAGGCATTAACTGCATGATGGTTAATACTGAGAAGGGAATGCAGTATTTGTCTAAATTGCAGGAAAAGATGGTTATGTATGAAGTAGATCTGGCTTCTATAACACGACATAACTCGAATCTTTTAAAGCCATCAAAACGTGGTAAAGCGCGTGATGCTGTATTAGAAAACTACTATATGGAGGGATACAAAAAAATAGAAGAAAACTATAACGATACAGTTGGAAAGAAAAGAACGGTCTATGCGGCGAAGAATATGATTAAGACGCATATTCCAGATAAGCTGAGAGTTCAGATTTATCGAATGAAATTTTTAAGAAAACTGTTATCGGGAGAGTGATCAAAATGAAAATATCAATTAATTCCACATATAGTTATATTCGGACAAATATCAATTACGGATCAACCCTACAGTGTTATGCATTACAGAAGTATTTGAAAAAAAGGGGGCATGATCCAGAACATTTAAGGGACTATCGTGCCAATCCGGTTTTGATTCTGAAAAGGCTGAAAAACATTAAATGGTTTAAGCCTTTCTGTGCCAAGGCAGTTGCACAGTTTGAAATGGGACGATTTATTAAGGACAATATTGCTGTATCCACGAAGGGTTATATTTCGGAAAAGGCAATGTATAAAAATTGTCCGAAGGCAGACTGCTTTATTGCGGGGAGTGATCAAATCTGGAGAAATCCAACGGGAAGTAGATTCTTGAATTATGCTCCAGATGAGGCAATCAAACTTTCATACGCTGCAAGCTTTGGCAGAACCTCTTTACCAAAAGAAATAGCTGAAAAAATCAAGCCGTGGCTGAACAGATTCGATGGTATTAGTGTGCGAGAAAAGACCGCAGTTAATATGGTCGAGTCAATCGTGGATAAAGAAGTAGTTCAAGTTCTTGATCCAACGCTTTTGCTTGATATGGATGAATATCCATATGCAAACATTGAAGAAAAAAATTATTGCTATTGTTATTTCTTGAATCTTGGAGATAAAAAGAATGTTTCATTTGATGAAATAAAGAGATATGCAGCGGATGAAAATATGAAGTTAATAGTAACTTCTCCGTCTAATTACACATTGTTTTTGAATGAAAATCCAATTTTTCCAACTGTTGAGAAATGGCTTGGCCTTTATAAAAATGCTAACTGTATCTTTACAAATACATATCATGGAATGCTGTTTTGCATCATTTTTAAAAAGCAATTTTTGTTCTTTGTGCAGAAGGGATCGGGTGCTGCTGAAAATGATCGATTCTATTCATTGATGTCGATGTTGCACTTGGAAGATCGGATGGTCACATCGGGGGATACCGCGTGTATTTCTGAAAAGATGAAGAGACCCATTGACTACGAAAAAGTATATAGTGTAATTCGATCGGAACGGTTACGGACGGATGCTTTTTTTGAAAAATATGGAATGTAGTATAAAAACCGTGAGAATCAAAGACGCATATGAGTGAATCATTGAAATGAAAATATGTGATATTACTGGTAATGTTTGGATACAAGTCGTTTAAAACGAAAAAGATGAATTAGGAGGATTTGTGTTTGAACAGTTGATACCATCTTTCACAAACCTCGTTTTCCTTTTTATGCGGAGTATACATATTTACAGTTGTTATGGTTATCTACACTGTCTGATACTATTACTAACATGTGCTGAGAGGTTCTTAAATAAAATCGGAACATTCATAAAAGAGAGAGTAAATAATAGGAGAGTTAATTATGTCTGAAGAAAAGAAGTTAAATGGTACGGTCATCGTTACTTACCGCTGCAACGCTCGTTGCTCCATGTGCAACCGTTATAAAGCACCTTCCAAGCCGGAAGAGGAAATAAGCATCGAAACCATCAAGAAACTGCCGAAGATGTACTTCACCAACATCACCGGCGGCGAGCCGTTCATCCGCACCGACCTGAAGGATATTGTGCGTGAACTGTACAAGAAGTCTGACCGTATCGTTATTTCCACGAACGGTTTCTTCACCGACCGTATCGTTGATCTGTGCAAGGAGTTCCCGCAGATCGGTATCCGTATCTCTATCGAAGGTTTGGAGCAGACCAATAACGAGATCCGTGGTCTGCAGAACGGCTACCAGCGCGGTTACGGCACGCTGAAGAAACTGCGTGAGATGGGGATGAAGGACGTTGGCTTCGGTATGACCGTTCAGGACAAAAATGCTCCTGACCTGGTTCCGCTGTATAAAATCTCCGATGAGATGGGCATGGAGTTTGCTACGGCTTCTCTGCATAACAGCTTCTACTTTGTTGAAGCAAAGAACATCATCCACGACCGCCCGATGGTTGCAAAGAACTTTGAGAATCTGGTCAACGAGCTGCTCCGTAGCAACAGCCCGAAGAAGTGGTTCCGTGCTTACTTTAACCACGGCCTGATCAACTACATCTACGGCCAGAAGCGTCTGCTGCCTTGCGACATGAGCTTCGATACCTTCTTCATCGACCCGTATGGCGATGTTATGCCTTGCAATGGCACCAAGGATAAGGAAGTCATGGGCAACCTGAACAACCAGACTTGGGATGAGCTGTGGAACAGCCCGGAAGCAGAGAAGGTTCGTGCAAAGGTTCGCTGCTGTGACCGTGACTGCTGGATGATTGGTAGTGTAAGTCCTGCTATGCACAAGTACATTTGGAAGCCTGCTACCTGGGTTCTGGTTCACAAGTTCAAGGCTCTGTTCACTAAACATCCGTACAGCATGTACGAGCTGAAAATCTGCCGTGATTACCGTGATGGCAAAGTCACTAAGGAAGAACTGGACAAGTGCAGCACCTGCGATATGAACTGCGTGATTAACAATGGTTTGAGTGAGGCATCCAAGGAACAGCTGAAGCATAAGACCGGCGAGGAAATCGTGGATGCTGATATCGCACAGCAGATGGAGACGAAGTAATGAGTGAACAGACAGCGGTACGAACAAGAGAAAAATGGGTAGATGATGTAAAAGTCATTGCCTGCATACTGGTCGTACTGGGACATTTTTTGGCAAGTGTACAAAGCTATGCACCGGGTGGAGTTTTGTATGAATGGTTCCATAAGACAATTTATTATTTTCACGTGCCGTTGTTCTTTATCTGCAGTGGATATCTCTACCAAAAGTATAGCCAGATTGATGATATTAAAAGCTATTTGAAAAATATTTCTAAAAAGGCACTTGCTCTTGGCATTCCATATGTAACGTTTTCGAGTGTAACATGGGTATTAAAGACGGTGTTTTCGAGGGACGTAAATAATCAGATTGGCGGATTTTGTGATACGTTGTTTTTGCATCCTACTGCACCGTACTGGTATCTGTATGCATTGTTCTTTATCTTTCTCGTCACGCCGACTTTTTCTACGGTAAAGATGACCGCTGTTGGTTTGGCAGTTGCAATAGCGGCAAAAGCCTATATTTTAACGGGGGGGGGGTACAGAAATATATGCTGTATCGACTGTTCTTACAAATGAAATCTGGTTTGTGCTTGGAATGAGTATCTGTGTATTTAATGTACAGTTACATGGAAAGAAAAAATTGGGCGTACTAAGTGGCTTGATATTCGTCATATTAAGCATCCTAGCATATGTAAAAGATGTGGTTCCAGGAGCATTTACATTCATATTAGGACTTATCGCATGTTTCTCTGTGATTCTTCTAGTAGCGAACAATACAGAGAATAGCACTATTTTTGGGAAGGTTATGGGTTTCTTATCCAAATATACGATGCCGATTTTTTTGATGCACACAATTATGGCAGCTACGCTGAGAACAATTTTACTGCGAATCGACGTTACGAATGGCATAGTTCATATAGTATTGGGACTTATCATAAGCTTTGGTGGGCCAATACTTGCTGCGTACATTATGGAAAGAACAACATGGTTGGAGTTTTTTCTGTATCCAAATAAAGTGCTGCACAGTAGAAGCAGAATCAAATAAAGAAAAGGAGTAAAAGGAGAGAACGGAATGAAACGAGCACTAATAGTAGCAGCGACAGGTGGATTTCTAAACGGATTTTTGATTCCGGATATGAAGCTGTTGCAAGAAATGGGATATGAAGTACATTGTGCAGCAAACGGAAATTCAGTTTCTACTTTTGTACCTGAAGAGCGATTTGCATCTATTGGAGTTACGTTTCATCAGATTGATTTTTCATCAACGTCTCCCATAAGCAAAGAAAGCTTAACGGCATATAAACAGTATAAAGAATTACTGAATAGATATCATTTTGATTTTGTTCATGTCCATACTCCTATTCCAGGAGCAATTGTCAGAATGGCCACGAGGCGCAAGAGAAAAAGAGGATGCGTAGTGGTCTATACTACACATGGTTTGACATTTCCAAAGGGATCTTCTCTTAAGACAAAAATCGTTTATGGGAGTGTAGAATGGTTTTGCTCATGGATGACGGATGGCATTATAACAATCAACTGGGAAGATTATGCGCAAATGAAAAAGATGAGATGTAAAAACGTCTATCATATTAATGGAGTTGGTGTGGATACATCAAGATATCATGAATGTCAAATTGATCGAGAAACCTATAGAAAATCATTGGGACTTTCGGAAAATGATATCGCGATTCTGGAAGTTGGAGAATTATCTACTCGAAAAAATCATAAGGTCATTATTGATGCATTAGAAAAACTTGCGGATCAGAGATATGTTTTTTTAATTTGTGGTAAGGCTATGAGTAATTTGGGAACCTATGATTTTCTGAAAAAATATGCAGTAGAAAAAAATGTAAGAGTAATCTTCTTGGGATTCAGAAAAGATATTCCAGAAATAAATAGATGTGCAGACATCGCAGTTCTTCCGTCATTACGTGAAGGTCTTGGATTAGCTGGAATTGAGGCTTTAGCATCTGGAGTACCTGTAGTAGGCAGTGATGTTCAGGGTATTAAGGACTATGTTGTAGATGGTGAAACTGGATATCTGTGTGCGCCTACGGATGCTGATGCTTTTGCAGAGAAAATCAAATTGCTAAGTGATAGAGAAGTCAGATCTTCGATGCAGAAGGCCTGTGTGGAAAAAGCGGAAGAGTTTAGATTGGAAATTTCACACCAGCAAATGACAGATATCTATAAAAATTTGCTGGATGGACAGGAGAAAAGTAAATGATAGGCGTATGCATTAAATACTTTCACGAGAATTATGGCGGAATGTTGCAGGCTTTTGCAACCGTGAAGATGCTTGAATCTCGTGGAATTGATTATGAATTGATAAGGTATAAGAAGAAACTTACCATTGCAGAAAAAGTAAGATCCATTCCACGACTTTTAAATGGAATTCTTTTAAATGACAAATATGAAGCCTTTTTGAAAAGTCAGGGAATGAAAAAGCATCCAGAATTTGCAAATAATGATGCAGTTCGGATGAAAGCATTTGAACAGTTTAAGAATAAAGCCTTTACAAAGTTGTCTCCGGAGTTTTGTGGATATAAAGCTCTGTGTGAAGGAGCAAAGCGATATGATGCGGTTGTAACCGGAAGTGATCAGCTTTGGTCACCAGCGGGATTGCCTACAAATTTTTATAATTTGATGTTTGTCCCTAATCATATTAGGAAAATCTCGTATGCTTCAAGTTTTGGTGTTGGTCAGATTCCGTGGTATCAGAAAAGAAGAACAGCAAATTTTCTGAAACGCTTGGATTACATTAGTATGAGAGAAAATCGAGGCAGTGAAATTGTAAAAGAATTGACAGGATTGGATGTTCCCGTAATTCTGGACCCCGTTTTTAACTTTAATAAGGAACAGTGGGAAAAATTGATCCCGGTCAAAAAGGAAATGAATGAACCGTATATTTTTGCGTATTTCTTGGGTGCAAATCCAGAATACAGAAAACAGGTTCAGAAATTAGCGGAATCAACAGGCCTTAAAATTGTAGCTTTGCGCCACATGGATCAATATGTTGAAAACGATGAGGCGTTTGGAGATTATGCGCCTTACGATGTGGCTCCGGATCGGTTCTTAAATTTCATACGAGGAGCGGAGTATGTTTGCACGGACTCTTTCCATGGAACGTGTTTCTCAATCATCAACGAGAAAAAGTTTATGATTTTTAATCGGTATGCAAATGCAAGTGCAACATCGAAAAATTCCAGAATAGATTCTCTCTGCCAAAACCTTGGTGTTAGTGAGAGAAGATTTTCAGGAGATATTTTAGAAATCCAGAAGGATATAAACTACGCAGAAGTGAAGAACAACTTAAACAATTTGCAACAAAAAACGATAGAATATTTAGATGCAGCTTTGAGTCAGTAATGCATTTTAAAGTGAATTGGACATTATAGATGCAACATTAAAGCTGTGATGTTTAGTGGAAAGGAAAAGAAATGAATAGTGATAAAGCGCAACATATTTTAGTGACTGCTCCACTGGGTTTTGGTGGTATAACATCTATGATGACTAATATTCAGAAAAATCTTGATAGAGATAAACTGAATTTTGACTATCTTGTCTTACATGATCGTCATGAGGATTTGGAAGATATTGTATTAGGCATGGGGTCTAAAAAAATTGTGGCTTCTGCGGATGATGTTAGAAATAAGTTCTTAAGAGGAATTACGCGATGGTATAGACTGTATAGAACATTTAAGGACAACAATATCAAGGTTCTTCATTTAAATGGTGGCCCATCTTCAGATATGAACATTGTATTCCTCGCAAAGCTTGCAGGAGTAAAACATGTGACATTTCATACACATAATGCTGGAAGCGCTGTTTATCGAAATAAGATATCTGTCATTATGTCTAATGCCTATAAGCCGTTAATGCCTGCATTTGTCGACTCGTTTTGGGCGTGTTCATCTTTAGCTGCACAATTTTCTTTTCCGAAAAAAATTGTTGTGAATCAAGTCTACAAATTTATTCCGAATGGTATTGCGTTGGAAAAATATGCATTTGACTTGACGATTAGGGAAAAGGTCAGGAGAGATTTAGGAGTAGAAAACAAATTTGTCATTGGACACGCAGGAAGATTTAATGTGCAGAAAAACCATGAGTACTTGATTGATGTGTTTGCATCATTACATAAGGAATGCAATGATGCGGTTCTGCTTTTATTTGGTGATGGTGAACTCCGTGAATCGATGCAGCAAAAAGTGAAAAAGTTGCATTTGGAAGAAAGCGTACATTTCATGGGAACCACTAATGAGATGCAAAAAATGTACCAAGCAATGGATGTTTTTGTGATGCCTTCGTTCTGTGAGGGATTACCGGTTGCAGGAGTTGAAGCACAGGCTTCTGGATTGCCGGTACTTCTTGCAGATACGATAACAAAAGAAGTAGATGTTACAGATTGTGTAAAGTATTTGCCGCTTTCAAAGGATAAGTCCGCATGGGTTAAGGAGATACAAAGTTTCCGGGATTTTAAGAGATATTCAAGAATTGAGGAACTTCGAAAAGCTGGCTTCGATGAAAAAGATGTTGCAAAATATTTTCAGGATTTTTACTTGAATATATTGGATAAACTATAACGGAGGATATCATAAGTGATCAAAATTGAAAAGAAAGAGGACTGCTGTGGCTGTACGGCGTGCTATAATAGCTGCCCTAGGAAGGCCATCAGTATGAAACCTGATCAAGAAGGTTTTTTATATCCACTTGTGAATGTTGAAAAATGTATAGATTGTGGATTGTGCGATAGCGTTTGTCCTGTAAAAAACAAGATGGAAATAGAACAATTTGACAGAAGCGCATACGCATTAAGAGCGAACTCCTCTCAAGTTGTGTCTACTAGTACTTCTGGTGGTTTTGTGTCACCCTTAGCTGAGTGGGTCTTTGAACATGACGGCGTTGTTTGTGGTGCAACATATGATGATGAATTTAGAGTGATTCATAAAATTTCGGGGGGGGGCACAAAGGAATTTCGAGGTTCTAAATATGTGCAGAGTGATTTGAATGATTGCTTTGCCAAGATAAAAATATACTTGGAACAGGGATCGTTAGTGTGTTTTATCGGGACAACGTGTCAGGTTTATGGCTTAATGACATATTTAAAAAAGAAGTACAGAAATTTGCTAACAATAGACTTGGTATGTCACGGAACACCATCGCCAAAACTCTGGGAAAAGTATTTAAGCGAACAAAAAAGTAAATATCATTCAGAAATAGAGAACGTTGTTTTCAGAAATAAAACTTACGGCTACCATAGCGGAACGATGCGAATTCAATTTAAGAATGGGATAGTCTATTATGGAAGTGCTCGCGTCGATCCTATGCTGAAGAGTTTCTTTACAGAGATTTCATCAAGACCAAGCTGTTACAATTGCCGGTTTAAAACCTTGGAAAGATGCAGCGATTTTACGATTTACGATTGCTGGCATGTAAGCGATTTAGTAGATAATCTCACAGATGATGATAAGGGATTTACGAATTTGATTGTACAATCTTCCAAAGGGGCAAAATTGCTGAGTGAAATTGCAGATAGGTACGAAATCTATCCAACTGATTTGATGACGGCTATAAAGTTGGATGGAGTTATGATTCAGCATTCTGCAAAGTCTCATCCGAAGCGCGGCGAATATTACATGGACTTGGACAAAGAATCTTTGAAGATGCATGTTCAAAGATTCATACCAATCAGAAAACAGGATTATCTGATTGAAAGGTCGAAAGGAATTCTGTATCGAATGGGCATTTATAAAATTCTGAAAAAAATTATATAGACAATTATCAATTCTTCTGAATGATTTTCTTTCAGGAGGATATATGATTCAAATAAAAAACAAGGTTGATTGTTGTGGCTGCACTGCTTGTGCAAATATTTGCCCGAAGCAAGCAATTACTATGAAGCCAGATCCAGAAGGTTTCTTATACCCGGTAGTTAATGAAGAAAACTGCATAAATTGTGGAGTCTGTGATGCGACCTGTCCTATTCATAATAAGATTGATAGAACAAAAGAAAAAACAAAAGGATTTATTCTGAGAGTTAAGGATGAAAAAATACTTTTTGAAAGTACATCTGGGGGGGGATTCACTGCGCTTGCTGAATATGTGCTGAAAAATGGAGGCGTAGTGTACGGAGCCGGTTATGATGACTCTATGAGAGTCATCTGTAAGAAAGCAACATCAAATGACGAATTGAAGGAAATGAGAGGCTCAAAGTTTGTACAATCTCTATTGGGAAACACATATAAAGATGTAAAGGATGAATTAAATACAGGAAAGCGTGTAATGTATTCAGGAACCCCTTGTCAAGTGGAAGGGCTATTGTGCTATTTAAAGAAAAAACCAGATAACTTATTGTGCGTGGATTTTGTTTGTCGAGGAGTCCCATCCCCTGGGTTATGGGAGAATTATGTGCAGTTTATGGAAAGAAAATTTGGTAGTAAAATGGTAGGTGCACGATTTAAGCATAAGACATATGGATACCACACTACAACAATGAAAATAGATTTTGCCAATGGTAAAACATATTACGGTTCGGGCCGAGTTGATCCGTATATGAAGGCGTTTGTCAGTGAACTTGCTTCAAGACCCTCTTGTGTAACATGTAAATTCAAAGGACTTGAAAGACCTAGTGATATTACAATATTTGATTGCTATGAGTATTCACAGATCACAGGTAAAAAAGATGATGATAAAGGGTATTCCTCGGTATTTGTTCACTCAGATAAAGGGGAAAAAATATTACAGGCCATCATATCTGGGTTTGATGCCATTCAAGAGGTCAATACGGAGAAGCTCATTGAGTGCAATGGAATAATGGTCAGAAACAGTGCAAAAGCGCATGAAAAAAGAGATGAGTTTTATAAACTTGCTGCGGCATTATCAATTGATAAGGCTATAAATTGTGTTGCACCTATTACATATCGAGATTTTGCAATCGAAAGAGCAAAAAGCTTCTTGTATAATACCGGTACGATAAAGTATATAAGGAAACTAAAGAAAAAGCATACAATAGCAACCACTAAATAAACGTATGCCGACTTAAAAAAAAGGAGAAACCGTGATTAGTATAGTTATTCCAGTTTATAATGTAGAAAAATATCTTGTGGACTGTTTGGATTCCATTATTAACCAAAATTTTAGCGACTGGGAAGTAATAATGGTGAATGATGGGTCTACGGATCATTCAGATGAAATAGGAAAAGAATATTGTGAAAAAGATAAGCGGTTTCGGATCTATGAACAAAGCAATAGAGGCGTTTCAGCAGCTAGAAATAAAGGCATTGAGTTATGTCAGGGAGAATATGTGTTCTTCATGGATGCAGATGACACAATATTGCACAACACTTTATCGGACTTGTACGATGTGATAAGTAGGACTGAAGCAGATATCGTGTCATTTCAGTATCAAAAAATACAGAATCTAAAGGATGTTGTAGAGCAAGCACTCCCGCATGAATATGAGGTACTATCAAGAGAGCAGGCCATGAGATTGTTTCTACAGGAACGATTGATTGGTATTAGTATGTGTACAAAGCTCGTGAAACGTTCTGCGATTGAAAATATAAAATTTGAGGTAGGAAGAGCTTCAAACGAGGATAAGGACTTTTTGTTTAATACATTGCTTTCAGCAACAAGAATAGTCGCTTTACAGACCAAGTATTATTGTTATTGGACAAGAGAAAATTCGGCAACAACAAGACCATTTGATAAAAGGTGGTTTGATGGCTACTACTTTGCAAAAAAAATATATGTCTGCATTTGCGAAAAGATGCCAAAGCTTGAAGCAGATGCAAGGTATCAGTTACTTAGTAGTTGCTATTTTTTGGTACGACAAATGGATAATCAAAAAGTAAGAAAGGATTATCCGAGCGAGTATAGAATGATAAAAAACGAAATCCATGATTTACGGATTGATGATATCTTGAATATAATAAGCCCTCAAAGACGTAAAGGTATAATGCTGATAAAGTATGCACCGTGGTTGTATTCACTACTGAAAGGTTGATATAAAAAGAATGAAGGAAAGGAGACAAACATGGAAGTAAAGAAATCTAGCTTGATTTTTTTCTTATACGCATTAGTTATGTTCTGGCCGGACTATTTCTTTTTTGGCATGATTAAATACTTAGAAAACTTACTTGCTGCATATGCGGTTATATATGTATATAATAATCGGAAAAGAATATCTGGTTTATCAATTATAGTTATAATATATTTCACTTATTTCTTGTTGGATACTTTCCTGCAAGGTAGAGGAGACATTCACACGCTAATCTCAAACGCAAAAATTGCCTTGTTCTTTGTTGTAACAGATATTCAATTTGAAAAGGAAAAATACGATACAGTTAATATAATGTGGTGGTTTGTATTCGTCTTTTCGTTGATGAATTTTTTTAGCCTTATACTGTTTCCAAATGGTCTATATCGTGTTGAAACAGTGTGGAACGAATGGGGAACAAAAACATCCGCTCCATACTGGATTCTTGGATTTAAGAATAGCCAAGCGTTTTGGTATTTACTTTTAGAGATATTAGCACTGCTTAAATGGTATTTAAGGCCAACACGAATCAATAAGTTTTTTGCATATGGATGTGCAATCGTTGCTGTAGCTGCACAACTTTTGGTTAGAAGTAGTACGGCCACGGTGGCGTGCATAGTTGGAGCCATTGGTATTTGGATTGCTATTTCGTTTGAAAGAAAAAATGTGCCTATAAAAAGTATAAACAGCTATTTAATTGTTGCAATCAATTATATCGTTAATGCATTGCTTGTTTTTGGCATGGCAACTTTTTTAGGACCAGTGGTTCAGACACTGTTTAATAAGGATTTAACTTTCAGTAATAGAACAAATGCGTGGATAGCTGCATTTTCTGGTTTTTTAAAGAACCCCATTCATGGTACTGGAATTTTGACCTCCGAGTCGGCAAAAGAAGTTTTAGGAAGTCTTTCATATATGCAGGCGCATAATGAGTGGCTACAGTGTTTATGGCAGGGAGGAATCATTCTTTTTGTAATTGTTACAGTGATGTTCCTTGCAGTAGCAAAACGAATTAATAAAATAGTGGATTCAAAGCTGAAAGTTGTAGCCAATCTTTTTCTAGTGTCTATATTTGTTGAAATGGCATTTGAAGTTTGGCTTGGATCGCAACTTACATGGATAATGGTATTGATGATTTATAAAATGAAGTGCATGGAATCGGAAAAAATATTATCTTGCTGACAAAATAGAGGTGAATAAATTGAACAAAGGAAAACGACTAATAGTAACATTAATGTCTTCTGGCATGGCAACTGCAATGAGTTTTGTTGTAAGCTTCTTCTTGACACCGTTCATAACAAATATGTTAGGAACGGAGGCATATGGCTTTGTGACATTATCAAAAAACTTTGTCAGCTATGCTGTGATTATTTCAACGGCTCTTGATTCCTATGCTACGCGTTATATTGCGATGGAATACCATAAGAGAGATTTTGATAAAGCAAACAGTTATGTTTCTTCAGCATTTTATGGAGATACGGTTATAGCCTCTATTATTCTTGCTGTAGGCGTAATTTTCGTTCTGTTTATGGAGCGTTTTTTAAATGTTTCTCCAGAACTACTTGTTTCGGTCAAACTCCTGTTTCTTTTGGTTTTTGTTAATTTCTTTTTTACAACAATCAAAACGGTTTTCAATTCTACTGCATATATAAAAAATCGCTTGGATATAACAGGGTTTGTTCGTGTGATTGGATATGTTGTAGAAATTATTCTTTACCTTGTTATTTTTAAGCTTTTTCCACCGCGGGTATGGTATGTTGGAATAGTCATGCTGGTGGTAACAGCCATTAATTTTTTGGCGGCAATATGGATGTTCCACAATATGACACCAGAATTAAAGGTGGAACGAAAATTATTTTCAATGGATGCTGTTAAAAAGTTGGTAGGAGATGGGATTTGGAATTCAATCAATAGCCTTGGCGTTACTTTGAATTCTGGACTGGATTTGCTGGTTACAAACCTACTTCTTACAAATTTGCAGATGGGTCAAATTGCCATTACGAAGACGATAGCATCTATTTTTTCATCATTGGAAGCGATGCTTTGCCAGCCATTCCAGCCATTACTTCTAAAAAGCTACTCGGATAATAATAAAGAACAGTTGCTTGATGAACTCAAAATGTCTGTAAATATTTCTGGATTTTTTTCGGCACTGACATTTGCAGGCTTTTTTAGCCTTGGACAGTTGTTTTACAAACTTTGGATTCCCAATCAAGATATAGAACTACTATATGCTCTTACAGTTGTAACAATCCTCGCATATGTAACAGAGGGCCCGGTACATCCGTTATATTATATTTACACATTAACAGTAAAAAATAGAGTTCCTTGTATTATCACTTTGCTGGGTGGTGTTCTAAACGTAGTTGGAATGTTTGTGTTAGTGCGTTACACAAACATGGGAATTTATTCAATTGTAATAACAACGACTATAATTACAACGGTCACCAGTATGATTACGAACCCACCTTATATGGCATATTGTTTAAAGTTAAAGTGGTACACTTTTTACCCGATGCTATTGATCAATATTATTGGCTCAGTTATTATGACAGTTTTATTCAGTTTTGTGGCGAAGGCAATTGCACCTTCGACCTGGGTTGGATTGATCGTAACAGCTTGCATTTTATCGATTTTTGGCCTTGGAATTTACTTCATCTTCGTGTTTTCTAACAAGGAACGCAAATACATAATAAATATGATTAAAAGAAAAGCCAATATCAAACAATGAGGATACACAGATGGGAAAGTATTTTGGAACCGATGGCTTCCGTGGTGAAGCTGGTATTACATTAACAGCAGACCATGCCTACAAAGTAGGTCGTTTCCTGGGCTGGTATTATAATGCGTTGCGTGAGCGCAATGGTGACACCGATCCTGCTCGCATTGTCATTGGCAAGGATACCCGCCGAAGCTCCTATATGTTTGAATATAGTCTGGTGGCTGGCCTGACGGCTTCCGGTGCAGATGCTTATCTGCTCCACGTCACCACCACACCTTCTGTGGCTTACATTGCGCGCGTGGATGACTTCGACTGTGGCATCATGATTTCCGCCAGCCATAATCCGTATTACGATAACGGCATTAAGCTGATCGACTGCTACGGCGAGAAAATGCCGGAGGAGACCCTGTTGCTGGTAGAGGACTACATCGATGGCAAGCTCCATGTATTTGACAAGGACTGGCCGGAGCTGCCTTTCGCTCATCGTGAGCATATCGGCTGCACTGTGGATTATGTGGCCGGACGCAACCGTTACATGGGTTATCTGATCTCTCTGGGTATCTATTCCTTCAAAGGTGTCAAGGTCGGCCTGGACTGCGCCAATGGTTCCAGCTGGAATATCGCTAAGAGCGTTTTCGATGCTCTGGGTGCAGATACCTACGTTATCAATAACAAGCCGAACGGTCTGAATATCAACAACAATGCTGGCTCCACCCACATCGAGGGTCTGCAGAAGTTCGTAGTGGAGAAGGGCTTGGATGTCGGCTTTGCCTACGATGGTGACGCCGACCGCTGCCTGTGCGTGGACGAGAAGGGTAATGTCATCACTGGCGACCATATCCTGTATATCTATGGCTGCTATATGAAAGAGCGTGGCAAGCTGTTGACCAATACTGTGGTTACGACTGTCATGTCCAACTTTGGTCTGTACAAAGCGTTTGATGAGCAAGGTATCGGTTACGCCAAGACTGCTGTGGGCGACAAGTACGTATACGAGTACATGGCGAAGAACGGCTGTCGTATCGGTGGTGAGCAGAGCGGTCATATCATCTTCTCCAAATATGCCAGCACCGGCGATGGTATCTTAACCAGTCTGAAGATGATGGAAGTCATGCTGGCTAAGAAGAAGCCGATGAGCGAGTTGGCGGCACCGCTGAAGATCTATCCGCAGGTGTTGGAGAATGTTCGTGTGACCGATAAGAAGGCTGCACAGAATGATCCTGCTGTGCAGGAAGCCGTGTCTAAGGTTGCTGAGGCACTGGGCGATACCGGTCGTATTCTGGTGCGTGAATCCGGTACTGAACCGGTGGTGCGTGTCATGGTGGAAGCACCTGACCATAATACTTGCCAGAAGTATGTTGATGAAGTGGTCAATGTAATCTGCGAAAAGGGATATAAGGCATAAAGTCAATGACGACTCTGGCAGTTCCCAGAGTCGTTTTGCATAAAAGGGAAAGCATAATAGATTAAATAACGGGAGGGATAAAACTATGTGTGGAATCGTTGGTTTTACAGGAAATCGACAAGCAGCACCGATTCTGCTAGATGGTCTGTCAAAACTAGAATATAGAGGATATGACTCGGCCGGACTGGCTGTCCGTGACGGAGAAAATCTGGCACAGGTCGTGAAAGCGAAGGGACGCCTGTCCAATCTGATCGAGAAAACAGATGGCGGCAAGGCATTGAAAGGAACCTGTGGTATTGGTCATACTCGTTGGGCAACTCACGGTGAGCCGAGCCAAACCAATGCACATCCGCATGTTTCAGGTAACTGTACCCGTTCTGGTTCCGGCACAGTGGAGTCTGAGGTCGTTGGCGTACATAACGGCATCATCGAGAACTATACCGAACTGAAAGAAAAGCTGCTGAAGCACGGTTATACATTCTATAGTCAGACGGATACGGAAGTGGTCATCAAGCTGGTGGACTACTATTATAAAAAGTACAACCTCGGTCCTATTGATGCCATCGCTAAGACGATGGTGCGTGTCCGTGGTTCCTACGCTCTTGAGCTGATGTTCCGGGATTATCCGGGCGAGATCTGGGTGGCACGTAAGGATAGCCCGATGATTATCGGTATTGCGGATGGTGAGACCTATGTGGCTTCGGATGTCCCGGCAATTCTGAAATACACTCGCAACGTGTATTACATTGGCAACCTTGAGTTCGCAAAACTGACTCCGGGTGAAGCTCATTTCTATGACTTGAATGGTGATGAAATTGAGAAGCAGACCACCGAGATCAAGTGGGATGCAGAAGCAGCTGAAAAAGGCGGCTTTGAGCATTTCATGATGAAAGAAATCCATGAGCAGCCGAAAGCTGTCCAGGATACCCTTAATTCTGTGATCAAGGACGGAGCTATCGACTTGTCCGGCGTGGAAATCACTGAGGATGAGATCAAAAACTTCGAGCAGATCTATATTGTTGCCTGTGGCTCTGCATGGCATGTGGGCATGGCTGCTCAGTATGTGCTGGAAGATATGGCTGATATTCCGGTGCGTGTGGAACTTGCATCGGAGTTCCGTTATCGTAAAATGCCACTCAATCAGAAAGCGCTGGTGATTGTTGTCAGCCAGTCTGGTGAGACAGCAGATACACTGGCAGCACTGCGTCTGGCAAAAGAAAATGGCATTACCACAGTGGCAATCGTCAATGTAGTGGGCAGCAGCATTGCCCGTGAAGCAGACAAGGTGTTTTACACACTTGCTGGCCCTGAAATTTCTGTTGCTACGACCAAGGCATACAGCGCACAGCTTGCGGCCATATACTCCTTGGCTGTTCAGTTCGCAAAGGTGAGAGGAAAAATCACGGAGGAGCAGTACAGCTACTATATTTCTGAACTTCTGACTCTCCCGGAAAAGATGCAGAAAGCTCTGGAAGATAAGGAACGCATCCAGTGGTTTGCTGCGAAATATGCCAATGCACACGATGTGTTCTTCGTTGGCCGTGGCATTGATTATGCAGTCTGCTTGGAAGGCAGTTTGAAACTGAAAGAAATCAGCTACATCCATTCCGAAGCATACGCTGCGGGCGAATTGAAGCACGGAACCATCAGTCTAATCGAGCAGGGAACACTGGTCATCGGTGTGCTTACCCAGAGCGAACTCTACGAAAAGACTATCAGCAATATGCTGGAGTGCAAGAGCCGTGGAGCGTATCTGATGGGGCTCACTACTTATGGCAAGTATGAAATCGAAGATCAGGTAAACTTCACAGTTTATGTTCCAAAGGTGGATGAGCACTTCGTTGGTAGTTTGGCAGTGATCCCGCTGCAGTTGCTGGGTTACTATGTGTCTGTAGCCAAGGGCCTGGATGTGGATAAGCCAAGAAATCTGGCGAAGAGTGTGACAGTAGAATAAAAGTTAGTAAGAGGAAGAAGTTATGAAAACAACGTTACTTATCATGGCAGCCGGTATCGGTAGCCGCTTCGGAACGGGAATTAAGCAGTTGGAGCCGGTGGATGCTTCTAATCATATCATCATGGATTACTCTATTCATGATGCGATTGAAGCTGGTTTCAATCATGTGGTATTTATCATCCGCAAGGATATCGAGAAAGAATTCAAAGAGGTCATCGGTAATCGTATTACCTCTATTTGCTCCGCTCACAATGTAACTGTAGACTACGCTTTCCAGAATATTAACGATATTCCGGGAACTCTGCCGGAAGGCCGTACAAAGCCATGGGGAACCGGTCAGGCTATGCTTGCTGCAAAGAAAGTTCTTGATACACCGTTTATTGTGATCAATGCAGACGATTACTACGGCAAGGAGGGCTTTAAGGCTGTCCATGAGTATCTGGTGAATGGCGGAAAGTCCTGTATGGCTGGCTTCGTGCTGAAGAATACTCTGTCCGATAATGGCGGTGTAACCCGTGGTATCTGCAAGATGGACGACCAGAACAATTTGACTGAGGTTGTGGAAACCAAGAATATTGTAAAAACTGCAGATGGAGCAGAGGCAAATGGTGTGGTTGTTGATGTAAATTCTCTGGTATCTATGAATATGTGGGGATTGACACCAGAGTTCTTGGATGTGCTGAAGGAGGGCTTCAAGGAGTTCTTTGAGAAAGAAGTACCGGGTAATCCTCTGAAGGCGGAGTATCTGATTCCTATCTTCATCGGTGAACTGTTGGAACAGGGAAAAATGTCCGTAAAGGTTCTGAAGACCAACGACACCTGGTACGGCATGACCTACCATGAAGATGTTGCGGCCGTAAAGGACAGCTTTAAGAAGATGCTGGAGAACGGCGTGTATAAGGCTGACTTGTTCAGTGATCTGTAAACAGCGATGAAAGAAGCGATTGATTTACTCGGAAAGATCATCACAAACATCCTGACTGCTCTCTATGAGCCGTTTGGATTCTCGGCTCTTCTTTCTTTCCTAGCCATGTTTTTCTACCTGTATGCGTATGAGCCAATACATGCGGGCAAAGGATGGAAGAGTGCCATAGTGACCTGGTATCAGAAGTTCAAAGAGAGCGTGTTCTTTCGGAAACTTTTTTTCTTATCTTTAGTGACCTCACTTGTTCTGTTCCGAACCCTGTTAAACCGGAACCTGTGGATGAATCCTTTATCCGATGTCATGGGTGGCTGGGGCATCTGGGAGACTGTGAATGGCGAACAGAAGCTGACAACCGAGTGCATCGAGAACGTGATCATGATGGTGCCGTTTAGTTCGGTAGCAATGTGGACATTCGGAGAGAAGATAGGAAACGGCTGGAAGAAGATACTGTGGCAAAGCGGTAAGATAGCATTTATCTTTTCTGTAAGTATTGAGATGCTACAATTATTGCTTCGTTTGGGAACGTTCCAGCTATCAGACATCTTCTATAACACAGTCGGCGGAGTACTAGGCGGTTTAGTGTACTACGGAATCGTGAAGGCGAGAAAGCGTCTGTAAAACTGGATGAAATTGTGATATACTGGGAGCGGTAGCTCCCATGCTGCTCTAATAATCACACACCTCTTCGTGGTGAGCGGTAGGCAACGGTCTAAGAATCAGAAATTCGGTAATCGGCTGAGATGTGAAGATACAATGGTGAAAACATGATTAGATATAATGTGAAAGTAAATGATCAGATATATCAGGTGGATTTAGAGAAAGCTACAACAACGCAAGGCGCTGAAAATACAGAATCAAGTGCTGACATTTGTTTTGAGGCGATAAAGGCGGAATATGATTATTGTGTAACAAGAGCGGAGAAGCTAGAAAACAAGGTTTACATTTTATTGGCTGCTTGCGCATTTGTGTTTGTCTTATTAACAACGCAGATTGAAAAAACCGGAGAATTAGGGATGCCCCAAAGTAGATCCGAACTATTAGGAATAATTATATACGTAATATTACTTGTCGTGGCTGTTATAAGTAATGTTGGAATGCTTGTTATGACTGTTAGGCTATTGAAAAGTGTGAGATTTGAAAGATTGAATTCTGGATTGCTATTAGCAGAAGGAGTGCCAGATGAAAAAGATACAACAGCAGTAAGATTTATTGGAAGGCTCTATGTTCAACACACTGTGAATAACAATGCGGTATTAGAAAAAGGCTATACAGCATTCAATAAGTGTGTTGATGCATTCTGTTTGAGTATTGTTGCTTTGATTGTATTAACGATAATCAGCATTTTTTTGGGATTATAAGGAGAAATGTGATATGCCAGATAGAGAAGATATGAAGAGTATACTTGAAGCATGTAGAAGAACTGGACCAATGGATGAAAGTTTGGTTCGAGGTACAGTGGAATCAAGTTCTAGCAATAGTGAAGAGTATCACGCAGATGCTATGCGAGGTACTAATTATCTGCAGTTTTCTTGTGATGAAAATGGAAATGACGATAACGAGTAATTTTTTTAAATATTTTGAATGAGGAGCATATATTGATGGATGAATTGCTTATTAAGAGAATATATAACAGTATGATAGGGAAAAAGCTGATCTCTGATTCCGAGATGCTTCAACTAAAATCGGCTATTGATGAATTTGTTAGTAATCGAGATGGTAACCATTATCTGGTTTTGGATGATGGATATGAATGTGTGAATTATGACACAATGAGAAAATGGTATGAGTCAGAAGCAGGCAAAGAGCTTGTGGAAAGTAGCACATTTCAAAGTTACTCGTTTGAGGGTTTTTACACATATGCGGCAGTTGAGGTGTTGAGAGATGCCGGATATAGTTTAGAAGAGACAATTGACTTATTAAGATAATCAGTACCTGTTGGTAAATGTTAGTTGCAATATATAATAGAAAGGTCGATATCTTATGCCCAGAACCAAAGGAAGCAAGAATAAACCGAAAGTTATCAACGACTACGCATCTCAGATTGCGGAGAAGCAGGAATCTATCACTTCCCTGACTGCTGAGATTGCATCCATCACCGCCAACATTGACACTTTAAAGGCTGACCTGAAAGAGAAGAAGGCTACTTTGAAGAAGGCCGAAAAAGAAGTGACCACTCTGGAAGCAAAGAAGGCAAAGGAAGATGCTAAGGCCGCAGAGGAAGCAAAGAAGGCTGAAGCCGAGAGTGTGGTTAAGAGATTATTAGCCAGTGGTATGAGCGCGGATGAAATCCTTGAAAGACTGAAATAAACAAGAACCCAAGAAAAAATAAATGCCGTGTGGACAAACTGAACTCCAGAAGTTCACACGGTATTTTTGAAGATTACCGTATAGTTTATAACGAAAATAAAAGAAGAACAAAATTTACAGGAATGGAGCGTGAGAAAAATGAACTTATCCGAAATACATCATATTGCAATCATTGTATCTGACTATGAAGCAGCTAAGGATTTCTATGTGAACAAGCTGGGCTTCTCTGTCATCAGGGAAAACTATCGCCCGGAGCGTAAGGACTGGAAACTGGATCTGCGTGTCAATGAATACACAGAGCTGGAGATTTTTGCAGAAGAAAACCCGCCGAAGCGTGTGAACCGCCCGGAGGCCTGTGGGCTGCGTCACCTTGCATTCTGCGTAGACAGTGTGGAGCAGACGGTGAGGGAGCTGGCGGAGGTAGGAATTGAATGTGAGCCAATTCGTGTGGATGATTACACCGGCAAGAAGATGACATTCTTCCATGACCCGGATGGACTGCCGCTGGAGCTGCATGAGTAAAATGAAGAAAACAAGAAAACCAGGTGGTGGCCGGAAGAAGTTAAAGCCGGAATACGATGCTGGGAAGAATCTGAAAGATCAGATGGGTGCGGCTGTGGCGCTCTATGAGGAGGACTGCTCCCTCCAATCCATCGCCGATGTGCTAAACCTAAACCCAATCAAAGTGAGAAAGCTGCTCATCACAGCCGGTGTGTATGAATCTGAAGTGGCGGAGGAGGTACAGGACACGTTTGAGAGATATCGAAAAACGCAGGACTATAAAACTTCCATTCTCTCAACGGCAACAGTCCTTGGCCTATCCAAAGCCTCTGTTACCTCGTATCTGCCTTATAAAAAGGGCGTGTACTTCCAAAGTACAGAAAAGGAGAAAATCAGTGTTGGAGCAGAACGGCAGCGGAGATACAGAGCGGTAAGAAAACTGAGAACCGAGCCGACAGAAGAGCATCTGTGGGAGGTGGTTCTTCTTTATGCAGGTGTGCGTTTAAAAACGTACTCAGGTTTACCCTTTACCTATGAAATACGAAAGGGCCGGAATGGGCAATACACTAAGGAACTGTGGATCGATCGCAGAGAGAATAGTAAAAGCCTGGCGTGGAGTTCCGTGCTGCTGGCTCTGGGCAATATTAAAAAGGTAGGAGAAGTAGTTGAACGTCCTAAAGCGCTGGGCGATATCCGGGGTGTGACCTATATATACGGAATGTTCTATCGATTCGGACTGATCAATGTGCCGGATGAAGCAAAAGAAAAGATGAAGAAAGCATTCGGAAAATCGTTCTGACACGGATGCCGCAGAGGGGGAAGAAGCATCACCCAATGTTTGAGGTTATTGCGTGACCCGGAGATTACACAAAAAATCCGCCTGCGGAATGAACCACAGGCGGCTGAAATCACATTATAGCTTATTCAAAAAGTCTTCCAGAACACGGTTCCACTTTTCGGGGTACTCATAGAACATCAGGTGACCACCCATGACGTAGGTGTCGTAACCGGGAAGATGTGCTTCGACAAAGGGCTTTGCAATGCCCTGCCAGTGTTCTGCAATGAACATCAAGCTGGGCAGAGTTGCACCGACATCTTTTGCGATTTCAAGATAGTTGGAGAACACAGCGTCGCAGAACAGCTGACGGCAGATCCAGTACGGCGTGCGGCCGGAAATATCCAGCAGATACTCCAGCTCATCAGGCTCCATCTTATGCTGGATCATGACGCCAGTCGCATACTCGCTAAAGAACTCACGGCATCCCTCAGAAGAAGTCAACACCTGTGTGACGACCTGACAGCTCTTCAATCGTGCCCTCAGTCCACCACTTCGGGTCAGGGGAGAGCGGGAGCGGAGACATATCGATAGTCACAACGCCGCGCAGCTTGTCTTTGCCGAACTGCTGCACGTAGCTCCATGTGTCAAGGTTGCCCGTGCTCCAGCCAATCAGGACAATATCTTTGAGACCCAATGCATCAATCAGACCTGCTACATCGCGGCCGTGAGTCAGGTAGTCGTTGCCATCCACGGTTTTGGCAGAATAGCCTTGGCCGCGAGGATCGATAGCAATGACACGATATTCAGAGGAGAAATACTCCAGTTGGTTCTTGAAAATCTCACCAGAGAAGGTCAGGCCGGGAATGAAGACCAAAGGTTTACCTTCACCTTTTTTCCAAGACATGTAACTCCACACCGGGGGCTACAGTGACATACTTGCTTTCAATACGATCTTTTGCCATGAGAAAACCTCCCAACAAAACCTATAAATCGAATTGGTTTGTCTGAATTATACATCTGGAAGAAGAGAAAAGCAATAGGCTGATAGAAACTGCACTGCTGTAATCTAAAAAAGTTTCAGTGCATGAACATCGGTAACAGTTACACAATGTAAAAATAGCAATATGCTCACGATGAGCAGACACGAAATCTGTCTGCCGTAGTATTTTTACTTTATAAGACATCTCTATGGATGACGGTAAGGTTCGATAGGTGAGCCTTGCCGTTTTTCTTTTTTCTAAAATTGTTAATTTTTTCAAAATTGTATTCCAAAACAGCTCTGCGGATTCCTATTGGTGTAGGGGCTTTCAAAATCTTTTGAGCAACGGCTTTCCTCTAGTTTTATGAGTGGAAAATGAACAAAATCTATGCTCTAAAATTAGGCACCCCGACAAAATTTTGAAATCTGGTTGCCAAACACCCATTTTAGATTGTTATAGGTAGAGGGGAACGTTGGAAAAGTGAATTTTCTTTGAATTTTTGCAAGACCCGGTTTAAAAACACCCCTTAAAGTTTGTATAGGGTGTAAGGGCTATATTCCAAAACAGACCTAGTTGCTGTTGGCTTCGCTTCCGAAAATTCCTAATCCTTTACAAAGCTACATCGCACCTTGACAATTTCATGAGCCACCCCAGCTGGATACCTCTGGTACGGAATGTGCATTTTGCGCGTCCTACCAGAAAACACGCCGGAGAAAATCGGGCAGGAACGAGCCGGGACAGAGTGGACGGTAGTTAAGAGCAAGATTCGCCTTCGTATACGAAACTGCTCCTACGGGCGGTTTCTCTACGGCGGCATCTTGATGGGGATTGCGCTCCCCATACCCTCACATCGTGCAAAATTACATGATTTTGCCTATTGGTGACCTGCTGCAGCAGGTCACAGCCGGAGTGCAGATGCACTGCCGGAAAAATCAAATTCTTGATTTTGGAAAGGAGACCCCATGCCAAGAACGAAGAAAAAAGTGAAATCTATCGTAAAGACAAAAGTAATCTCCGCACGAGTTACAGAAGTAGTACATGAACTTTTGCACCAGCAGGCAGAAGATGCCGGAATGACCCTCTCTGAGTTTGCAGCGCAGATGCTGATGAAAGGCCGTGTGAATACCGCGTATGTGTTCTACGTTCACCCGGACGAAATCGAAGCCATCACACGAGAGTTTGCCGCTATCGGAAACAACTTGAACCAGATCGCAGCGTTCTTCAACAGTGGGGGCCTTCCATCACATGTCATGCGTGAAAACATCAATCATGCGATTTCCTGTATTTTTGAAATGCGGGAACAGGTCGCGGAAATGGCAGGAAAGAACTATGGCAATCTTAAAGCATATCGCAAGTAAGAGTTCCAACTATGGTGCTGCACTGGAATATCTGATTTTCAAACATGACGAGTATCGTAAAACTCCGATATTGGACAAAAACGGCAATCGTATCATGCGGGATGAGTTTTATCTGGACGGCCTGAACTGTGAACCCTATTCTTTCGATGCAGCCTGCCAGCAGCTGAACCGCGAATATCAGAAGAACAAAAATAAGAATGAAATCAAAAGCCACCATTACATTATCAGCTTCGATCCGCGCGACAGTACAGAAAATTGTTTGACGGGAAAACGGGCGCAGGAGCTTGGACTGGAATATGCAAAAGCAAATTTTCCGGGGCATCAGGCATTGGTCTGTACGCACATGGACGGTCACAATGGCAGCGGAAATATTCATGTCCATATCGTAATCAACAGTTTGCGAAAGCTGGATGTGCCCCAGCAGTCCTTTATGGAGCGACCCATTGACTGCAAGGCAGGGTACAAACACCATGTAACGAATGACTACCTGAAATACCTACAGAAATCCCTCATGGATTTATGCCAACGCGAATTTCTGCATCAGGTCGATTTACTGTCACCATCCAGAACGGGTGTGACCGAAGCGGAGTATTGGGCACAGCGGCGGCTGGATGAGAAAAAACAGGAAATTGAAAAGGAAGGATTTACGCCCAACCCGACAAAGTTTCAAACACAGAAACAGCTTATCCGGGATGCCGTTGCCGTCGCCCGTGAGAAAGCAATCTCGTATGAAGATTTTCAAGACATCCTGCAGGATGAATATAACATTTTTGTCAAAACACAACGTGGACGTTACAGCTATCTGCCGCCGGAACGGAACAAGTTTATATCGGAACGTTCTTTAGGGGACAGCTGCAAAAGAGAATGCCTGGAAGGATTCTTTGTTCAGAACGCCCAAAAGAATTTGCGGTACAAGGAAGAACCCATACTGATCTTTACGACCAGAACCAGGCTGCGTCTCGTTGTGGACCTGCAGGAGAATGTCAAAGCACAGGAAAATCTGGCCTATGCACTAAAGGTCAAAATCAGCAATTTGCAGAAAATGGCTGAAACGCTGGTATGGGTACAGGAAAACAACATCACCGACCTGACGGAACTGAACGATCTGTGTAAGACAGCACAGGCTAATGCGCAGGCAGCGTATGAGCGGCTGTCACAGGCAGAGGATGAACTGTACAAAACCAATGAACAGATTCATTATGCGGGACAGTACCTTTCTACAAAAGAGGTCCAGCAGCAATTTGCGAAGGCGATTTTTAAGAAAAAATTCCGTGCAGAGCATTCCAAGGAATTAGATGCCTATGCAGAATCCGTGAAATATTTCCGGGAAGAAAACGATGGAAAGCTTCCATCGTTGAAATCTTTGAAAAAACGGAAAGAAGAACTGACCAAAGAAATCGCGGAGAGGAAAAAGGCATATGCTCCCCTGAAAGAAGAATCCCGACGTCTGGAAATTGCATCGGATAATGTATACAGCATCTTCCGAAAAACCAATGAGATGAAATCCGACCTTGCATGGAAACACGAGTGGGAGGCCAAAGTCCGCGAAAAGGCAAGGCAGGAGCAGGCTCGACAGGAACAGCGCGAGCGTCAACCGAAACGCAAGAAGCGCAGCTATGATATGAGCCTGTAAGCAGCAGGGTCTTCCACCCCGCACCCCGGAACCCTGCCGGATGCGTAAGCCCGTGCAGGGCTTTCCCATTCGGCAGGAACTTTTGAAAACGACTAGGAGGAAGTTTGAGTAAAGAGTACATCAAAGCACAGACCCCACTGCCCGCGTATTTCCCTTATCCGAAATTTCTGCTGCAGATGAGCCTGTCCCATACAGCGCGGCTGACCTATGTTCTGCTGCTGGACCGCGTGACCCTTTCCCAGAAGAACGGCTGGGTGGACGCGCAGGGCCGGGCATATGTGCTTTATCCGCTGGCAGGGCTGGCGGCAGATTTGCAAAGCAGTATTTCCAGTGTCACCCGCGCTCTACGGGAACTGGAAGCCGCACGGCTGATCGAACGGCGGTCCAATGGCTTTTCCAAGCCCAATCAGATATTTCTTGGCGTTCCTCAGACTGTGCAGAAATGCGCAATCGGGATGGTCAAAAATGAGCAGCCGGATTGCTCAAAAGTGAGCAATCCGATTGCGCAAAACTGCACACCTAACCAAATAAATAAGAACGACCTGAGATGGAACAAAATAAATAGAACCAAAGAAGCATATGGGCGGTATCAGAATGTTTTTCTGGAAAATTATTCGGAATTGAAAATCGAAATTGCAGAGTTGGATGCACTGGTCAAAGAGCTTTCAGCCTATATGCAGTCTACAGGCAGGAAGTACGTAGACCATGCGGCGACCCTGCGCAGCTGGGCTGCACGAAAGAGAAAGCAACAGAAACCGGGAACAGGCATTCCGGACTATACCTACAACGAGGAGGAGAGCTTATGACGGAAACAATCCAGACAGCGATGGACAGGCTTATGACGACCGCTGCAGAACCGCAGGACTACGTTGCAGAAGATGGGCTGCTGTACTGCGGCAGCTGCAATACACCCAAGGAAGCGTTCTTCCCGAACGGCAGAAAACTGTTTGGGCGTGACCGCCATCCGGCTGAATGCCTGTGCAGGCAGGCGGTGAGAGAAAAGCAAGAGAAGGAAAAACGTGCAAGGCTGCATCACGAGAACGTGCGGCGGCTGAAGCTGCAGGGCTTTACCGACTGGGCGATGCAGAATTGGACGTTTGAAAACAATCATGGGCAGAACCCACAGATGCATCTGGCACAGCGGTATGTGGACTACTGGCCGGAAATGCGGGAGAAGAATGTGGGGCTGCTGCTCTGGGGCGGCGTTGGTACAGGCAAAAGTTTCATGGCGGGCTGTATTGCCAATGCCCTGATGGAACAGGAGGTGGCAGTCTGCATGACGAATTTTGCCCGGATCATGAATGAGCTGAACAGCACCTTTGCCGGGCGAAACGAAGTCGTGGGCAGGCTGTGCAGTTATCCGCTGCTTGTCATTGATGATTTTGGCATGGAGCGCGGCACAGAATATGCGCTGGAGCAGATTTACAACATTATCGACAGCCGCTACCGCAGCAGGAAACCACTGATCGTTACCACGAATCTGACCCTGACGGAGTTGAAAAAGCCGCAGGATACCGCTCACGCCCGTATCTATGACCGTCTGCTGGAACTGTGTACCCCAATTGCCTGCACAGGCCCCAGCATGAGAAAGAACATAGGACAGGAAAAATTGAACTTGCTGAAAACACTTCTGGCTTGAATGGGAGGTACGCGATTGAAAGAAAACGGCACAATGAATTGGCTGGAGCAGATTCACAAGATGAAGAACCGGGACATTCGCACGATTGAACAGTCTGAACTGGAGGAACTGCCGCAGGATGCAGTGGAACACGGATTGCCGCAGGAGAAAAGGCTGAAAAATCTGCTGGATAAGGTCCGAAACCCTTATTGCTATCTGGACAACGGAATCATTGTGAAGCTGAATTTTGCACCGAGAGGGAGCAGCACACTGTCTGAGTGCATTGGCAGATGCTTTCAGTCTGCCAGCTGAAACGGTAGAGAAAGTTTCGGCAAGCTGCTGAAAAATCGCACAGAAAAATTTCATACTTTAATGCGATAAAGCACTGGACAAAGGGTGATGATTCTGGTAAGCTGTTTGTGGGTAAGAAAATAGGAATGTGCCAGCTGAGCAAAGTTTGCTCGGCAGGCTTGTTCTACATAGAAAAATGTGGAGCCTTTCGCTTCTCTGACGAACAGTATTGCCGATTCGTTAAGGAGGTGGAAGGCTTTTGTTATGCCCTGATATAAAGTTACAGAAGAAACCGCAGCAAAATTCAACTCGTTATCGTACAGCCCTGTATTTACGCTTATCCCGTGAGGATGGCGATAAAACAGAGAGCGACAGCATTGCAAACCAGCGCACACTGCTGGAAGCCTATGCCGCAGACCACCCGGAACTGTGCATTGTGGACGAGTTTGTGGATGATGGCTACTCTGGCTCGAACTTTGAACGGCCTGCGTTCCAAAGGCTGTTTCAGGAACTGGAGCAAGGAACCGTTAATTGCATTCTGGTAAAAGATTTGTCCCGCTTTGGACGGAATTACATTGAAGTGGGACGTTATCTGGAACGCATTTTTCCGGTCATGCGGGTTCGGCTGATTGCAGTAACAGATAACTATGACAGCCAATCTGCATGGAAAACCAGTGATTCCATTATGGTCCCAATGCGGAACCTGCTCAATGATGCCTACTGCCGGGACATTTCCGTCAAGATCAAGAGTCAGCTTGCGGTCAAGCGGAAGCGCGGCGATTTTGTGGGGAGCTTTGCAGCGTATGGATACCAGAAGGACCCTGCCAATCATACCAAGTTGATTGTAGATGAACTGGCGGCGGAAACGGTGCAGAACATTTTTCGCTGGAAAATCAGTGGCATGAATAATCAGAGCATCGCAGACCGTTTGAATGCAGAAAAAGCCCCATCCCCAGCAGTACGAAAGCTGCAGAGCGGCGCAAAACTAAGCCTGCATTTCCGCAAGAGCGATGAGCCGCCGTGGTCTGCCAAGGCGGTGGACCGCATCCTGCACAATGAGGTCTATACCGGGAGACTGGTACAGGGAAAGACCAAGCGACTGGATTATCGCTCTAAAAAGAAAATAAACGTGCCGATGCGGGACTGGACAATCGTGGACAATACCCATGAAGCAATCGTTCCGGCAGAACAGTTTGAACTGGTGCAGAGGATTCTGGAAACCGAAACACGCAGGCCGAACGATGCCGAAACGGTGGCCCTGTTTGCAGGCTTTCTTTACTGCGGGGACTGCGGCAGTCGGCTGGTGCGCAGATCAGCCAGCTATAAGGGCAAACGGTATATCTATTATCAGTGCTCCGGCAGCAAGCAGAACAAAGGCAGCTGCACGAGCCATAATCTGCGGGATGAAAAACTCTATAACGTCGTGCGGAACGCGCTTCAGATGCAGATCCAGATCGTGATGGAAGAAGCAGAGTTTGTAGAAAGCATCCGGCAGGCCCAGCAGGAACCCTACCGTGTGCGGCGCATCGAACGGCAGATTCGGCAGCTGACTGCAGAAAAGGCCCATACACAGGGCATTAAGGAAAAATTGTATGGGGATTACGCAGAGGAAATCCTCACACGGGAGGATTTTTTGAACTACAACGAACTGTACAGCAAGCGGATTGAAGAGTATGACCGCAAAATCACAGAACTGGAAGCGGAACAGCGAAATTTACAGACTGCTCCAAACGCTTATCCGTTTCTGGATGTGTACCGTAAGTATCGAAAATTGGAAGAAATCACCCGCCCGATGGTCGTGGAACTGATTGAGAAAATCGAAGTGTATGATGGCAATCGGGTAGAGATTACGTTCCGATTCCAGGACGAAATTGCAGACCTGCTGGAGGAATTGCACCAAAAGCAGCATGAAGTGTCAGCTTGAAAGAAGGTCGTGATTTATGGCAAGAGTAAGCAAGAAAGTAAGTGCGGCGCAGCGGGAAGCCGAGAACGCGCAGCACCGTATCTGGAAAACCGCAATTTACGCACGATTGTCTGATTTCGATGATGTGCTTCGGAATACGGAATCACTGGAAGTGCAGATCTCTTACATCAAAGAGTATATCAACCACCGGGATGATCTGATGCTGCTGGATGTGTTTGCGGACAAGCGGTGCACAGGAATGAACTTTGACCGCCCGGAATTTGAGAGGCTTCTAAAAGCACTGCAGGAGCGGAAAGTCAACTGCATTGTGGTAAAGGACTTCTCCCGACTGGGTCGTAATTTCGTGGAAACAGGTCAGTATCTGGAGCAAGTGTTTCCACTGTTTGGCGTAAGATTTATCGCCATCAATGATAATTATGACAGCCTGAACAGACAGAGCCGGGACGGGATGCTGGTGCCGATCAAGAGCATAATCAATGAAATGTACTCGAAAGACCTGTCCCAGAAGATTCAGTCGTGCTTTCGTTCCAAGGAAGCACGGGGAGAAATCTATACCCCTGTTCCATTTGGCTACAAAAAGAATCAGAAGAATCATTTGGTTCTGGATGAGGAAGTCAGCGATGTGGTAGTTCGGATTTTTCTCTGGAAAAAATCCGGCATGAAAGAGCGCGAGATTGCAAAGAAGCTGTCTGCGCAGGGAATCCAGACACCTTTTACACGCCGCTGTCAGCTGGGATACCTGAAAAACACCTTGAGGGTAAAGGACCCAGCATGGCAGACCGTTTTCGTGACAAAGGTGCTGGAAAATCCAATCTACACAGGAACAATGGTCTATAACCGCATCGCCTACGATGAAACGAATCGGAAAATCGGGCAGAATCCACGGGAAAGCTGGCGGATGGTGCCGGACAGCCATCCGGCGATTATCAGCTGGGAACTGTTTGATGAAGTTTCCGCATTGCGGGAAGCCGAGCAAGCGGTCAAGGAAGAGCGAAAAAAGTGGTGCAGACAGCGCAGAAAGAACAATCCGAACATCTTCAAAGGCAGAATCTTTTGCAAAAAGTGCGGAGAAAAATTGGTTTGTCATTGGCAAAGTGATGGTGCGCTGTATTTTTACTGTGCATCTTGCCATGTTTCAATTTCAGAGAAAGACCTCTGGAACGGCATTAACAAGGAGTTGCACCAGCGGATGGAAGAACACCGTGATTTGCAGAAGCTGGCACGGAAAAGCTCTGGAAGAAGCAAATTCCAATCAAAAGAAATAGCTACAAAACGTGAAATTGAACAGGCGTCAGGCAATATCGTTCGACTGGAATCACAGAAGCGCAGCGGCTACGAGCAGTATGTCCTTGGAAAAATTTCAAAAGAAAAGTTCTTGGAATTGAAGCAGGATGTAGAGAATGAAATTGAGGCATTCAGACAGACAAAAGCTGAAAAAGAGAAAGAACTGGCCGTTGTTCAAGAAGAATTGCAGCAGAAAAAGCAAATCGCAGGCAACACAGAGGTTCTTTTAACGGCAGATAATCTGCAGCAGTATGTAAAGAAAATTGAAGTGGATCACAAGAAAAATACTTATACGGAATTTGTGTTCTAACGAAAAAGGAGGACAGACAATGAAAGAAAAAATCTATGATGCCCGGACAGGAATGGAATATGTTTTGATTGGCGATTATTACCTGCCAGCCTTGAAAGTGCCACGGACTCGTCCGGTTGGCCGCTGGGGGATGCTGCACAAGGCGTACCTGAAACTGCGAAAACCAGCCTATTATCAGAGCCTGCTGCTGAATGGAAAGCTGGACGCTGTTTTGGCAGACGTGGAAGAACAGGCAGCAGAGCGATATGAGGTTTTGATCGAGCAGATGAGCCAGCGGGAGAGCATTTCAGAAAAACTGAAAGAAGAAAATCAGATGGAGTGGGTGCGCCGCATGAGCAATCTGGAGAATAGTGCAGCGGAAATCGTAAAGGCAGAATTGATTTATTCGTTTGAAGGGAGGTGAGCAGCAGATGATCGGAACCTATTACCGGCTTTCACTTGCAGACGAGGATGTGGGTGCTGATAAGGCCGAGAGCAACAGCATTCAGGGCCAGCGCGGACTGGTAGAGGGGTATATCATGGCTCGCCAGGAACTGGCTGCAGAGCCGCGTCAGGAGTATGTGGACGATGGCTACTCCGGCACCTCCACGAGCCGCCCGGCGTTCCAGCGGCTGATTCAGGACGCGCAGGATGGCAAGGTGAAAACAATTATCGTAAAGGACTTTTCCCGGTTTGCCCGCGATTATATCGAAGCAGGCGATTATATGGAGCGCATTTTTCCATTGCTGGGCGTTCGCTTCATCTCCGTCAACGATGGTTACGACAGTGGAATGCAAATCGGAAACGATGTACGCGGACTGGAAGTAGCTATTAAGAACATCATCAACGCATCCTACAGCCGGGATCTTTCTGCCAAAATCGCAGCAGCAGACCATGTGATGCAGAGAAAAGGAATGTATCTCGGAGGATACCGCCCGTTTGGATTCCTACCGGACCCAAATGACTGCCATAAGCTGATCCTAGACCCGGTAGCCAGCCAGTATGTGCGCCTGATTTTTGAACTGGCATTGCAGGGAAACAGGACGGGGACCATCGCAAAAATCCTGAATGAAAAGCAGATTCCAACCCCGGCAGTGTATCATGTGTCAGAAAACCATGTGTACAGCGAGCAGAAAGCATGGGACTTGCAGCGCAGCCACTGGACAAGCGGAATGGTTTACCATATATTGAATAATGAGAAGTATAAGGGAACCTACGTGGGCGCGAAATTCATTATGCCTGTTCCGTGCAAACATCGGGTCCTGCGCGCTCCCTTGGAACAGCAGGTACGAATCGAGGACAGCCATGCCGCTATTATGACCCCAGAAGAATTTGCACAGGCGCAAAAGGTCATTATGCTGCAGCATGGAAATCATCAGGCAGGGAACTACACAAAACGCCAGTATCCGCTGAAGGGAAAGGTCTACTGTGGCTATTGCCGGAAATTGATGAAATATCGTGTTCTCAAGAAACTTGGCCCCTCGTTTAACTGCAGATTTTCAGCCACGGCGGTGGACAGCCCCTGCAAGCGAATCCCGATTTCTGAGAAAATGCTGGAAGAGATTGTCCGAAACGCGCTGACAGTGCAGATAAAGCAGGCGGAGCATATGCTGGAAATCCTGCACGAACGGGAACGCAAAGCGTTGATCTTTTTTTCCGCACTGGAACGGCAGGAAGAAAAGCTGAGTGCAGAAAAGGCAGAGCTCGTAAAACTTCGTGTTGCACTGTATGAGCAGTATGCCGACGGAAATATGAGCAAGGAAGAATTCATCCGGCAGAGAGATGCCTACAGAGTGCAGGAAGATGAAAGAATGGAGCAGATTCAAAGGCTGCGTACCGAGAAAGATCAAATTTTCCAGCCTGTGAAAAAGGATACGGATAATTTGCAAGCCATGATGAATACGGTGGGAGAAGCAGGCGATGTGATGCATTTGTCACAGAATGTGGTGGAAGCCTTTATTGACCGCATCGAGGTTTTCAACGATGAACGTGTGAAAATCCATTTTACATTTGAAGATGTGCTGGCAGACCATGCAGAATGAGCCGTAGGCAAAACTAACGCGGCAATTAGAGTTTTTCTTGTAAGAACACGAGATTCATGGTATCATAGAAGCAACGAAAAGTCTGTGCATGGCTACGTGAAAGGGGCAGCAGAGATGAAAGAAATGAATATTCCCGTTGGAGTTTCGGATTTTGAAGAAATTCGTAAAAATGGGTATTACTATATTGATAAATCGGGACTGATTGGCGAACTGCTCAGTAGAACCGGAACGAAAGTGACGCTTATTACTCGCCCCAGACGATTCGGTAAGACATTGGGCATGAGTATGCTGGAAAACTTCTTCGACATCCGAAAGAACAGCAGAAAACTGTTTGAAGGGCTAGAAATTGCAGAGCATCAGGCATTATGTGATGCGTGGATGAATCAGTATCCGACAATCTCTATTTCATTCCGGCAGATAGATGGTCTGAATTTTATGGATGCATATCAGCAGCTTGTCTATGAAATTGCGCTTCTGTATCAGAATCACACGTATTTGTTGGATAGTCAGGTGATAAGCAAACAAGAAAAATTTCTTTTTCAGCAGATAAGTGATCGAAAAGCGGAAAAGACGGATGTGCTGCGCTCGATTCAATTTTTAACATTGCTGCTAAATAAGCATTACAACAAAAAAGTAATTCTTCTTATAGATGAGTATGATGTTCCTGTAGCGAAAGCAAACAATAACGGTTACTATACTGAAATGCTCGATGTTATGAAAGGCTTAATGCAGGCCCTAAAAGACAATCAAGCACTTCAATTCGCAGTTGTTACGGGTTGCTTAAAGATTGCGAAAGAGAGCATCTTTACAGGAACCAACAATTTTGTATCGGATACTATTACAAATTCTCGTCTGAATGAGTATTTCGGATTTGTACAGAGCGAGGTTGACCAGCTGCTAAAGGATGCCGACCTGACAGAGCAGGCTGAGAATATCAAAAAATGGTATGATGGATACCATTTCGGAGCCTTTGATGTTTACTGCCCGTGGGATGTAATGAACTATATGCTGGAATTACAGCGCAACCCGAAGGCTAAGCCTATCAGCTACTGGAAGAACACCAGCGACAATGCAATCATCCGTTCCTTTATTGACTATGCGGGGAGTACAATCACAAATAGACTTGAAACCCTGATGGCTGGCGGCTACATTGTTCAGCGTGTGGATGAAAACCTGACCTATGACTACCTGCATTCCTCAGAAGATAATCTCTGGAGTACGCTGTATCTGACAGGGTACTTGACCAAAGCTCGTGAAGGCGATTATAAAGGCGAATTGTCGGATGGCATGGTTGCCCTTATGATTCCTAATGCAGAAATCAAAGAGATTTTTGAAACAACAGTCATCAAATGGTTCGATGACAGTACGAAGAAGTGGAATCGAAATGCTTTGTTTGATGCAGTCTGGAACGGTGACAGCGAAGGCATTACCAAGGAAATGAATGCTCTGCTCCGGCGCACCATTAGCTACCATGACTATCGGGAGGACTTCTACCACGCATTCCTTGCGGGCATCTTCACAGGTGCAGGATACATGGTGGATTCCAATAAGGAACATGGCGAAGGACGAAGCGATGTGGTCGTCTACGATTCCATCAATGCCCGCGTTGCAATCTTTGAGGCGAAGTATACGAAGGTTTTGGAAAATCTGGAGAGTGAGTGCGATACAGCGTTGCAGCAAATTGATGATCGGATGTATGCAAAAGAGTATGAGGATGACTACGATCAAATCCTTTGCTACGGTATTTCGTTCTTTAAAAAACGCTGCATGGTAAAGAAAAAGTGATTCACAGCAAAGCTTAACTTGAATTTTGTATTATAACTTAAAATAAGTTAAAACGCAGAAAAAGAGTTATAAAGCGAAGCCCGCATAAGCCACAGACGGCACCCAGGAGGATTCGAGGGTGCGTCTGCAGCTTATGCGGGCTTTTTTATTTTGCGATTTTAATACGGATAGGTGCTAAATTCCAAGGCTGACAAGAGCGGCCTTTAACTCTTTTGCCATGCGAATAATGACAGTCTGTTCAGTTTCATTGCAGTCCAGCAGTAAGCGGTGAAATTCGGAGTTTGCAGAGGAAGAAGAATGTTCAAGACAGTCGAGCAAAAGCTCATCTGCGGAAACGGATAATGTGTTGGCAATTTCAACAAGAACAGAAAGACTTGGAACCTTTGTGCCATTTTCGATTTGGACAATGTATTCACGACTGCAGTTGACTTTTGCGGCAAGAGCTTCCTGTGTCAGATTCGATTTTGAACGGTAGAAGCTGATTCGTTTTCCTAAAGAAGTACGATTTACGGACATATAGTGATCTTCCTTTCAAATGCCCGCATAAGATACTTTAATTATTTGACTTATGAAAAAATGTATCAAGAAAAACCAAAAGATCGATCCGCATAGAAGTCAGAATTTTTCTTTTCCCTTCTAGCGGAGGTGGCTTCTGAGGCAAAAATGTGAACCAGTAGTTCACATTTTAGGGTACAAGTGAACTGCTGGTTCACAGAAAAATATATCTGACAAGCGTATAATAAAAGCGTGAAACCAAACTACAAAAAAGTGAGGAAAACGAAATGGAAAGGCTGCTGACACTGTATAGCGAAGTTCAGTCAACGGATGTACGGTGGCTGTGGTATCCCTTTATTGCAATCGGGAAAATCACACTGCTGCAGGGTGATCCCGGCGATGGAAAGTCTAGCATGATGATGAATCTGATTGCGGAACTTTCAACAGGAGGTAAGCCCCCGGATGGCTGTAAGATCGGTGCGCCGCAAAAGGTGATTTATCAGTGCTCCGAGGATGGCGTTTCAGACACGATAAAGCCCCGTCTGGAACGCTGCGGAGCAGATTGCGGGAAGATCGCTTTCATCAATGAAGAAGTCTATAACGGCCTTACATTGGACGATGAGCGCATCCGTCAGGCAATCATTGAATTCCGGCCGCGCTTGGTCGTGATCGACCCAATTCAGGCCTATCTTGGCAGTGATTCAGATTTGCAGATCGCAGGCAGGGCACGGAAACTTATGCGCCGCCTTGGAATGTGGGCTGCTGGCTACGACTGCGCTATTGTTCTGATTGGGCACCTCAATAAAAAAGAAGGCTCCAAAGGGCTGTACCGCAGCCTTGGCAGCATTGATGTTGTGGCAGCAGCACGAAGCGTCCTGCAGGTGGAGCGAGATACAGAGAACCCTGATATAAGAATCGTACATCAAATCAAAAACAGTCTTGCGCCTACGGCAGAAGACATCCGTTTCTCTATTTCTGCCGAAAGTGGTTTTCAGTGGCTTGAATGTAGGCCACAGCTCTTTGAAAAACAACAGCCGGACACCGAACCTGAATTTGATACCGAGCAACAGAAAGCTGTCTACTGGATTAAGCATTTCCTTGAAAAAGGCGATATGAGCGCAAATGAAATGTATTGTCGCTTAGATAATGAAGGTGTCAGCAAACGAGTAGCGCGGATGGTAAAAACAGAAATGGGAATCCACTGCTACCAGAAAAAGCGGAAATGGTATTGGAGCGTTCAGCCGGAAGAAGGTGCTATGAATGGATCGCAAGTATAAGGTTGGTGGCTATGTGAAACTTGCAAAACTGTGGGAACGCGCTAAGGATGCAGCAGTAGCCTATCACAGTTCCTACTATGCTGAAAAGTTTAAAACTGATAGCGATAAAAAGCTGGTTGGTGTTTATATTGACATCACAGGGAATAAGGAAATTTATAAACGCCCGGAAATGGTGCATCTGCTCAAAGATTGCAAAAAGGGTGCCGTCAATCTGATTTTTTCACAGACAAGGGCCTACCTTGCAGCGAATACCTGTGATTTCTGTTTTCTGCTGAAATATCTGTTTGATTTGCCGATGCGGGTGGACATTGTTACAGATGATGACGACCAAAGAGTCGACACCATTCTTGATGTTGATAACCAACGGCAAAGTCTGAAAGAATTAGCCGAAAAATACACATCAATCCGTGAGAAAGAATATCTTGCATGGAAAGCACGACTAGAACATGAAATGGAAAAGGCAGATGGAAAATGAATGAAGGACAGTATGATTCAAAAAATGTAGAACATATTTCAATAGAAAATATCGAAGTTGTGTCCAATGGAATGGATTGGAAAAGCAGGCATTTGGAAGCTGAAAAGAGAAAAGCCGAAATCCGCGACAGAATCCATAAGCAGACTGAACAGGGCCAGAAATCAGCAAAAGATTATTTCCGCCCTGCAAAGCCGACCCCATCAATCTATGACAGTGACCTAAAACGTGTGGCCGTTTATGCCCGTGTCAGCACATCTAGCGAAGAACAGATTTCCTCTATTGAAAATCAAACTCTATACTACACCAAAAAGATTGCAGAAACGGAAAACTGGAATCTGCAGGATATTTACAGCGATGAAGGAAAATCGGGTACTTCACTGCGGAAACGGGATGCGTTTAAGCGAATGATGCGAGATGCCAAAGACCAGAAGATGGATTTGATTATCTGCGCCAGCATTTCGCGGTTTGCGCGAAATTTTTCGGATTGTATGACGCAGATCGCAGCACTGAAAACCATGCACCCGGCACATCCCATTGGCGTGTACTTTGAAACTGAAAACATCTACACGCTGAATCCAAGCAGCCAATATAGTTTGGACATTCAAGCACTTCTGGCAGATTGGGAATCGGGCAACAAGAGTCGCCGGATGATCCTTTCGTATGACCAGCGTATTATGACAGGCCAGTACCCGGTGGCCGACCTGATGGGGTATCGGCATACGAAGGATGGACAGCTTGTGATTGAGCCGGAAGAAGCAAAGACGGTACGTTTTATCTTTCTGGCATTTATTCAAGGGTACAACTATGAGCAGATTGCAATGATCCTGACGCAGAAGAAGCGCAGCACCCTGCGCGGCAGGCAGGAGTGGAATGGCATGATGGTGGCTAACATCATGAAAAACGAACGTCGCTGGGGTGATCTGGAAGCCCGGAAGAGCATCGTGGTGGACTACAAGTTGGGCAAAGTCACAAAGAATAACGGGAATCGCTGCTCTGCCTACGTTCCAGAACATCACCAAGCAATTGTTTCGCCGGAGATTGCACGGGCTGCACATCTCGTGGCATCCAGCAATAAGAAGTGCGGTGTGCAGGATATTGTAGTAATCCAGCAGGGAGCATTGAAAGGATTCGTGGGCACCCATCCGAACTGGAGTGGCATCAATGCCGAAAGCATCCGCAGCCTTTGCCTGAATGCCTATCTGCCGGAAGAAGTGGTCGAACTGAACGATATGACGGAAATGCGGTCTGGAAAGAAGTCGGATATGGCATTGTTATCTGATTATCTGACGGTTTCAGGCACTTGCTTTATCAACCAGAGCAGCCCGGTTATGACAATTTCTAAAAATGAAATCCGTTTCAGCAAGGCATGCCATACCCGGTTGGACGACTGCGAAGATGTTGAATTGCTCTATCATCCGATTCTGCAGGTCGTGATCCTGCGGAAGAACAATTGTAAGTCTTCAACGGCAATGCGCTGGAGAGATGACAATGACGTTCATAGTGCTTTTTCAGCCAGAGCATTTTCTGGACTGGTCTTCCAAACATTGAACTGGAGAAGGAATTGCCGCTATCAGTGCCGTGGTATCTGCCAGGAACGGGAAAACGCAAAATTCCTGCTCTTTGAGTTGGATGAGTCCCGGATTTTGATTGGGAAAAATCATTATGAACAGGCTGAGGGATACTCGATGAACCTGGAATGCAGGCTATATCGGCGTAAGTGGGTTCAGAGCATTACGGCCCGTGATGTGATGGAATCCGGCCAAGTCGTAGAAAACCCCATGATTGGTGCAATTCCAAGCAGAAATGAAGTTCAACGTGAACTGGATGACCTTTTAATGTCGATGTAGGAGGATTTGTGAAATGGAAGAAAAAAGCAGGGAGCAGGAAATGAGTGCTCGGGAGATCTCGCTGATTCGTGAGTTGGCACAGATACGAAAAGAGTATAAAAGAGAGCTGGAGTACGAAAAATTTGATGGGTATGAGCTGCCGCCGCGCACACAGTTTTCCATGCTGAATAAGCCAGCAGTAAGCATAAAATATGGCGTTATGAAATTCAATATGGCCTGTATCCGGCTTTTTGAAGGAATTAAGTATGTTCTTCCAATTCTGCATCCAAACAAGAAGCGGCTTGCGTTGATTATGTGCCCGGAAGAGGACAGTGCATCTGTTGAATGGGCAAGACAGAAGGACGAAAACTGGGTGAATAAGGATATTACCTCTTTGGAATTTGTGGAAAATATCTTCAAAATCATGAGTTGGAACCGTGAATGCCGCTATAAGATACTCGGACGGGTGGCGAACTCAGATCAGGGCCTTTGTATGTTATTCGACTTGGAAGAAGCAATCATGTTCACCCCAAAACCACAGGAATACACAGACCCTGTTACGGGTGAGACAAAGAAGAAACAGATAAAATTCTTCCCGGATGTCTATAAGGATCGGATCGGGAAATCTTATACTGATTACATTGCAGGCCATCAGATGAATCTGTTTGAAGATTTTATTGGGTATCAGGGCTCTGCAGTATTGGATGAGACTGAACGGGAAGCAGGCACTACTTCAGTACCGATACCGCAAGGTGAAGACTCAGAAAATACACCATTACCAGATTTGCCGGAACAGCCTGAAAATGTACAACGACCGGGCAGTGAGGTTGTTGAGAAAGGAATGCTGACATGAGTTCTGGACGAATTATGAATCTGCTGGTGACGATTCCGGCAGAAAGCCGAAGAATGAATGTGGGAAAGGATGTTATTCGTGTTCTTGGGAGTCCGACCTATATTTGTGTTTTGCAGAGAAAAGATCGGAAATCTATTGTGATTACTCCGTGCACCGCTGAACATCCCATGTCCTTTAAGGTTCCTGATAGGCTGCTGACCGATGGCCAGTGCCGGATGATGATTAACGGAATACAGTTCATCCATGCACTTCTGGAAACAAATGGTCTAGCTGTAGGAAAAGACCATCAATTTAAAGGACGGTATGATGCTGAGAAAAATGCGGTTGTTATTTCGCTTGAAGAAAATGAATTTGAGAACGAACGTCAATCGAAAATAGGCTTGAGCCTCTAAAAGTATTTGACTTGACATTACGTCCGATTGGTCGTACAATGTGACCAAATGGACGTAATGGAAGGGGCGATTCTTATGAGTGGTGGAATTTTAGATAGTTTTCAAACGATAATTCCAACAGCAGCGGCTGTCTTATCGGAAAGACGACAAATGTTAAGGATGACGCAACAAGAGGTTGCTGATCGAGCCAATATAACTTTACGTCAATATCAAAGGCTGGAATCTGGGGAAAGAAATATTTTGACTTCTTCTTTTGGCTTGGCCTGTCGGGTAATTGAAGCTCTTGATATGGATGTTTCTAAATTCTATCATGGTGACTATTATCTTGAAGAAGAGCTGAAGACAACGAGAGGCAAAGGATTTAGAAGTAGGAAAAAGCTATCGATTTAATGGATGGCATAATGTGAGAAATTCCAATATGGACAAATCTGTGTTAAATTGTTTACATGCAAATACAGTATTTACGGCTTCTTATCATGGTTTATTATATTCTTTATATTTTCATAAAAACGTTTACTATTATAATCGTGAAAATAAATCAAGAATGGAGTCGTTTGGGAAAAAATTAGGAATTTCTAATCGTGAAATATCGGGAGAATTTAAGGAACAACCAATGATTGATTATCAATATGTGGATAATAGGCGATTATATGCTGGATTTAAATATGATAATTGCAAACAACATTCAAGCTGAACTGAAAAAAGAAAACAAAAAGCAGGTTGATCTGGCAGAAGAAATTGGAGTCTCTAAGCAGACAATGAGCAAAATCATGAATGGAGCAAGAGCAATCAATGCGGTAGAACTTCATAAAATTTCCGAATATCTCCATGTGTCAATGAATTCTCTGATGAAAATGCCTGAAAAGCCGATGGACACAAATGTTATCCATGCGTTTATGGGGCGCGTTAAAACAGAGGAAGCACGAAAAGGAATTCAGCTTGCGGATAAACTGTCCGATATGATTCTGTTTCATACTAGGGTGTGCGAGAATGGCAAAAGGATGGAGCAGCCCTGGGAGGATAAGTGATGAACAATGTTTTGGAAGGTAGCCTCTTTGTAAACCCAAATAAGAAATTTGATGAAATCCAATCCATCATCAGGCAGTTTTCAGCAGAGTATGTCGGTAATTCTATTATCAAGGATAATATTACGAACCATTAAAAGATTATATGAAGCTGTACAACTACCTCAAAGAACGTTTGTGTGCTGATAAGATGACATACATCTTTTTGGATGAGGTACAGGAGGTTTCATCATTTGAGAAAGTGGTTGACAGCCTTTATATCAGGGATTATGTGGATGTTTATGGCTGGTGAATGCAACTACGGATACTGAATGAGTAAGAATTGAAGAAAGCGGTGCAAAAACAGATGTGACAAGATTGATTTCGGCACGAATGGCTACCGAATTTGAAAGGGGGCTTTATTATGGTAAAAACGAGTGAAATGTCTATGGAACTGAAACAGGAACTTGCATTTACAAAAGAAGAACTCGCAGAACTGGAAGCGGCAAAGAAAATGCCAATCACGTTTGATGCGGATTGCCCTGAAACCACACCTGAGCGGGCGGTTAAATTTAGAAGAGTTAATCCGCCGCGTAACAGAATGGATGCCCATGGGACATAATCATAATCAAGAAAAGAACATATAGAGTGTAGGTAAGCCCTACAAGGCTCAGATCGGTTCAGAACCGATTGAAAGCCTTGTAGGGCTTATTTTTTTGCAAAAATTTTTGTTCCTTACTTGACAACCGCATATGGCCAACTGAGAAAAACTACGATAACTAAAGGCTTTTTTTACGGCTTGAGTTGTTCTTTAAAAGTTTTATTTGTTGAAAAACTGCAAGAAGGCCATGGGACAATTGAAGAAGCAGCGGAAGATGCTGGAATGACAGTAGAGGAATTCAAGAAAGTGATGGAAAACACCTCTCTGCAGGCGGTCTAAGAAAAAACATATAGAGTAAACTGTTAAGCCCTACAAGGCTCAGATCGGTTCGATACCGACTGAAAGCCTTGTAGGGCTTATTTTTTTGCTTTTTTTCAAATTTATTTGTGAAAAGTGTTGTCCAAGACTTGACATCGGCCGGCTCTAGTGATACGGATTCCTTTATGGAGGAATTGAAAGAACTGGCGAAGGGTGACGATCGGATTCTCTTTACCGGGTTTGTGCAGGGAGCAATGTTGGATGAACTATACAGCAACGCTTACATCTACACGCTGCCGTCCGATCTGGAAGGAATGCCATTAAGTCTGCTGGAGGCAATGAGCTACGGCAACTGCTGTTTGGTTTCGGATATTCCGGAGTGCACAGAGGTTGTGGAAGATAAGGCATTGATTAGCCGAATACGAAGAACTGATACGGCGATTGTACGAAGCCATTTCTTCCCTGCCGCCTATGCAGGCTCGCCGTGTCCATGCCCGCTATATGCTGGGTATGAAAGTGAAAGATATTGCCGCAATGGAGGGTATCACGCCATCACAGGCAGGAAAATCCATCCATGCCGCACTGCGGAGACTGCGCCGGTACTTTGCTCGACAGAAATGGACGGTCAATCTATGAGTATTTCCAAAGAAAAGAGGTGCCTGACATGAACGAAAAAATTACAGCCCACCCCCAAAAAGAAGAACGGGAGAAAGTCCTGAAGGAGATTCGGCAGCTTGAAAACCGAAAGAAGATTTTGGAGAACAAGCAGCGGAACGAAGAACGCAGGGTTCGCACCCGCCGCCTGATTGAGCGCGGAGCCGTTTTGGAGGGGATTTTCCCGCTGGCTCCCGACCTTTCCGGCGCAGAGGTTAAAGCATTTTTGATTGCCCTGTCCCATCTTCCGGGGGTTGCGGAATTGACTGCAAACCTGTCACAATCCGGGGACACGCCATAAGTCCCTTGTTTACAAGGGCGCACTTATACACCGTTGCCGGTGCTGTGCGCGCGTCGTCGCAAAGTCCGCTCTGTTTCGTTCCCGCCTTGCGGCGAAAACTGCACACGCTCCCTTGCTCCTCCTTTCCCCCAAAAAACCGCTCCGCTGGGTTTCTGTGGGGGCCCCATCCAGTCTATGCAGCAGCTTCATGAAAAAATCACTGATATGAACAGCCGTTACTATGACCTGCGCGGAAAGATCGTCAAGGCCGAGCGCCGGATCACTACCCTTACCGAGCGCGGGGAGATGTGGGAACAGTACAACCAGTACAAGTCCATCCACAAGCAGCTTGCCAAAGTAAAGCCGGAAAAACGGGAACAGTTTGAACAGCGCCACAGCCGGGAACTGATTCTGTATGACGCAGCGGCCCGGTATCTGAAAGAACTGAAAGACAGCGGCGAGGCAATCACCCCAAAGGCATGGCAGCTGGAAATTGACCAGCTGGCCGCTGGAAAGCAGACGGACACGCTTGCCATGAAAGCCATGCGGGAGGATTTGAAAGCAGTGGAACGGCTCCGCAAAACCGCCGAGCAGCTGTCCAGACAGGAACGGGACAAGTCTCACGACCGGGAGCCGGAGCGGTAAGGGCTACCGCGTTTCACGACATACTTTTGCACACAGAAAAACCGCCGTACAGGTTTCCCCATACGGCGGCAGACTGTTTATTTGCCGAACAAGTCGCTGTGTGTGCCGGTGCGGGCCAGCGTCAGCACCAGAACATCATCTTCTATGCGGTAGACAAGCAGCCAGTCCGGGAGAATATGACATTCCCGATGGCCTGCCCAATCGCCGGACAGGTCATGGTCACGGTTCTTATCCGGCAGCGGTTCGCCCATTGCCAGCAATGCTACGACCTGCTCCAGCAGCTCGATCTTCAAGCCACGCTTGATGGCTCGTTTGTAGTCTTTTTTGAAACTGGTCGTGTACTTGACGGTATATTTGGTTTCTTTCATCTTTTCAGGTCAGCAAACAACTCGTCAAGGTCATTGTAGCCCTTTACAGACGGGTCTTTTGCAATCCTTTCCGCTTCCAGCATGGCAGCAACCGTTTCTTTGTTCGGCTGTTCCAGCCTTACTTCAAAGGGAATGCCGCCTTCACGAAGCGACTGGCGCACAAAGATGTTAAACGCCGTAGTCAGGTTCATGCCAAGTTCAGTAAACAGTGCGTCCGCCTGCGCTTTCAAATCTGCGTCCATGCGGATGCTGATGTTTGTGGTATTTCCAGCCATACGATCAACCCCTTTCTGCTGGCAATTATAGTATATGCCATTTGCACGAAGAAAACAATACTTTGCACGAATATTTAAAAATAAATTCATTCAAGGAGGTTAGCTACACTATGAAAGAAATCATTTATGAAGAACAATAAGTCTGAACCTATCCCTGTCATGGATTACCGCCAGTACCGCAGAGCGCGGAGGCTGGTGCATGAGTGCTGTAACTACATCGACGGAAACTGTATCGCCCTGGACGATGGGGAGGAATGTGTCTGTGTCCAGTCTATTTCCTACTCCCTGTTGTGCAGGTGGTTTCGGGCGGCGGTATTGCCGCAGGATAAGGAACTGGAAACGGCGCTGTTCCACCGGCTGAATGCGAAGAAATGCGCCATATGTGGGGCGCTGTTTACCCCCGGTTCCAACCGGGCCAAATACTGCCCGGAATGTGCCGCACGCATGAAGCGGGTCAACGCCGCAAAGCGCAAGCGAAAACAACGGGAGAAATGTCACGCTTTAGGGGCTGAAAAACCCTTGTAAATCAAGGCTTTTTTCGAGGGTGTCAAAAAGGCAGGCTGATAGATTTATCCTCTGACCCCTAAAACGGCCTTAAAATGCGTATAGAATCCCCAGAGAACCCCCAAGGAGGAACCCTATGTCAGACAACCGAAAATATTATTACCTGAAACTCAAAGAAAACTATTTTGACGATGATTCCATCGTGCTGCTGGAAAGTATGCAGGATGGTGTGCTGTATTCCAACATTCTGCTCAAGCTGTATCTGAAATCGCTGAAACATGGCGGGCGGCTCCAGCTTGACGAGGACATCCCCTACACGGCGCAGATGATCGCCACCATTACCCGCCAGCAGATCGGCACTGTGGAGAGAGCCTTGCAGATCTTTTTGAAGCTGGGTCTTGTGGAAGTGCTGGACAGCGGCACCTTCTACATGAGCAATATTGAACTGCTGATCGGCCAGTCCTCCACCGAGGCCGAGCGAAAGCGTGCGGCGAGGCTCCAAAACAAGGCTCTTTCCGCGCCCCGGACAAACGGCGGACATTTGTCCGACATTCGTCCACCAGAGATAGAGATAGAGTTAGAGAAAGAGATAGAGATAAAGAGAGAGATAGAGAAGGGACGCTCCGCCCGCGCCTATGGCCGTTACCAGAATGTTTTCCTGACGGACGAGGAACTGGCAGACTTACAGGCCAGTTTTCCCACTGTATGGGGCCAGTACATCGAAAAACTGTCCGAATACATGGCCTCTACCGGTAAGCGGTATCAGAGTCATGCCGCCACCATCCGGCGCTGGGCCGGTGAGGACGCGAAAAAGGCGGCCCCGCCTACCCGCAACCGGGATTACAGCGTAAAGGAGGATGAAACTGTATGATTGAGATTACCGCAGAAATCCGGGCGCTGATCGACAAGGCAGCTGCCGGTATGGAATTGGCCGGGGACGAGTATATAGACCCGTCAGACGGTCTCATCCACTGTAAGAAATGCGGTGGCCAGAGGCAGACCGTTGTGCCATGCTTTGGGAAATCCGGCTACTTTATGCCGCGCTGCATCTGCCAGTGCCAGCGGGAGGCTGAGGAGCAGCGCAAGGCTGCTGAAGAACGGCAGCGCCGCATGGAGCGTATCAAACGCCGAAAGGCACAGGGCTTGCAAGACCGTTATCTGTATGACTACACCTTTGCCAACGACAACGGCAAAAACCCATTGATGGACAAGGCCCGCGCCTATGTGGAGAACTGGAAGGGGGCATATAAGAGCAATATCGGGCTTTTGCTGTTTGGAGATGTGGGAACCGGCAAGTCTTTCTTCGCCGGTTGTATCGCCAACGCCCTGCTTGACCAGGATGTGCCGGTTCTGATGACAAACTTTCCCAGCATCTTGCACCGTCTAACAGGAATGTTCTCTGAGGACAGGGCAGATTTTATAGCCAGCTTCGATGAGTACGACCTGCTTATCATTGACGATCTGGGTGTGGAACGCAGCACCGAGTATGCGATGGAGCAGATGTTTTTCGTCATTGACAGCCGCTACCGCAGCCGCAGGCCCATGATCATCACCACGAACCTGAAGCTGGGCGAACTGAAGAACCCGCCTGACCTGGCCCATGCCCGTATCTATGACCGTATCCTGGAACGGTGCGCGCCAATCCTCTTTGACGGAAAGAACTTCCGGGAGGAAAACGCAGGGGCTACCAGAGAGGCAGCGAAGGAGCTTGTATCCCGAAATTGAAACCAAAAACCAGCGGTACGGACAGAACCATGCCCCTGGCGACATGGTGTCCGGGAAAGGAGTATATGCCCCTATGTGTAACGAGAATATGACCCCAAATGCAGCACGAAGCAAAGTGCCGGAAGAAGTTCCTGTGCTGATCCGGAAAATCGGAAAGACCACCTACAAAGTGCGCGTCCATTTCAGCGATACGAGCACTGAAACTATGAGTGATAAAATCAAGCGTATGCTGAAAAATGAGATACAACAGATGTGATTATTTATATATTAAGAATAGATTAAAAGGCGATGATTTTTTGTAGAATCATCGCCTTTTAATTAAGATTGAAATCCAAGGATGTTAAGCAGTTTAGGTAAGTTACTCCCCAAATTATCGAATAAATCTGGAAAGTCGGTAGAAAAACTTTCCGCATTTTTTATGGCTTGCGAAATATTGGGATAGTACAAATTTTTAAATTTAGTTGAAGAAATTGTTTTTGTGTGATGAGCACGTTTTGAAACTTCATAACTAACTTTTGTGTGCTTTTTAGAAATCGTCGGATTTGAATATAGACTCTCTAATTCTTCGGGTGAGAACTCGGATTTCACATCACATAAATGTAATAAAAGCCAGAATTCAAAGCAAGGATTTGTAACAAAACAGCCATAATTATGCTGATTACATTCATCCAAGCATTCCTGCATAAGTTGCTTACTATGAGAACCGCAATCACGATCAAGGACTACTGCAAAATAATCCATATCTTGTCTAAAACTTTGCAAATATCGACGGTATTCAATATCGATTCCGATTTTTAACAAGTCTCCGCTGAATTGCTTTCGTTCTTCTATAGTCAATTCGCTGTCATTAGCGAGATACTTTTGTATAAACTCTTTAGAGTATTTTTCAGTAAATTGTGTAGGCAATTCATCTGGAATGAGGCCACCTTGACGCACATCAATATATTCTTCAAGAAGTTCAATTACATGAACAGGGTCGCTGTAACCATCACCACGCCGATGTCTTAAAACTTCAATTTGTATAAGATTGGTATCCAAATATTCGTTCAGATTCTGAAAATACGTTCTTTCAGTTTCATCGCCTTCTACAGATAGAAAAATCATTCTTTTAGGATTGATTTTTTCTGTTTCATCATTTCTGGCAAAAGCAGAGGATTGTAGACGAAAGCGGCTAGATGGTTTCGGCATCTTGCTCACCTTCTTCCATAGCATCGGATTCTAATGCTACTTGTCTAAAAATTGGAATTGCCCCATATCTACCAAGCAAATAGTCCTTTTCGATTTTTTTATCAAAACGGGCTCTGAACTTATTTAAAGAATACAATTTAGAACTATGATCCTTTTGACGTTCAATAAACCAAATTTCATCTTGACGTACAAAGTCCAAATCCATGATATTTGAATCATGGGTTGTAACGATAAGTTGAGAGGTGTTCTGTTCGGTCAATGAGTAGAAGTAATTAATAAATTCCTGAGCAGCTTTTGTGTGAAGGCTTCTATCCAATTCATCGATTAGAACAACAGAATTTAAAAGTAACTTTTGAAAAAGAGGTATTAAATCAAACAATCGCTGCGTTCCATCAGATTCATCGCTATATTCAAATAAATCTGTATCATTTCCGTGGTTAGAAACAACTTCATATGTGAGAAGGCCACCATTCACGTTTTTTATTTCCACCAAGGAGTCTTCATGCTGTATAAATGCGCTTTGCCCATTTTCCTTTAGATTTTTTGTAATATCAGTTTTAAGCGAATCGATAACTTTATCAGGCAGCATTGAAAAAGCCTTGTCAAACTCTACTTCTTTTTTGGAGACTGCTGTAATTCCTGTATCAAAATAATTTAGCAAATTTTCCAATCTGGTCTTTTCGTTATCGTTATCTAAAAGCTGAGTAATCCCCCCATATTTTGATTCTGGAAATACCACTACCAAATGTTCAAACCATTTTATCACATCTCTAAATGGCTGATATTCGGGCGAATCCTCTGGGCTCCTCATAGCAATATCACTTAAAAAAAGCGTTTGCTTCATTTTAGAACTCGAAATATCATCTGTGTATACGGAAAATCTTGCCTCCTGACGGTCATCTGCAAAATGAATATCAGAAGATATTGTAAACGCCTCGTTGTTTTCATTTTTGCTACGTAAAAAAACACAAAATTCCCTATCTGGATTATCAATTTGATACAGCCATTCTTCCTCTAAGGACGCTGTAGCATAAGATATGGCAAATCCATATGAATAAAAATGTCCTTGCGAAAAAATGTCAAATTGGAAAACACCAGGGCGCTCTTTGTAGCTCCCGTCAATTCGAAAATATTTTTTGTCACAATTAGTATTTGCGATGCCATTAAGAACAATATTCTTAGCAAAAGCGATTGCTCGAATCAAATTAGTTTTCCCGCTAGCGTTTGCACCAAAAATGAAAGCCCCTTTGAGCATCCGTTTATTGTTACATGTTGCAATGTGCCCACTGTGTCTCGTCATTTTCCCAGCTACCATGCTAAACTCAGTTAATCCTTTAAATGACAAAAAGTTTTCAACTGAAAATCTGATAAGCATTAAACCACCTCCTATATATATTATATGTGATTTTTTCACTTTTAGCAATGCAACTAAGAAATTTATTACAACTTTTTGGGTGCTAGTTGCGGTAAATAATTTAAGATTAAAGTTTCACAAAAAGTCCTTGACAACTCGTTTCTGGCAAAACGGCCAAGTCCATCCTTATTTCCTGCGGTGCCAGATTAGCCCCATTTGATATTGCAGAGCTACGTGACCTTATGGCCTACGATGAAATGGAATTGGATTTGCTGGGAGATCGCCGCACGGCCTTGTTCGTTATCATTTCCGACACGGACGATACGTTCAATTTCGTGGTGTCCATCATGTACACCCAGCTTTTCAATCTGCTTTGTGACCGTGCAGATGATCAATGCGGAGGTCAGCTAAAGTATCATGTACGGTTGTTGCTCGATGAGTTTGCGAACATCGGTCTGATCCCGAAGTTTGATAAGCTGATCGCCACCATCCGCAGCCGCGAGATTTCAGCATCCATCATACTGCAATCACAGAGCCAGCTGAAAACCATCTACAAAGATGCCGCAGAAACCATCATCGGCAACTGCGACACCATGCTGTTCCTCGGTGGCAAGGAGAGTTCAACGCTCAAAGAAATTTCCGAAACGCTGGGGAAAGAAACCATTGATTTATATAACACTTCCGACACGCGCGGACAAAGCCCTTCCTTTGGTACAACGTACCAAAAGACTGGCAAGGATGTGCCATAATTCATGGTGACGAGTTCAGTTGCCTTGAATAACAGATGGACAGGGACACGATCAACTGGATTCGTACAAAATCGAATACAGGAGGTCGATATGGAAGAATTAAGAAACCGTATCCATGATGACAGCAGCGGTCTGGACTATGTTCTTGTCGGCGATTACTACATACCAGACCTGAAGCTGCCGGAGGAAAGCCGCCCTATCGGGCGGTGGGGCCGGATGCACAAGGCATATTTGCAAGAACACCGCCCCGGCCAGTACAATGAACTGCTTCTGTCGGGAAAACTCTGGACGTATCTTGCCGACCTGAACGAGCAGGCCGCTGACCGGCTGGCGTATATCATCTCGCAGATGCAGGCGGCGGAAGGTGTTACCGAGGAACTGAAAGCCCGTGACCAGCTTGCATGGGTCAGAGCCATGAACAGCATCCGCAGCCGGGCAGAGGAAATCATCCGGTCTGAGATGATTTATGTTTAAGGAGGTGCCTGTCTATGAGATACCGTATCGAATACGCTGATGGACGCTGCTGTAACTTTGCCAATGGCAGGGATGACCTGCTGGAATGGCTGAAACTGCTGAAACAAGAGGAAATCTCCGACATCCGCAAAGTATATAAAAGCGGTGTGTCGGATTCCGTCCTGGAAACATACCGGAATTATATCCGTCCAGCATAAGGAGGCCGCTTATGGGTACAGATATTGAAAAACTGGTTGATTTGATGATTCAGGAGAGGATGCAGAGCCAGTTTGCTAAATGGCGGGAGGCAGAAACCGGCAAGGAGAAAAAAGCAGATTACCTTCGTTTGGAAACCGAGTATGAAAAAGCGGTCAGCGCATTGTCTGAGGAACAAAAGGACGCTGTAAGGCACTACTGCGATTCCATCTTTGATTCCGGCGCAGAAAGTGAGTGCTTCTTTTACCGGCTTGGCCTCAAAGATGGCATCCGTCTCTGGAAGTTTATGAAAAAACTGATGAAAACGGTCAGCTAACAGATGTACAACAGCATATTTTATTCCGCCCGCAAACGGGTCGAAAGCCGTCCAATGGTACAAGTTGGACGGCTTTTTCACTATCTGCGTTTCTTGCGCTTGGGTGCATAGTGCGGCTGCGGCTTGGCCTTCCCCCTCATATTGTTAGGATTTTTGAGCTGCTTGGACAGGCTCAGTATCCGCAGGAACGCCGAGAAGTCCTCCGAGGAAATCTTCTCAAAGGGTATCTGCAACTTATCGCAGAACTCGTGGATCAGCATTTCTGTATCGCTGCCCTGTCCTATGGCCTGCTCAAATTTTATCTTCACATCATCCAGCGTGGGCTGCGGGTCGGCGGTGGTCTTGTCCTTCAAGTGGGCTTCCCGTATATCCCGGACGATGCTGTCCAGGTCATCATGCATGACATGGCTGTAAAAGTCGCTTTCCTGCACCTGCCCCAACTCCAGTGTCCGCACATAGAGGTCATCTTCTCCGGGCGCATATTTGCTGAGGACGGTCTGCCGGGTGGCCTCCATCACCAGATTCATCTGCTCCACCCGCATATTGGCGATCCGGTCGATACAAATTTCCATATCCACCATCAGCCGCCGGAAGTTCGGATGCGTGGCAAGTTCGCAGAGAAGCCGGTTGTTGATCTTGCCGCTGCTCAAAAGTTCTACCATATCGTCACTCAGATGCAGAGCCTGAAGCTCTGTGTTTGGGTGATTTTTATTTTCGGACAGCCCCATCAGATAGTCGGTGGACACGCCGTAAAACTCTGCCAGCGTTGCAATCGCAAACGGGCTGATGTCCTTGTAGTCATCGCTTTCATATTTTCCCAGCGCAGATTTTGAAAGGCCGGTCTGCTCCGCCAGCTGTTCCAGCGTCAGGTGCTTGTCCACCACCCGCAGGTCTTTGAGCCGCTCCGGGATTGACAGCTTTGTGTACATCCAATGCCCCCTCTCTCGTTATCGTTTTTTCAGTGAATACACCCATTATAGCACGATTCCATAAGCGTGGAAATATGCGGATTTCGAGCGTTTTTCCAACGTCTTGGATATACGGGAGCAGCCCCCTTTTTTCGATAGAATGGTTCTTGCAGACAGGCACTGAACCTTGAAAATCGAATGACCGGCTGCAAGGGGTATGACCTCCGGAGAAGTGACGCCAGGACAGAAATCGAGCGCACCGAAGAGGCCGATACGCCGGGAAAAATTCCGGGCAGGAGCGGCTTGCAGGCAGACCGGCGGACAGAAACAAGTTTATCATGCGGGGCGCATGGCTCCGCAGCAAAGAAATGGAGGAAATCATTATGACACTGAGTATGAAAGAAAAGAAGATTCTCTACGCTTACGGCTGTCCCAGCCATCACAATACGGTGACACGGCTGAAATGGCTGACGTCCCTGACGGTTGACCCGGAGGCCAAACGCCGGATGCTTGGACTGGCCCGGAAGGTGGAGACGGAGGTGGACGAAAGCTGGTACGAGGATTTTTACCACCATCTGCGCATGGAGATGGACGAGTACCGCCGTCTCAAGCGCAGCCTGCGTGTGCTGAAATCTTACACTGATTATAAGGAGGATCTGTATGAGGAAGCTGTCTAAGTATGAGAAAGAAACCATCATCAACTGGAACGAGGCGGAGAACCTTGCTAGCGTCTATACCTTCAACGCCAGCTTGAAGCGCAGGCTGGTGGAGTTCAGCCGGAAGTACCCGCTGCTGTGCCGGTTGGAGCGCAGCACGCCGGAGGGCAGCGTGACCTATGTGCTGGACAAGTCCCGGCTGTCGATCCGGCTCATCCCGCCGTACAGCGAGGAACGGAAAGCCGCTGCCAGCGCCTACGCAAAGGAGCATGGCTTTCAGGTGGTAGGGGCGGAAGAAAAAATCGCCTGAAATCGGGGCGTTTACGGAAAAAATAGCGGGTCTGCACCCGGCGTTTTGACCGGCAATCCCCGCAGGCGTATTCCGTATCCACTTCCCGCCGAAAGGCGTAAATGTGTGGATGCGGAGCCGGTGAAACTGGCGGAAATCGCTTCTGCGGTGGAAGCCAGCTTCGCCGGTGCGGGAGTACAGAGGGCAGCCAGCCCTTTGTGCCGGGGTGCAGGGGCGGCAGCGCACTGCTGGGGTCAAGGGGCAACGCCCATTGGCAGGTTAAGGGCGGCAGCCATTATCGGGTCAAGGACGAAGTGCCTTGGCGGGTTGAGGGCAGCCGCCCCATCGGGTCAAGGGTGAAACGCCTTGCCCAGGGAAAGTTGATGCCTGCGTCAACTTGTACTGGGTATTACCTGACGCAGACTTTCGCAGGATTTGTGGCTTCGCCGCCCTTCCCCAGCCCCGGAACATCTTCGCAGGAAGGAGGAAGATTGTTTGAAACTGACACGACACAACGGGCGCTCCGGCAAGCATGGCACCTACAATCCCCGCCACAATGACCGCCGGTTCGATGTGGAGAACAGCGAACACATTGACGCCGAGCGGGCAAGGCAGAATGTCTACTGGGACTGCTACCGGGGCTTCACAACACACGAGTTCCGGGAGAACCCGGAGCAGCCGGATTTCAGCTTCGAGGAAATCGAGCGGATGTACTACTATGAGCATTATTCTGACCATGTGGAGGCGCAGAACGCCCGAAATGAGAAAACACGGCACACCGAACGCAACCGCACCGTGGAGGACTTGCTGAAAAACAACAAGACCTGCCCGGAGGAAAGCATCTACCAGATCGGCACGCTGGAAGAATCCGTCCCGCCGGAAACGCTCTTTCGCATCGTCAACGAGTTCTATGAGGAATTCGAGCGCCGTTTCGGTTCCCATATCCACATCTTGGACTGGGCGCTCCATCTGGACGAGGGGACGCCCCACATCCATGAGCGCCATGTGTTTGACTGCCAGAACCGCTACGGGGAACTGTGCCCCCAGCAGGAAAAGGCGCTGGAGGAACTGGGCATCCCTCTCCCGAACCCGGACAAGCCAAAAGGCAGACACAACAACCGGAAACAGACCTTCGATGCGGTCTGCCGGACGATTCTATTTGACATCACGAAGCGGCATGGGCTGCATCTGGATCAGGAGCCGTCCTACGGCGGGCGTGAGTATCTGGAAAAACAGGACTATATCCTGATGAAGCAGAAGGAGCAGCTGGCGGCGCAGGAGCAGAAGCTGGAAGAACTGACGCTCAAAATCGAGGACGTGGAGACGCTGCTGGATGATGTTTCTGATGTGGCCTATGACAAGGCGGTGGAGGTGGTGACCGATACTGTCCGTCAGGAGACACACAAAGAAGATATTCGTCTGATTGAGGAAACGAAAAAATGGGTGCTTTCGCCGGAGCGGAAGGCCTCGAAGAAAGAGCGTGACTACGCCGCCGCCCGTCTGGATGGAGTGATTACCAAAATCAAGCGGGTCATGCAGAACGCACTGGCAAAAATCCAGCAAACCCTTATGCAGCCGGAGGTCAAGAAGGCCGGTAAAGAGCAGATTAAGGAGAAAGCCAGGGAATCCATCCGGGAGAAGCTGGCGAAAGGCAAGTTGGATGCTGACCGAAAAAATCGGGAGCGTTGGGAACGGGAGGGGCGCATTGCCCCGACAAAAAAGAAGGATATGGAGCTATGAGGCACCTGATTTTCTGCGGAAAACGGGTGCCTTTTTCTCTGTCTGGAGGTGAGAAAATCGAATGTATTTGAAGCGGTGAAGGAGTCTGTCACCACAAGGCAGGCTGCGGAATATTACGGGGTGCAGGTTGGCAGAAATGGGATGGCCTGCTGTCCCTTCCACGATGACAAACATCCCAGCATGAAGGTTGACCGCCGGTTCCACTGCTTCGGCTGTCAGGCGGACGGGGATGTGATTGATTTTACTGCCCGTCTGTTCGGCCTGAGCGGAAAGGAGGCGGCGCTGAAGCTGGCGGAGGATTTCTCTGTCCGCTATGACGCCAAAGGCCATAACCCGCCCCGCAAAAGGCTGGTCAAACGAAAAATCAGCGAGGAACTGCGCTACCGGCAGGCGGAGCAGAAATGTTTCCGGGTGCTGTGCGATTACCTGCATCTGCTGGAACGATGGGAACAGGAATATGCCCCGCAGACACCGGAGGAAGCGTGGAATCCGCTGTTTGTGGAAGCACTGCAAAAGAAAGCGCACACGGAGTATCTGCTGGATATTCTTTTGTCCGGCAGCATGGAGGAACGGGCCTGCGTGGTCGCTGAGTATGGAAAAGAGGTGAGGAAGATTGAGCAGCGAATATCAGAGTTTACCGCCAGCCACCCGGCAAGCCGCCATGAGCGCAGCCGAAGTCTTAGCGCCGGAGCAGAGCGTTGACGAGGTGCGGGAAAGCCTTTCCGTCACGGA